>Ga0213840_1002661_pt1 | contig 10803 bp, 12 predicted proteins | sample SWPATP22_FD_160132 | JGI IMG/M metagenome (GOLD analysis project Ga0213840, IMG submission 160132) | Coastal seawater microbial communities from Marineland, Florida, United States - SWPA TP2 #2 | ecosystem: Environmental > Aquatic > Marine > Coastal | place: USA: Florida | collected 2016-08-14 | reverse complement strand
TAAGCTCATTCTATGGTCCTTTCAATGATATGTGAGAAATTTTGCGCTAAGTATACGGCGAGCGCGGCAAAATAAAAACGGTTTACGACTGTTGTCGTACTAATCTCTTTATTTTTTGCTAAATTTTGCCACTTTTTACCGTTATTAACTTATGAACGGTAGCTCACACACATGTCAACTTCGTTGCTCGAGCCAATAATACAAGGAACGCGTTGATGAATTTCTTCCGGCATTACCTCAAGAATACGGCCATCGCCTGTCTCGGCTTTACCACCAGCTTGCTCCATAAGGAACGCCATAGGGTTTGCTTCGTAAAGCAAGCGTAGCTTGCCCGCTTTTGATGGGTCACGGCTGTCATACGGATACATGAAAATGCCACCGCGGCAAAGCAAGCGGTGAATATCGCCTACCATCGCTGCCACCCAACGCATATTAAAGTTCTTTTCACGCGGGCCTTCTTTACCTGCAAGTAAGTCTGCAATGTATGCTTGCATTGATGGTTCCCAGTGGCGCTGATTAGACGCGTTAATGGAAAACTCTGACGTATCAGCAGGAACCTGAATGTTCGGATGTGTCAGTAGGAAACCTCCGTGGGTTTTATCTAGCGTGTAGATATGCGTACCGCGTCCTGTGGTAAGGGCAAGCATAGTTGAAGGGCCGTATAGCACATAACCCGCTGCAACCATTTGAGTACCTGGCTGCAGAAACGCTGATGGGTCGTCAGGCTCCATCCATTGAGGCGCGTGAGTAATAGAGAAAATTGTACCAATTAGGCTGTTAATTTCTGTGTTTGAAGAGCCGTCTAGTGGGTCGAAGCTTACTAGGTATTTACCTTCTGGATTACAAGGAACAACATTGTCTTCTTCTTCCGAAGAAATGGCTTTTACATAGCCAGATTCACGAAGCGTATCTTTAAGAATTTGGTTTGAAATAACGTCGAGTTTCTTTTGCGTCTCGCCCTGTACATTCTCAGATAGCGTTGAACCGAGTACACCGGCTAGTGCACCTTGACTAACGCGGAATGAGATTTCTTTGCAGCCTGCTAACAGCGTACGAATGAGCAGGATTAACTCAAGCGGAGCACCGTCTTGTTGCAATTGGGAATTTAAACGTTTCATTGAATGTAAGCCTTTTTTCGTGTGTAGGGTGTTATGTAAAAAGCGGCTACACGTTCCTTAGTGGTCACTACGCTTTCACATTTATCGGTGCATAGGTTCTATTTTTTGTGCTTTGCAGAAACATCTACGTGCATGCCTTATGTCATCGATGATTAGATTGTAACCGTGTTCGACCTCAAGTGAAACATGCATATCAATAACCTACTACACAACATACCAGTTTTTGCATTGTCTCTGCAGACTGTCTTAAAAACACATAAATTGCATTATGGCTGCGCTTTACGGTTCTGATACAGTACCCCTCTAACATGATAATTCTTAGAGAATGCGCTATGCATGTACATATTTTAGGCATTTGCGGCAGCTTTATGGGCGGAATTGCCGCCATTGCGAAATCGCTTGGCCACAAAGTTACAGGGTCGGATAACAATGTTTACCCACCCATGAGCACACAGCTTGAGGCCTTAGGTATCGAACTTACCGAAGGTTACGATGAAAGTCAGTTTAATCCTGCGCCCGATATGGTGGTCATTGGAAATGCCATGTCGCGTGGCAACCCTGCTGTTGAATACGTTTTAAACCGCAATTTACCTTACACTAGCGGACCACAGTGGTTACTAGACAATTTACTTAAAGACCGTTGGGTAATTGGCGTGTCGGGCACACACGGTAAAACCACTACCACCAGCATGGTAGCTTGGATATTAGAAAGTGCAGGGCTAAACCCTGGCTACCTCATTGGTGGTGTACCTGAAAACTTTGGGGTTTCTGCCCGCATTGGCGAAAGCCCATTTTTCGTTATCGAGGCTGACGAATATGACAGTGCGTTTTTCGACAAGCGATCTAAGTTTGTACATTACCGCCCGAAGACACTTGTCATTAATAACTTAGAGTTTGACCACGCCGATATTTTTACAGACCTTAATGCCATACAAACACAGTTTCATCATTTAGTAAGAATGGTGCCAGAAAACGGTCTTATACTTACCCCTAATGAAACGCCAGCTATTGAAGATACATTAAGCCGAGGTTGCTGGTCTTCGCGTCAGTCACTCGGAACAACATGGTCTGCAGCACTTCACAATGAAGACGGAAGTGCATTTGATGTTTTACACAACGGCAAAGTAGCCGGCACCGTAAATTGGTCGTTGATGGGCCAGCACAATGTGGATAACGCGTTAATGGCCATTGGTGCAGCGCATCATGCGGGCGTTACATTAAACGATGCCATAGACGCATTATCTAGCTTTAAGAACGTAAAACGCCGTATGGAGCTGAAGGGGCAAGTTAACGGTATCACCGTATATGACGACTTTGCTCACCACCCTACTGCAATAACAACAACGCTGGACGGGCTGCGCAAAAAAGTGGGTAGCGCACGTATACTGGCGGTACTTGAGCCACGTTCTAATACAATGAAAATGGGCGTGCACAAAGATACGCTGGCTAATTCATGGCAGAAAGCCGATGACGTATTGGTTTATGAACCACAAGGAATGGACTGGTCGTTATCAGAATCAGTCAAGCACAGCAGCACACCGGCACAATGTTTTGATGACGTAGAACAGATCGTTCAACGCATAGCTCACGTAGCACAAGCGGGCGATCATATTATTGTTATGAGTAATGGTGGCTTTGAAGGTATTCACGGGCGTATTTTGCAAGCCCTGAAAAATAAGTAAAAAAATACGTAAGTGCCTTATGTAATTAGGCACTTCACATTGAGGCAATACAATGAAACACGACAAGCAGGTAACGCTTGCAATTACTGGTGCATCTGGCGCTCCGTACGCATTAACGCTTTTGAAATCTCTCGTAAATGCTGATTATCAGGTGTACGTACTCATTTCATCGGCGGCAAAAGTGGTATTTGCCACGGAAGAAAATGTAAAAATTCCAGCGCGCCCTGAAGATGCAGCCGCCTTTTTTACCGAGCACTGCGATGCTAAGCCCGAGCAAATTAAAGTATTTGGTAAAGAAGAGTGGTTTTCTCCTGTTGCATCTGGTTCTGCAGCACCTGCGAAGATGGTTGTCTGCCCTTGTTCTACCGGTACGCTATCGGCCATTAGTATTGGGGCTAGCGACAATTTAATTGAGCGTGCTGCCGACGTTGTTTTAAAAGAGCGAGGCCAACTTATCTTGGTACCGCGAGAGATGCCTTTATCATCTATACACCTTGAAAACATGCTGAAACTATCACAAATGGGCGCAACCATAATGCCTGCAGCACCAGGGTTTTATCACAACCCTAAAACCATTGATGACTTGGTAGACTTTGTCGTTGCGCGTATACTTGACCATCTAGGCATAGAACAATCATTGGTAGCACGCTGGGGCTATCACACTAAGAAACATTCAGAGGAATAGTTATGTTCGCGTTAGCAAATAGGACTTGCGCAGTTGCGTTAAGTGCATTAATGGCGCTATGTGCAGCGTCACCTGCATTTGGTTGGGGTCAAACAGGCCACCGTGTCACTGGTGCCATTGCAGAGCAATATTTAAGCCCACTGTCGCAAGCCGCACTGATGGACCTTCTGCCTCATGGCTCGTTGGCTGAAGCTTCTACGCATGCTGATGAAATGCGTTCTAACCCGAGTGAATTTTGGCAAAAAACCGCAAGCCCTTGGCACTACGTTTCGGTACCGGAAGGCAAAGAATATCACGAAGTAGGTGCGCCACCGCAGGGCGACGCAGTAACGGCATTAAAGCAATTCACCGACACCTTAAAAAGTAAAACTGCAACAATTGACGAAAAGCGCTTAGCGCTTCAGTTTATCGTGCATATTATTGGTGACTTACATCAGCCACTTCACGCTGGAAACGGCACAGATCGCGGCGGTAACGACGTCAAAGTACGTTTCTTTTGGCAAGACTCGAATCTACACCGCGTATGGGATTCACAAATGCTTGATCAGCGAGATTTGTCCTACACGGAATGGACTGAGTGGCTAACCAATACAATTACCTCGCAAGATATTCGTGATTGGGCGACTACCGACGCCATGGTATGGATACAGGAAAGTACAGAAATTCGCGATACTATTTATCCGGACAACGCGAACAACATGAGCTACGACTACCTCTATCAACATTTGCCTACCGCGAAGAAACGCTTACAAATGGCAGGTATTCGCATTGCTACGTACCTTAACGAGGTATTTGAAGAGGCACAGCAATAAGAAAAGCGGAGGCTTTAGCCTCCGTTTTTTATGAAAATCTAATCAACATCTAAAGGTTCAGGCGAAAGAATAACGCCTGTGCTATCGGCGTAAAGATGATCTTCCGGTAGAAAGGTAACACCACCAAAATTCACCGGTACGTCAACTTCACCAATGCTTTCGCCTTCTGCATTCACAGGAATGGCAGCAACAGCTAACACACCAATGTCCAGTTCAGCCAAGCTATCAACCTCTCGTACACTGCCGTAGCAAACAATGCCTTCCCAGTCATTATCAATAGCCACTTGAGCCGATGACGCATCAAAGAGCGCACGGCGCGTAGAGCCACCACCATCAATAAGCAGAACTTTTCCAGCGCCAGGTTGCGCTAGCACTCGGTCTATCAATCCACGATCTTCGAAGCACTTAATGGTTGTGACCTCTCCACCAAAGGAATAGCGACCGCCAAAACTTGCAAAAATTGGGTCGACCACGTCTACGTTATCTGCAAACAAATCGCATAATTCAGATGTGTTGTATTCCATTGCTCTGCCTTACTAACATTAATGATTGGAGAGAACGTTCTGCCCTCTGTCTACCTAGCATAGCATTAAATGAAGCAATGCAAACCTTTGATTATTCGTCATTCGCACAATTATCTTCTTTCAAAGAAAAAGTAGCATTTAAGGCCTCATGGATGTGAAACGAGCACATATATTGCTTACTAATAAATGTTTACAAAAAGCGGACTAATACGTTGTAAGAAAAGTTTCTTTTTTCCGTCACCCACAGTTCACACAGGCACTATAGCCTGTGCAGTAATTAACCAAGAGAGGACTAGGCGATGCTGATCAAATCTCTGAACAAGGTCGACACTGACCTGTTTTATCGCCTGTACAGACTGACGCTAAAAAGAGACTGTCGCAGTATTATTTGGCTATCTAAAACTGGCGATGGTTATTTGTATTTCGTGATCGGTATGCTGCTTTGGGCATTTGAACCAGAGCACGGCGAAGTCTTTCTTTACACTGCATTAATGGCCTACGCATTAGAGTTACCCATTTACGTGCTGCTAAAGAAAATGTTTAAACGCCCTCGGCCTTGTGATTTCCTTATCAACTTGAAAGCCCACGTAACCCCCTCAGACAAGTTTTCACTACCCTCGGGGCATACAGCGGCAGCGTGGTTAATGGCGAGCATTATTGCTCACTACTATCCCCCTTTTAGCATTCTAGCCTACAGCTGGGCGTCGTTAATTGGTATGTCACGAATTTTCCTAGGCGTTCATTACCCGTCTGACGTTCTCGCGGGCACGCTACTGGGTATCACCATCGCATCTACCAGCATTTATATATTGGGTTAATATGAAGATATTGTACGGTGTACAAGGTACGGGCAATGGTCATATTGCGCGTGCAAGAATTATGGCTTCATCACTGGCACAACGCGACGATATCGACGTTGATTTTGTGTTTTCTGGGCGCCCTGCCAGCAAATATTTTGATATGGAAGTCTTTGGTAACTACCGCACCTTTACAGGGCTAAGTTTTATTACTAAGCGCGGGAAGGTAGATAAATGGGCTACGATTAAAGACGCCAAGTTAAGACAGTTCACCAAAGATGTTAAAGCGTTTGATTGCACCCAATACGATTTACTCATCAACGACTTCGAACCCGTTACGGCGTGGGCAGCAAAACGCCAAGACATACCGTCTATATCGATTAGTCACCAAGCGTCATTCGCATACAATGTTCCTAAAAGCGGTAACACCATACTAGATACATTGTTGATGAAAGTTTTTGCTCCGACCAAACTGCAGTTAGGGGTCCACTGGTATCACTTTAACCAGCCCATTATTCCCCCTTTTGTTGTTGATAAGCCGGCGCCTACGCCAGTGAAAAGTCACGTACTCGTATACCTTCCTTTTGAAGATGTAGCGGAAATTCAACAAATGTTGGAGCCACTGAGCGATCAACAATTTCAATGTTTTCATCCCGATATTGAGACGAAATCGACGTCAGGCCACATTACGTGGAACCCTACTTCTAAAAAGCATTTTCAAAAGGCTCTTCAACACTGTAGCGGTGTTATTGCTAATGGCGGTTTTGAGTTATCAAGTGAGGCATTGCAGCTTGGTAAAAAACTTTTAATCAAACCGCTACATGGACAATTTGAGCAACTTTCGAACGTACTCACGCTAAATCAACTCGATTTATGCCAAACACTTTTCCAGCTTGATACTGACATTGTTGAAGAGTGGTTAGAAGCCCCCGATAACGAGGCAATCGCGTTTCCTGACAACCCCAGCATTCTTATTGATTGGCTGAAAAAAGGCGACTTTTCCGATACAAAAAGTCTTTGCGATGCACTATGGAAAACCGTGCACTACGGTGATAAAACAAAAGAACGATTATTGGCTCTTGCAATTTAGTACCGCAATGCGATGATAGCGGCATTTGTCGTATTATTCGCGGGATTTTTCGTGCTTAAAAAGTTGGTCGTTTTTCTAGTAACACTCACAGCATTATGTGGCTGTGGTTACAAAGGGGCATTGTACATTCCAGATGCGCCTACACAAAACACGCCTACTGAATCACCCTCTGATAACACCAATGGCGTTGATTCTTCTTCAGACACTACAACACCCGCCGTCACCTCTGGAGAACCCAATTAGTGGATTATTTCGCTTATAACCAAGGCCAATTGTGCGCTGAGCAAGTGCCCGTTGCCGACATCGCCGCCAATCATGGTACACCTGTTTATGTTTATTCTCGCGCCACGCTTGAGCGTCATTGGCACGCTTTCAATGACGCTATTGGTACACATCCACATTTAGTGTGTTACGCAGTAAAAGCGAATTCAAACATTGGCGTGTTAAGTGTGCTGGCAAAGCTAGGCTCAGGTTTTGACATAGTGTCAGCGGGAGAACTGGCGCGCGTTATCGAAGCTGGCGGCGATCCTAAGAAAGTGGTTTTCTCTGGCGTTGGCAAAAAACATGATGAAATACGCTATGCACTTCAACAAGGCATTATGTGCTTTAACGTTGAGTCTGAGCCAGAGCTTCACCGCATTAATGAAGTAGCAGGCGAGTTAGGTGTAAAAGCCCCTATATCGCTGCGTATAAATCCAGACGTTGATGCAAAAACGCATCCTTATATATCTACTGGTCTTAAAGCGAATAAATTTGGTATTGCGCGGGAGCGTGCTCTGGCTACCTATGAACTCGCAGCATCGCTACCGCACCTTAACGTGGTCGGGATGGATTGCCATATTGGTTCTCAGCTGACCGACATCGGCCCGTTTGTAGATGCACTAGAACGATTATTAGTGCTTATCGACGAGCTAGCAGAACGTGGTATTACTATTGAGCACTTAGACGTTGGTGGTGGCCTTGGTGTTACCTACAACGATGAACAACCGCCTCATCCTAAAGCCTACGCTGAAGCCATGGCAGAAAAAATGGTGGGTCGTGAAAACCTAAAGCTTATTCTAGAGCCAGGTCGCGCTATTGCAGCTAATGCCGGTATTTTAGTGACCGAAGTAGAATTCATTAAAGAAGGTGAAGAGAAAAGCTTTGCCATAGTAGATGCGGCGATGAACGATTTACTGCGCCCATCTCTATATCAGGCATGGCAGAAAATCATCCCTGTTAAAGAAGGTAGCACTGCGCAGCCACGCACTTATGATGTTGTTGGGCCAGTATGCGAGACGGGTGACTTCATTGGCAAAGACCGCGTTTTAGCCATTGAGCCTGAAGATTTACTTGCGGTGCGCAGTGCCGGCGCCTATGGTTTTGTAATGGCTTCAAACTACAACAGCCGCTGTCGACCAGCTGAAATTATGGTAGATGGTGACAAGGCAATTGTGGTGAGAGAACGAGAAAATCAAAAAGATCTCTGGAAAGGTGAGTACAAACTTCCGTAAACTAGAGACAAACTAATAAGATAGATGCGCTGTTAATGCAGGTTCAATTTTCAAAAATGCACGGTTTGGGCAACGATTTCATGGTGATTGATAACGTTACCCAAAATGTATTTTTCTCAAAAGAAAAGATTCAACAACTGGCTGACCGTAACTTCGGTATCGGCTTCGACCAGCTGTTGATGGTTGAACCCCCCTACGACCCCGAGCAAGATTTTCACTATCGTATCTTCAATGCCGATGGCTCGGAGGTAGAACAATGTGGGAATGGCGCTCGCTGCTTCGCTCGATTTGTTAAGCAAAAGGGCTTAATAAACCGCAATAAAATAGTGGTGAGTACTAAAGCAGGCAAGATGGTGCTGTATCTTGAAAAGGATGGCCAGGTTACCGTCAATATGGGTAAGCCTGAGTTCGAGCCTGCCAACATTCCACTAAAAGCCAATAAACAAGAAAACACCTACATTCTTCGCGTAGGTGAAAGCACGCTATTTATAGGCTCGGCATCGATGGGCAACCCCCATTGCGTAATGGAAGTTGACGACGTAGACACAGCTAACGTTGCTGAAATAGGCCCACAGGTTGAAAAGCACGAACGTTTTCCAGAAGGTGTTAACGTGGGCTTCATGCAAATCATAAACGACTCACACATTAAGCTACGGGTATTCGAGCGTGGCTCTGGTGAAACACTAGCCTGTGGCAGTGGTGCATGCGCTGCAGTTGCAATTGGTCAAATTCAGGGTAAATTAAGTAAAGACGTGCGGGTAGATTTACCTGGGGGCAGCTTACGTATACGCTGGCCAGGCCCAGATAGCGTGTTAAAAATGACCGGGCCTGCAGAACATGTATACGATGGACACTTAAATTTATGAGCGAAGTAACAGGTCAATCTAACGCCACAAACATTATTGAGCCATTCAACAACACTTCGTCGCTTACCGCCGATGAAGTGCGCGCTTTTCTGTTAGAGAACCCTGAGTTTTTTACCCAACATCCCGATTTGCTAGAAAAAATCAGACTGCCGCATGAACAAAAAGGCAGTGTGTCACTGGTTGAAATTCAAAGCGATCAGCTTCGCAAAAAAGTGCGCCACTTAACGCATAAACTCAACCAATTGGTAACTATTGCTAAGCAAAACGAGAAAATCTATCGCGTTTATACAGATTTGAACGTTCAGCTTCTGCGCTGTGAAAGCGTTGCCGAGGTTCAGTTCACCTTAGAAGATGTACTACAAGAGCGGCTTCAACTTTCATCAGCGGTAATTAAAAGCTTTAAAGGGCCTCACGCGATCCCCGAGCTTCAGCAACGTCTATTTACTGAAAAGCGTTTTAAGAACACCAACTTCTTTTTTGGTCGCCTTTCTCAACACGAGCGTCAGCTTTTGTTTAGCGAGAGCCAAGCTGAATCAGTAGCATTAATGATTTTGGGCGACAACCGAGATCTAGGTATTTTAGGCATCAGTAGCAGTGACGCTAGTCACTTCACGCCAGATATGGATACCTTACTTTTGCAGCAGCTTCAGCAGGTTTTAAACATCATATTGCCTGATATGATGGGGTACTAAAAAGCGTGTCCGCGGACGCACTTCTCAGCGAACCTTGCCAACTATGGCTCGATAAATTCTTGCTTCACTTGCAGGTAGAACGCGGCCTTTCCCCTCACACTTTATCAAACTACAAGCGACAGCTTACGGAAGTGGCTAAGCTATTAGGGCTTTACGAATGGTCAGGGCTTACGCCCAGCGATATTAAACGTGTTATGGCTGATGCTAAAATGTCAGGCCATAGCGCCAGAAGTATAGCGCTGCGACTTTCTGCACTTCGCACGTTTTGTCAGTACCTCATAGATCAGCAGCAGTTATTTAGTAATCCTGTAGAAGGTATTCAAGCGCCGAAACAAGGCAAACCATTACCCAAACAGTTAAGCGTTGATGAAATGCAGCAACTGTTGAATGCATCAGTGTCGAGCAGTGATGACGACGAGGGTATGCAGCTTCGCGATGTGGCCATGTTTGAACTTATGTATGGCTGTGGACTGCGGCTTAGTGAGCTAACAGGCTTAAACTTGGCTGACTGCCTAAAAGATGGCACTGTGAAGGTGATGGGTAAAGGCAGCAAACAACGCATATTGCCGCTTGGACGGCATGCACAAAAAGCACTCAACGCATGGCTGAAAGTGCGCCCTGCATACGCATCACCCTACGAAAGCGCGGTATTTGTAAGTAAACGCAAAACACGTATTTCTAATCGACAGGTTGCCAATAGACTTAATAAAATGGCTGAAGACCAGTCCTTATCTCAAAAAGTGAGTCCTCACAAACTGCGCCATTCCTTCGCTACCCACGTATTAGAGTCGAGCGGCGACTTACGTGCAGTACAAGAGTTATTAGGGCATGCGAATTTGTCTACCACTCAAGTTTATACGCACCTTGACTTCCAACACCTTGCAAACGTGTATGATGCCGCACACCCTCGTGCACACAAGAAATAAAGGCGCAAACTATGCAGTTTTTCAGACCTATCAATAAGGTAAAGGCGATGACCTTTGACCTTGATGATACGCTTTACAATAACGAACCTATCATTCAACAAGCAGAGAAAGCGCTTCA
>Ga0213840_1002643_pt1 | contig 10861 bp, 1 predicted proteins | sample SWPATP22_FD_160132 | JGI IMG/M metagenome (GOLD analysis project Ga0213840, IMG submission 160132) | Coastal seawater microbial communities from Marineland, Florida, United States - SWPA TP2 #2 | ecosystem: Environmental > Aquatic > Marine > Coastal | place: USA: Florida | collected 2016-08-14 | reverse complement strand
GTTCGTTGTGTTCCCTTGACCGTGATGAGGTATCTCAACAGTGTGACATCGCAACGCAGCTCTAGGGCTGCAATGGTGGTCGTCAAGTGAGATGAGTCTGCGTTGCGGCTGTTTGTCTGTATGTGTGTGGTATTCTACGAGATTGATATTATTTTTATCAAAAGGCCTGTGACCATCGAGCATCCATACTATTTGACGCACAGCCACCTGTCCGTTGGGTCGACTCGACGGCCACTCGTGAGTTCAATTCACACGACGGCTTCTACTTCTTGTTGGACCTGACGTTGGTTAGAATGCCAGAGGGCCGCTGCTTTTTATTGTCTCCTCTGACTTCCCACCGCTGCTGTGGAAGCGCGGCACTACGTGATACGCAGAATTCAGCTTGTCGAACAACTTGCCGCGCTTTTTATTGTAGATCTTCGCCATTTTGGGCACATCGGACACTTTAGCGGGGTTGAATTTCTCGAAAAATTCTTTGAGTGACGCTTCAAACGCGGAAGACTTCATGTCTTGCGGATTGGGAGACCACCCACTATCATTTGCTTTTGTCTTCTTAGCTTTCTTGTCTTTTCCTTTCTTTTTGCTTTTGCTGCTCCGCTTGCTTTTGACGCTGTGCCGACTGCTGCGGGCCTTGCCATCCTCCGGTTCAGTTTTTGACCCCTTCTTCTTGCCCTTACCCTTCTTACGACGAGGCGGAGCTTCCGGTGCTTGCGAGGCGTCATCCCCGAAATCCGAAGTGCCGGGGTCCGTTTTCGTTGGAGAGTTTATTTCAATCCCTTGATAGTCCTCCTCGGCCACTCTGTAGCCAGTGCGACGCTTTTCAGCTTCCTTCTTCTTGCAGCAACATACTACCACCGCAATTATGATAATCAAAAGAAGAATTCCACCTCCGGCACCACCAACAATGATCCAAGTGTCGAGCGGAACTTCATCCCACTTGACATACCGGTTCCAAATATCTGTCGTTGTCGTTGTCGTTGTGCTTGTGGTTGTTGTTGGTGTTGTTGTGGTCGGGCCACAGTTGTCGAAAGGGTCAAGCGGGCACGAATCAACACTTGAACATACGTTGTCACTGTCTTCGTCATTCAAGCTGTCGTCCGGGCAGGTATCATCATTTCCACAAATGCCATCGCTATCGTCGTCATTCAACGGATCGATAACGCAGCTGTCCACGTCTCCACAAATTCCATCGCTGTCGATGTCGTTGTCAGCATCGTACCAGCACACATCCACTTCACCACCGCACTCATCTTTGCAACTGCAGCGGCACACGTCACATAACTTGTCTGAGATGCAGTGCCCCTCGTTGCCACCTCCGACACCATACGATGGGCAAGTTCCGAATGAGTTGACCAATATCAGAGCCCCTGGCTCGACACAGTCCACCATCTCCGCGCACACATTGTCCGAGTCACCGTCGTTTGATGTGTCGAACGGGCATTGATCTGATCCTGTGCAAATCCGGTCGCTGTCTGGATCATTTTCAGGGTCGTCCGGACAGATGTCAGCGCGGAACCCATTGCATTCCTCGAAACAAGAGCAAGAGCATATATCGCAAACGCCAGCGAAGACGCATTCTCCCTCGTTGCGGCCACCTGGTCGGTATTCGGCACAAGTTGGGTCAAACAGAACCAAATCGTCGAAACAATACTCTAGAGAGCAAATGCCGTCACCGTCGGCGTCGTTCTCAGCATCGTACGGACAAGAGTCGACGTCGTTCAACAACCCATCCATATCTGAGTCAAGCAGCATTGGAGCTATTGTGCCTTGGAGATCGATCTCGGCAGAAAATGCAACGGTGTTGCCGTCCGCTAGCCGTCGACCTGAAGCGACGGAAATGGCGATCCAATGGGCGCCGATCCCTAACGCAGCGGAGAGATACTGGCTCGGCGAGGGAATCTGGGAGTCGAGTTCCCCCACGAGGAACAACGTTGTGCCATCAAGCGACGGCAAGGAATCAAGCTCCAGTGCGAACGAACCCACACCGAACCCGGGACCACCTTCACTGTTGGCGTCAGAGATCAAGGCCATTACTCGCTCAATGATGGCGGCGGTATCGTCAGCACTGATTTCAGCGCGAGCATCCGGACACCCGTCGCCGTCAGTGTCCACGAGCAACAGAAATTTGCCTTCATCGACAATGTCTGGGTCAAAACCGCATTCATCCAACCGACCAAACTGGCCTTCGCACACTGTGTCGGAATCTGGATCGTTCTCGGCGTCAAAGAGGCAGCTGTCAATGTCATCGCAAATAAAATCAGCGTCGAGGTCATTGAACTCATCATTGGGGCAGGCATCATGACCATCGCAAATGCCGTCGCCATCGGAATCAACTACACAGAATGGGTCAGCATTGTTGCACACGCTGTCGGCGTCAACATCGTTGAGGAAGTCCAGCGGACAGCTATCGATGTCGCCGCAAATCAGATCACTATCAGCATCATTCGCCCCGTCAAATGGGCAGCTGTCGATATCCGCACAAGTCATATCGCTGTCAAAGTCATGACCGCCACCCAAGGGACAAGAGTCAACGTGGTCGCAAATTCCATCTGCGTCAGCGTCGTTGTCGCTATTGTCGGGGCATGAATCGACAGTTGAGCATAAACTATCTGAATCCCAGTCGTTATTGGCATCCAACGGACACGAGTCAACGTCGCCACAAATCATGTCTGAATCTCCGTCGTTGGCGCCATCATACGGGCATGAGTCTATGTGGGCACAAATGCCATCTCCGTCAGCGTCATTTTCTGCATCAAAGGAGCAGCTGTCTTCTTCACGGCACAAAAAGTCTGAATCCCTGTCATTGCGACGATCGTACGGACAAGAGTCCAAATTGCCGCAAATAGCATCCTCGTCAGCGTCGTTCTCGCCGTCAAGTGGGCATTCGTCGACGTTGCCGCAAATGGCGTCGCTATCTGCATCATTGTCCGAGTCTAGGTGGCATGAGTCAACATCACGGCACAGTGCATCACTATCGAAATCATTTCCAGCGTCATAAGGACACGAATCCACATCGCCACAAATGTTATCGCTGTCTGCATCGTGTTCGTCGTCGTTGGGACACGCATCTTCCGGACTACACACACCGTCTCCATCAGCATCGTTCTCAAAATCGAGAGGGCAGCTATCCACGGAACCACACAACAAATCACTGTCGAAGTCGTTACCGGCGTCATGTGCACAGGAATCTTCATTTGCACAAAGAGCATCACCATCGGCATCGTTCTCGGAGTCGTATGGACACTCATCCACATTACCGCAAGTGTTGTCGCTGTCAGCATCATTCTCGGCATCGAAAGGACACTCGTCGTCGCTCGTGCAGATTAAGTCGCCGTCATCGTCGTCCCATGTGTCAAATGGGCACGAGTCAATATCGCTACACAGTCCATCAGAATCACCATCATTCTGCGCATCGTAGGGGCAAGAATCAACCGGGCCACAAATGTTGTCGCCGTCTGCGTCGTTCTCCACATCAGACGGGCATGAATCAACATCTCCACAAGTGCCATCTTGGTCGGAATCATTCTCTGCATCATACGGGCACGGATCCAAGCACTGCGTGAAGCAGGTGCAGCCGCAAATTGAGCAAACTTCGTCTGTGATGCATGCATCCTGATTCGACGAATAATTTGCGCACAACACCGCGTCAAAATCGAAGCACGTCGCGCTATTGCACAGCGAATCTCCATCGGCATCGTTTTCGGCATCAAAGTGGCATGAATCGATGTCACTGCACAGTTGGTCACCGTCGAGATCGTCAAACATGTCATGTGGACAAGAGTCCAAGTTTCCGCACACGTTGTCGCCATCGGCATCGTTCTCGGCGTCCCACGCGCACGAGTCCACATCACCGCAAATACCATCTGCATCGGCGTCGTTGTCAGGATCAAAGGGGCAAGAGTCCACAAATCCGCAAATAGAGTCACTATCGGCATCATTCTCTGCATCGTGCGGGCAGGAGTCTTGGTCTCCGCAGACTCCGTCATTGTCGGCATCGTTTTCAGCGTCATAAATGCAGTTGTCGAAGTTACCACATATGAGATCGCTATCGGCGTCGTTCTCCTTGTCGTAGGCGCAAGAATCTACGTTGCCGCAAATGGTATCGCGGTCAATATCGTTCTCGGCATCATAAGAACAGGCGTCATCATCGCCGCAAACGGAGTCACTGTCAGCATCGTTCTCTGCGTCGTACGCGCAGCTGTCAATGTCTCCGCAAACGGCGTCAGAGTCAGAGTCATTCTCAGCATCGAATGGGCACGAATCGATGTCACCACAAATGGAATCATTGTCGGCGTCATGCTCAGGATCGCGAGGGCACGGATCGGTGTCGCCGCAAAAATTGTCGTTGTCAGCGTCGTTCTCCGCGTCGTAGGGACAAACATCGGCATTGCCGCAAATAGAATCACTGTCAGCGTCGTTCTCTGCATCCCGCGGGCATGAATCAATGTCTCCACAAATGAAGTCGCCGTCAATGTCGTTGCGCTTGTCGCGAGGGCATGAATCAACGTCGCCGCATATTCCGTCTCCATCGACGTCGTTTTCTGCGTCGAGCGGGCACAGGTCTTGGCACTCGTCAAAACAAATACAACTGCATGCATCACAAACACCGCTCTCACGGCAAGTTCCCGCATTTGGTGGAACAGCAAACGACGAACAAAATGTAGAAGCTTTGTAAACGCAAACGTCATTCGCGCAAAGTCCGTCTAAATCCGCATCGTTTTCCTTGGCATACGGACAAAGATCTGTGTCTGCACAAATGTCGTCACTGTCAGCATCGTCTTCGGAATCATACGGACAGCTGTCGTCTGAAGAGCACACGTTGTCAGAATCTGCGTCGTTCTCGCCATCGTAAGGACAAGAATCCACGTCACCGCACACATTGTCACCATCCGCATCGTTCTCTCCGTCCCACGGACACTCATCGCTCAAACCACACAGGCCGTCCTCGTCAGCATCGTTCGTCCCATCTCCGACACATGAGTCAACGCCATCGCACAATCCATCGTTGTCTCCATCATTCAACGCATCGCCTGGACACGAATCCACGCCATCGCACAATCCATCGCCGTCACCGTCGTTCTCGGCGTCGCCCATGCACGAATCCACTCCATCGCACACACCATCACCGTCTGCATCATTCCAGCCATCATCCACACAGCTGTCAACTGCGTCGCAAATGCCGTCCCCGTCACCATCATTCAATCCATCCCCACGGCAAGAGTCAACACCGTCGCAAATGCCATCGCCGTCACCATCGTTCAATCCGTCTCCCATACACGAATCAACACCATCGCAAATGCCATCGCCATCCGCGTCATTCAAACCGTCGCCCAGGCAAGAATCAACACCATCGCAAATGCCGTCACCGTCGGCATCATTCAAATCATCACCCACACATGAATCTACACTGTCGCAAATCACATCACTGTCACCATCGTTCAGAGCATCAGATGGACAGATATCGCTCCCTCCGCAAATGCCGTCGCCGTCTACATCATTACTCCAGTCCTCAAGGCATGAATCCACACCGTCGCACACACTGTCGCTGTCGCCGTCATTCAGCGCGTCCTCGGGGCACACGTCCACGCCCGAACAAATACCGTCGCCGTCCGGATCATTCTCTCCGTCGTGCAAACACGAATCCACATTACCACACAGCAAATCGCTGTCTCCATCGTTGGCAAAGTCAAATGCACATGAGTCCACGTTGCCACAAATGATGTCACCGTCTGCATCGTTCTCTGCATCATATCGACACACATCTACGTTCCCACAAACGTTGTCGCCATCGGCGTCGTTCTCAGCATCCAAGTGGCACGAATCCACATCGCCACACAACATGTCGCTGTCCAGATCATTGCCGCTGTCATATGCACACGAATCCACGTCACCGCAGATCTCATCACTGTCTGCATCATGCTCATCGTCATTCGGGCAAGCGTCTTCCGGCGAGCAAATAGCATCGCCATCAGCGTCATTCTCGGCGTCAGCTGCGCAGCTGTCCACATCCCCACAAATACCGTCCCCATCAAAATCGTTTGCGGCATCATACGGACATGAGTCCACATCACCACAGATTCCATCGCCATCCGCATCGTTCTCAGCGTCCAACGGGCACTCGTCAATGTTGCCGCACACCAGGTCTCCATCTGCATCGTTCCACGTATCCATGTCACACGAATCAACATCGCCACACACTTGATCAGAGTCTTCATCATTCAATGGATCCGAATCACAAGAGTCCACGTCGCCACAGATAACATCGCCATCCTTGTCATTCTCTGCATCGAACGCGCACGAGTCCACGTCACCGCACACAGCGTCTCCATCTGTGTCATCCCACGCGTCGTGTGGACACGAATCGACGTCACCACAGACTGCATCGCTATCGACGTCGTTCCCAGCATCAAACGCACACGAATCGACGTCGCCACATATCATGTCATCGTCAGCATCGTTGCCGCCGTCACCCGCGCATGAATCCACGTTGCCACAAATCATGTCGGCGTCCTGATCATTGCCGGCGTCCCATGCGCACGAATCAATATCCCCGCAGATATTGTCTCCATCCGCGTCATTCTCCGCGTCATACGGGCATGCGTCCGCGTCCCCGCACAATCCATCGCCGTCAGCATCATTTTCGGCATCAAAAGGGCACACGTCGACATCACCGCAAACGAGATCCGCATCCGCATCCCCGAACTCGTCGTAGGGACACGAGTCAATGTCGCTGCAGAGGTTGTCGCTGTCCGCATCATTCTCGGCATCGTATGGGCATTCATCCAAGTCACCACACACCCCATCGGCATCCGCGTCATTCTCAGCGTCGTCAGGGCATGGGTCTGTACATTCATTGTAGCATGCGCAGCTGCAGTAACTACAGACTGGCACCGAAATTCCGTTTGCACCGAAGCTAACAGCATCAGACGTGCACTGACTTCCGTCCCTTGCGTAAGAGGCGCAAAACTCGGTGTCTACATCTCTGCAGGTGCTGGACGAGCACAATGAGTCCGCGTCAGCGTCGTTGTTCTCATCGTACGGGCACTGGTCATCGGGCGAGCAAATACCGTCATTGTCGAAATCATTTTGAGGGTCGAATGGGCAGGAATCTTCCGGCACGCAAAGAGCGTCACTGTCGTAGTCATTGAAGGCGTCGAGTGGGCAGCTATCCTCATTTGCGCACACAGTGTCGGAGTCGCCGTCATTCCAGAAGTCCAATGGGCATGAATCATGGATGGCGCAAACAGCATCGCTGTCCTCGTCATTTTCCGGGTCGTTCAAACAAGAGTCCACATCATCGCACAGTGCGTCGCCGTCGAAGTCATTGTCGAAGTCGGTGGGACACGAGTCCATGTTGGCACAGACAAGGTCCGAGTCTTCGTCATTCCCTGCATCAAATGGGCAAGAGTCAACATTCCCACACACTGCATCGCCGTCTGCGTCATTTTCGGCATCCCAACCACATGAATCGACGTCTCCACAAATGTTGTCGCTGTCAGCATCGTTGTCTGCATCAAAAGGGCATTCGTCAACCACTGTGCACGAGTAACCATCCGGTCCCAGAGCATTCTCATCATCACCGGACACAACACAATCGATGAAACAAATGCCGTCTGAGTCAGCATCCACGTCAAAAGGGCACTGATCCACGTCTGCACACACTCCATCCCCATCCCAGTCATTGAGGGCGTCAGCAGCACAAGAATCGTCATTGGCGCAAATGGCATCAGAGTCGGCGTCGTTGTCGCCGTCCCATGAGCAAGAATCTTCGTTGGAGCACAAAACATCACTGTCCGCATCATTTTCAGCATCATACGAACAAGAATCGATGTTGCCGCAAATGTCATCGCTGTCTACATCATTGTGCGCATCCAACCGACAACTATCGATGTCGCCGCAAATTGAATCACTGTCTGCATCATTTTCTTGGTCCATTGAACAAGAATCTTCGTCTCCGCAAACACTATCGCTATCTGCGTCGTTAAGGCTGTCATAGGGGCACGAGTCCTCGTCACCGCAAACACCGTCACTGTCTGCATCATGCTCAGGATCAAAAGGACATGCATCGTAAAGAGCGCAAAACAAATCACTGTCAGCATCGTTCTCCGGGTCGTGTGGGCAAGAATCAAGGTCACCACAGATCGTATCACTGTCGGCGTCGTTGTGTGAGTCATGAGGACAAGAATCCTCCTGGCTGCACGTGGCATCACTGTCCCAATCATTCTCGTTGTCAAGGAAACATGAGTCAACGTCACCGCACACTTGGTCAGAATCTGCATCGTCCCACTCATCCATTGGGCACGAGTCGACGTCCCCGCAGACGCCGTCAGAGTCGGCGTCATTGTCACCATCAAACGGACATGGGTCGTTGACAGCGCACAGCGCATCGGAGTCGGCGTCGTTCCACGCGTCCATCGGGCACGAGTCTACGTTTCCACACACTGCGTCAGAATCTATATCATTGTTGTCGTCGAGAGGACAGGCGTCGGCGTCGGCGCAAATGCTGTCTGAGTCTGCGTCGTCATCACGATCATTCGGGCAAGAATCCATGTCAGCGCAAACACGGTCAGAATCCAAATCATTATCGGCATCCGCGACGCAGGAATCCACATTGGCGCACACCAAGTCCCCGTCCTCGTCATCGGAGGCATCGTATGGACAAGGATCAGAATCGGCGCACACGGCGTCCGAATCGGCATCGTTTTCTGCATCAAGAGGGCACGGGTCTCTGCACACTTCCAAGCAAGCGCACCCACAGACATCGCACGCGTTGGCTGTGTCAAATTGAGCTGACGGAAGCAAGCACTGACTTGGGTCCAAGAAAAAGGAAGAACAAGCTGCCTCGTCGGAATCCAAACAAACGGTGTTGAAGCAGAGCGAGTCCGAATCCAAGTCGTTTTCGCTATCATATGGACAGATATCCTCGTTTGCGCACATATTGTCGTCGTCGACATCGTCGTTGGCATCCAATGGGCACGAATCGGTAGCAGAGCACACGGAGTCGGAATCTGCATCATTGCCTGCGTCATCAGGGCACGAGTCTTGAAGGTCACAAATTCCATCGCCGTCCGCGTCGTTCAACGCGTCACCCAGACAACTGTCCGCGCTGTCACAGACATTGTCGCTGTCGAAGTCGTTCGCGCTGTCCTGCGGGCAGACATCATCCACCGTACACACGCCGTCGCCGTCTGGGTCATTTTCAGGATCGAACGGGCAAGAATCAAGGTTTCCGCAAATTGCGTCGGAATCGGCGTCATTCTCTGGATCAAGAGAACAGACATCTTCGATGGTGCACGCACCACTCTGCGCATCGCACCTCACAGCGCAGAGCTGATCACTGTCGGCGTCGTTATCCGCGTCGTCGGGGCAAGAATCTACATCGCCGCACATGTTGTCTGAGTCGTCGTCGTTGATGGTCGTCCCCAAGCACGGATCAATATCGTCACAAACATTGTCCGAGTCGCTGGCGTCATTGGATGCGTCGTAAGGGCACGAATCCTCATTCCCACAAACGCTGTCGCCGTCAGCATCATTTTCGGCGTCGTACGGGCACTCGTCGCCGCACATGCTGCGACAGGCGCACGCACAAGCATCGCAGGCGCCATCCGTGACACAGTACTCGTGATTCCGCTCTTGCGGAGCATAAGATGGACAATCACCAAACACTGTCTCGAAGGTTGGATCATCATGACAGGTCGTGGCGTCCACAGCACAAACTACGTCGCTGTCCGCATCATCTTGCGCGTCGAATGGACATGAGTCCACGGACGCACACACATCATCGCTGTCAGCGTCATTGAGGGCGTCATCGGGGCAAGAGTCGACCTGTCCACATACCATGTCGCTGTCTACGTCATTGGTTGCGTCGTCTGGGCAAATGTCTTCGCACGCGCATGCGCAAGGCAGCACCGCCCCGTGCTCAACGCAGAACTGGTAATTCGGCTGGCCAAAGTAGAAAGTAGTGCAGTTATCACCATCAGAATTGGAGAAACTCCAATCGTTCCCTGAGCTGTCGCACACGCCGTCGCTATTTGCGTCAAACACGGGCTCGACGGCGCACAAAGTGTCAGAGTCCGCATCATTGCCCTCGTCGAATGGACACGAATCAACATCTCCGCATATCACATCCGCATCTGGATCATTTTTGTCATCAAGGGGACATGCATCGTAGTCGCCGCACATGTCGATGCACTCGCACACGCATGTGGAGCACATGCCGTTCGTCACACATAAGTCATGGTTACGGCCGTCGAAAACATACGTGGAGCAAGCGGTTCCCCCGGACGTGGGATTCGACACACACTCATCGTTTGCACATGTGGCATCGCTGTCGACATCGTTTTCAGAGTCAACGGGGCATGAATCGAGCCCGTCACATATTCCATCGCTGTCCATATCCGAGGCGCATCCCAGCGCAGCAGCCGGCGCTGTCGCGCACAGCAGCCAGACCACGCAGCGTCGCATTTTGTCGCCGCGGTGCGGAGAGCACCTGCACACCTACGTTCTGGGTAGCATAGGTGTTGCTGGTGGAATGAATTTCACAAGTACGTTGCGCCGGGGAAAAAAAAAACCCGGCTTCGTTTTACGGCTTGCGGACATGGACTGCACTGCGAGCAGAAGCTCGTGAACTTTACCAAGGCGCGGTTCCGAACACCGTCGCCGCCGTCGACGTTAGTCTCCCCCAGCATCTCACCTACAGCCAGCAGCTATAGTCACTGTTTCAGCCAACAAGGTGCCTTCTGCTACGACTATGACTCACCACAAACGACAAACGACGAACGACAAACGACAAACGACAAACGACGAACGACGAACGACGAACGACGAACGACGAACGACGAACGACGAACGACGAACGACA
>Ga0213840_1002632_pt1 | contig 10889 bp, 17 predicted proteins | sample SWPATP22_FD_160132 | JGI IMG/M metagenome (GOLD analysis project Ga0213840, IMG submission 160132) | Coastal seawater microbial communities from Marineland, Florida, United States - SWPA TP2 #2 | ecosystem: Environmental > Aquatic > Marine > Coastal | place: USA: Florida | collected 2016-08-14 | reverse complement strand
ACTCAGGGTTTACTTGTACTTTCATTCTGCTTATCCTTCTTGTACTTTCGTTCTGCTTATCCTTCTTCTGTTTTTACTTTTGATCTTCACAGTAGCGATGTTAGTATTCTAAACTGTAGTTGCATACTGATCAACATGACGCAGAGTTTCGAATCTTACAAATGGTTCGGTATGATTTGCGATAGCTTTTCATAGCGTTTGCATAATGTAAGACTTTTAAACCATCCATGGTGGCACAGCCAAAAACACAGTTGTTCGTGAGTTTGGGAAGCCAGGCAAAATGTTGTCATTGGTGGGTGAAGTTCCGTTGAAGCTTTGGTGAAGCTTTGGTGAAGCTATGGTGAAGTTTCGTTTAGGCGACAAACAATGATCTTTCAAGCGAAACTTCAGTCAATCAAACAAAACTTCACTCCCATCGGAGAGGGCGAATAACTGGTCGAAAGTGAGTCTTTGCTGAGTCTTTGCTGAGTCTTTGCTGAGTCTTTTGTGAGTCTTTGTTGAGTCTTTGCTGAGTCTTTTTTGAGTCTTTGCTGAGTCTTTTTTGAGTCTTTGCTGAAGCTTTGCTGAAGCTTTGCTGAAGTTTGGGTGAAGCAAAAGTGAAGTTTTGAAGCCTTTTTGAAGCTTTTTTGAGTCTTTTTTTGATGAGACATGAGCTATTAACTGGGAAATTTTGTGAAGTTTTGCTGAGTCTTCATAAATCGCGATGTAGAAACGTTTGAAGTTTTGGAAGATTTCAACCCAATCAAAAGACTCAACGAAGACTCAGTAAAGTTACACAACAAAAGACTCAACGAAACTTCATTCGGATGTTGGTGACATGTCGTCATCTACCCCGTCTGGTTCGTCATCTGTATGCTCAAGATCGATGTCATCTTCAACCACTTGGAGAGGTTTGGCTTTGACTGTTTTCGCCTTTTTTGCTTGGGTTGTTCAGCTGTAATGTTTTTTGACATGCATACATTTTATATTATTGGACAGTAAACAATTTACCACGTTTTGACTTGATCTGAAGAAACAAAAAAAAACCGCCAAATTAGAGCCCGATATTCGAGCCCAAACCAACGGTGCTTTCGAAATAAGATAAGAGCCATGCATCATACGATGCCCGTTCTCGAGTATCTGCTGCCCTCCCATCGTCGTCATGAATACCCCATGTTCTACTTAAGCGCATTGCCTCTTCTGATACATACGCGTACGCACGAACACTAGCTATGCCGATGGTTTTCTCGATTAGCCTTTTTGACACGGCGATTCCTTCGGCAAAGTTGCTTGCCCCAAGTGTCCTCCAACGCTGGCCCATATGTTCCGCCATCTTGTCCGTGAGCTTCTTGACATCGTCAGACACTTCCCCGAACGCTCCAAATATGAGCCCCTGTACCCTGTCGTACTTTCGCAGCTCCACTGCACATGGTCCATCTCCTGATATTTGGCCGTTCGCTGACCATGCATGATGCTCATATGTTTTTTACACTGTTAAGTGGTTTCCTGATGTTTTTCCTATTTTTGGCCCAGTTTTTTTTGGCGTGAAGCGTGAAAAAGCTTTTTTTTTGTACCCTGTTGTTCGTATGGCGCGTAAGTATCTCATGGCCACGAATGACTCCTTAGGTCCTTGCTCTCACCACCAGTTAGCCTACTATTTTGCCTGAATACGCCCTGCACTTTTGCAGCTGTTAGTTGCTGTCTAACGCGCCCATTCCCTACAAAAGTGTTGTAGACCTACAGAACAACACCATCTCCACTGGGTTCAGACATGACGGATCTACAGAGCTACAGAAAGTACGTCTACAAAGCTACAGAAAATAAAGTCTAGATTATTGTCAATATCAAGATTGAAAATAAGCATTATTGTGTGGATAGGTTCTTGTGGGTGGTGTATCGACGATCCAGTTCATCCTCTAATTTGGTTAAGCGAAGGAACTCTGTATTCTGTTCCAATTCTTTGTCGTCGTAAGCGTCATACATTGCCTCCAGTTGCAACTGAACCTCGTCAAGCTCTTTTACCAGGGCATCCAGTTGCTTCTTGTCCAATTTACCGTTGACATGTGGCTTCTTTGGTTTTTTACCTGCTTTCAAAGTGGAATGTAAGTCTTTCATTCTGTCGTAGATCTTTTGATGCTTGTTGTGAATCTTTCGTTGCTCAACAAGCTCCTTCTGTTTCTGTTTAATTCGTTTGCGGACAGTGGCTGAAGCGGTAGCTATATTGTGTTCAGCACAGAACCGTTCAATGTCCTCTACTTCTTTGTTGCTGAAGTATGCCTTAGCTTTGGCCCTTAGGGCATCTGCATATAGTAAGTCGCAGTCTTGATGCCTGTATTTATGCACACGGCAGGTGTCCGCTGTTTTGAAAGTCTGTTGGCATATGTCACAGTGCACACATGTGTTCTTCTTCACTCCTCCGTTTCTGTGCAGTGCACTCAGCAGGTGCTTGTTGTAGTTGCCTTTGATAAACGTCTTGTAATTGCACGGCTTGCACCCAAACTCTTTTGGTTTCTTCTTTGCCCGGCGATTGAGGTGCTTCTTAGAATGCAAATGTTTTCCAAAATTGCACTTGACATATGTAGAGTATCCACAAGAACGACACTCATACAGTTTATTCTTTCCCTTAGTATTACCGGTCAAGTGCTTCTTCGTTTTGATGTGCGCCACGTAGGCATACTTGTTGTTGGTGTGGAAATGACAAGGATTACAATTGAACTCAAACTTCATCTCTGTATACAAATTGATTCAAATGTTTCTGTTTAAGCCCTTTTTTCTTTTCGTTATACTTTTGGTTAGTTGTTTTTTGTAATATTCATAAAAATAGAAAACTCTCATCAGTAAAAAATCTCAATGAGAAAGCTGACTCCAGAAACCATGCTTACAGAAAAGTATTATCACAAGTATTACTATTTCATAAAATGAGCATCAAACGTGACAGATCTGAGACTGCAATGGTCGTGGCAGTTGAAAGCGCAATCAACGTCCTACAAGCCCAAGTTGCATGTCAAATAAGTCCGACCCAAGATAGGAAGGTTAATCTTGGCACAAGCCTGGATCGACTCCACAAGCTTCCCTTTAACTCACAGTTTCTCAGCTCTTCTCTTCTGTCACTCCACCTCCACCAGTTCTCCGTCACCGTCCGTAACCAACTGCAAGTCTTCAAACTTTGCATAATCCACCACTTTCATCTCCGCCACAGACTTCAGCTCAGTCACTTCCAATGACCTCCCTTCTCTTCCAGCCCATCCATAAGTGTAACTTTGCTCAAATAACATTTGTGCTTGCTACATATCTGCAATTTCTGCCTGCCGTTGCCTCGGCGCTCGGTATCCCATTCCCTTCTTCAGGAACCGCTCCGACAGTTTTCTTGTTACCTTGCCTCTCTTGAATCGACGGATCACTCGAATTTTTCGACGACGGGTTTGGCTGCGTTTCCGTACAACGACAGGTGCTGCCACAATATTTTCGACAACACTATCCGTGTCACTTGTGACACTCACCGTCCCGGATGGTTCCTCATCAGAACTGTCTTCCACCTCAAGCCACTTCCGACTGCCTTTGCACAACAGGCACAATCTTTCGCATGTCCTTGGATACTCCACTTGTTCCCCTCGTTTCCGCTTCAACCAACTGGGACCGCTGCACATCTACTCGTCCTTTATTCTGTCGAATCCACTTCAATTCTGCTTTAAGCTCAGCTCGTCCCTGCTTTGCCAACGCCAGCAGGTCTTTTGCGTCCACCTCTGCTCCAAATTCCTTCAATGCATCCAGAGCATCTTCAACAGCTCGCAAGCTAGTCTTGATATCCCGTTCCTCCTTCTTCAGCTCCTTCACAAAGCCTTTCAGTCCATCCATCCGGGCATCCTCAATGGACTCGACAACTTTATGAAGCTTCTCTGTCACACGGACCTTCTCCCCTTGCTTCTTCCGTAGTTTCGTACTATCTGTTCGTCTCCGCGTGTCACTACCTTCAATGCCTCCAACTTCGCATTCACCACTTTCGTGTTGTTGACCGACTTTACTTCGCTCAACTCCAACTCTTTCTCACGTTCATCCAACATTTGTACTCGTCGCTTCCATTCAGCTCGAATCTCGCATCGCAGCAGCAGCCACCCCATCAACAACTTCGACACCGGCATAACCACCCCCAAAACCGGATCCGTTACAAACAGCTGCATCAATACGGACTTCCCTGCAGCCGATAACCAGGCCCAGCACTCTTCCACACTGAACGCATACGAGAATGCCAGACTCACAGCCAGTCCCACCACCTGTATGTACAGCAGCTGGATGGCAGCTAAACCAGCTAATGCATGTCGAGCCCTCTTCATACCAGAGTACCACGCAGAGAACTCTTCCTGTCGAATCAACTTTCGCTCCTTAAGCCACTTGCGGACTCCTTTCTGAAACCGTGAAATCTGGCCCACAACATCTTCCTTGACCTTGCCCAATCGCTTATTTGCCAACTGTGAGTCCGTCAAGCGCATCTGTTCTCGATGCTTCCCACTCGTATCAGGCAACTTGATGCGCCACCTGAACAAAAAGAGGTGCGACTTTAAATATCTCTTCCTCAATCGTTGCGTCATCTGTCGATGCAAATGCTGCCTCCTCGTCTGAAAGGCCGAGAAGCTCGTGCGTGTCTTAGTTCTCGATACATCAAATGTATTGGTACCTGTGTTTTGTTCAACATCTTGATCAGTATTTCTTTCCAAGTTTTCATGATCCACACGACTTTCGGCCAACAGATCCAGCCACTGATGCAGGGCAGTAACCTGGACATCCTTCTTATGACGCAACTTCTTCTGTTCTCCACCACAGCAAAAGACCTTTTGGATCTTGTTCATCTGCTCCTTCTCCGATATGGGTGTTTGTCGTCACAGTGTTCACATTCGCGATCATGAACGGCAATACGTGCAAGCAGACACAAATACGTCCAAGAATACAGTTTCAAAAGAAGTGTCTGTCCCTCCACCTCCCAGATCAACCAAGAGTGCGGTCGATATGAACGTTAATAAATAATCCAGCAAATAACCTTGTCGCCTTGTGTGCACGAGAATACACAATATCCGCATGACGATGGAAAAACAGATCGTTGAATGGATTTCCCGACACGATATGCAAAAGTCCCATAAGCACAACTTCTTTCGCGGCTTTCGCGGACAACCAGCCCCTCAAGATCGCTTCAGACCCACCAGCTCCCACCACAAATGGTCGTGACAGAGCACCTTGTTGAATGATGAGCACAAAACCCCCGGCAACCCCAGCACAGATTCCGATCACAAACCAGTTAGGTTCTTGGACAGTTTGTGAAAACTGTGAGTTGCCAACCATTCCCATCGTCGTCAAATGGGTTGAGGTACACATCGCGGATGATGTCAATGCTTCATAGTTGACAGTCAGTCCCCGCAAAAAACATACCGCGATCCAACCAAACACCACGATCTTCTGCAAGGTATCGACACGAGGCACTATTTCGCACAGTATCAGATGCCACCCATCTGACTCAGAACCATCCTCCCTCTGTCAGCACGAAAATGTACAATATCCACCAAATAAGCATTCATCGCATCTACTTCTCCTCTCCAGTCCAAGAAGGTTCGACTCACACCAGTATAACAAAAAATTAGTCCCAGTGGACAACATTAGCATTGACGACTTCACAAGATCCTTTTTTGGTCTTCCACTCACCAAGACAATCTCCAACAGTCACATCAACCACGTCCTTTGACGTAATGAATCCATTCGTGTGAATCCTCTTCACATACTTCTTGAACGGTTTCAGTACCATGTACATCTCATGCCTACCCAAAGCCGTCATGAAGCACGCAAACCGAGTATACTTGAATCGGAAAATCCTCTGTAGTACCCTTTCATCATTCTTCATGCCATGTATATTGTACTTCTTCATGGAATACTCCTTGCTTTCCGTTATCTTTAAATCGAGGTTCCATTTTGTGCATAAGACCCATATCTTCAACGACAGGTGTATCAGTTTTCCACGTCTGGATCTCTTTGACTGATCTGGAGCATAGATATCCCCACAACACATTGATAACTTGCTTCGCGCCCACAACACCATTGCATTTCATCTTGAATATACTATCAACAAAGACACCAAACACTTCTTCACCAGGAACACGGCAGAATTTTTGTGTACCACAACATACTTGGCTCACCATCCTGAGCTAATTCACAATGTCCCAGCCTTCATCCTGAGCGATCTTGATATCTAGTCCAGTGTAGAATCCATGCTTATTCTTTTGGAACAATCGGTTGTCATATCCACTAATACTGCATCTGCTGTTTCTTCTGATACGCAGGCACTTCATCAATCACTTTAAACTTTCCGTTACGAGTGATAAAGTCAATCTTCTTCATAGGCCACGGATACTGAGTTAATAGCGGGACGAGGAGGCGTCCTGGGCTGAGTTTCTGGCCAAGTCGTTTTAGTTATTATTCTTTGATCGTTTTTTGTGAGAGCCGCGACCCTCTATCGCGGGTGGGGTGGGGTGGGGTGGGGTGGGTGGGTGGGTGGGTGGGTCGTCATTAAAGAAGAACGGGCTTCGCTACAGCTCCATTTTCAATGTATCCAGAAACTCAGGATATCAGCATCGTAAGCCTTCTCCACTCTCCCTCGCTTCGAGAACATCAATCCACCGGTCATAGCACACTTCAACCCATACTCTTCACTCCATAGATCCTCCTCACTCAGCATGTAGTCTTCGCAGAAACAGATAGACTTGGGAGCGACCTTGGAGAAGAACTGTGTGGCGAGAGATCAATAGTTTCCATTTCATCTGAATGGGTTCAACGATCCTCTGGCAGTAGGTCCAAGCAGTTGGTATGCATTTCGTTGAAACAGAGTGTACTCGTTAATCATCTCGTCAAGAACATCATCTGGTTCACGTGGAACTTACACAGTATTTTCCACTCCATCAACCATCTGCTTGGTCTTCTTCCTCGGGACCTGCCGCAGAAACAACCGCCGACCTGGATTGTCTTTGGTGTAGAATTCATTCAGGTACTTCATCAGTTTCTCCATAATGATCTCTTTTAAAACCGTCTCTGTAGTTCTCCAAATAGCACATCTTGGCAGTATTGGTCTCTACATCAATCTTGTAGAAACAAGGGTACGGTCGGTCTTTCTTCATCACATCATATCCACTTCGAATTTCATTGTAGTTTCTCATTGCTAAGTCCACGAACATCTTTTGGCTCATAATGGCCTTTCCATATTCTGATCTTCAACGTCCGAGGATACTTTCCGGCTCCTTCGTACTGATGACGGCCACACACAATGATGTTCATTTTCAACTTTGTCTCAAGCTTTGGAATGAACTTGATATCAATACAATCGTCTCGTTTCCATCCCAGAAACTTCTTGAGTTTACCAGGCTTACGGAGCACTGGAGGTAATGCATTGAAAGCCTGAATCAAACACATCCACTGACAGTCATTGTGGTCACTATCTTTGCCAGCGCTGGACTGACCATCCGCTGGTGCAGTAAATATGGATAACATCCTCACCCGTGTCTCAGGATCCATAATATCGGATGCATTGTAATCAACAAACATGTCGTTGTCGAACATGTCGAGATTCAGATCATCCTCGGCTTCAATGAGAACGCACGGTGCACTATAAATTTGATCCGTCCAGTAGCTGATGGATGCATAGAATGGTCCATCTTCTTTCAGTTTCTGCTTCAACTTTTCAAGACTGCCTGGTCGAAGTCCGCCTTGAATACCTTCTTGTCAGTGAGGTTGTATCGGTATTCGACGATACTCGCTGTTCCATGAACGGTCCTAACTTGGGTTTTGTACACTGTTGGCTTTGTGAGTTTTACCATTTGTACTCTGATATATTTGCGAAATTTTCAACCGTGTTGTTAGAACCACTTTCAAGACTTAACGTCAACACAGAACTCTATTGTATGAACAGATCAATTGAAGAAAAAACAAAGCAAGAGAAGAACTCCGCTTACATGAGGGACTATTACAAGAAGAACAAACTCATGTGGCTCAAAACGACCAGGTATATGTGGGAAAATCGTCACCGCCACTCACAGAGCCTGTCATGAATGATCTCAATATCACATCAAACGCGTCAATCCACGATGATCAGACCAGTTGCACATTTTTACTTACTTTCAAGCTCAAAACTCAAGCTTCGATGACAAAACCAACATTATGGTATTGTCAACGCTCAACGTAAGCATGCTGTTGGAGGATAGCTCCACTATTCGGTGAAATAGTTGTCCAAGTCGCACCCAGTACTATTTCATCCGTACTTTAAAATCGTCTGCCTCACGTGTTGCTCGTTTTACCGGGCTTACTCGGTGCACGTTGAGAGTCCGTTTGTGCTTTCCACTCAAATTTTCCGTTTGACACAATCTTCGAGTTGATAAGCCCACAGAGCACCACCATTTTATCGAGCACAGGTTTGGCCTTCTCCTTGGACAAGTTATGCTGGGAGGTACCACGAATACTGGGCCATTTCATGGTTCTAGCAACGATCTCACGTTCTTCTGGATCAACACCATTGCAGATACGTGCACTATTGTTCAATCGGACTCTCTTACTCGTAGCACCAGTCTCCGAAGCTGTGCTACTCTTGGCTGTGGTTTTCGACGCAGAGTCCTTCTCTTTCTTCTCTTGCTTCTTTTCTCGTTGGCTTTGCGATATGGGTGGTGGAAACCACAGAAGCCGTTCGGTCGCGTTCTGAACTTGCACCTTGCTTTGTGGCTTGCGAGCTGCCTGCACATGCCCTCTTCTAGCGGCGGCAACTGTTTTGGTTCATATTTCTGGTAAAGACCGCAGAACAGAGTCATGGGTTTCGTTTGACGACAACACTTCATCCCAGTCACTGCAACAATTGCTAAACACTCGCCACGACGTGGAGTACGTGCACCCCTCTTCTTTGCACACGGCATCTTGCCACACAACCGCGACTTCCAAGTCTTTTTCGTTCTGTGCTTTTCGTTTCACTCACATTTTCTCTCTACTGACTACAAGCTAGCAAGCGGGCACAGTTCTCTTGCAACGACCGGCGAACGAGCCTTGCTGTTGGCCAAGGTCAACAACTTGCGGACCCAACCCACAATCGGCGAAATCATATGTCACTACCACGAAGAAAGACAAATCACTTATAAAAGTCAGTCTACTACGGTGACCGTATTCCACAACAATATCACCACCCATCCATCACACCTGTTCCTCGATCATGAAGCACGGCGATACTTCCGATTGCAACTTACCGCAACGAGGACTTTCCTTGACAGGTTGCAACCGGCAAAGGATATCATTGGAGATACCTTGGCCGCTGTGACAATACCTTGGCAAGTGAACTAAACCTTGCTGTCCCCAGTGCAAACCTGCGACAAGGCAGAGGTATTCCGTGGCAGCATTTTGCCGGAAGCCTACACGAAAGCTATAATAACCGGCGATCATTTGCGGGTCTTCCTTCGCAAGATACAACAATCGCCAACTATGCAGCAGACCTTGACAAAAATAGAGCAGTCCAGTTTGATTGACCAGATTCCTTGTCAAGTGGCCAACCACTGTATCTTGTCGAGGAATATCGTTTGTCCGACGGGGAACTGGACTTGGCCGAACTGTAGAGTGAAAACGTGTGCCTCTGCTCAATTTCCCCAAGGTTGCACGAAAACGATCACTCCAATTGTCCCGGTACTCGAGTACGAGTACTCGAGTACTCGAGTACAGTCATCCCTGTTGACGCACATTGTATTGTAAGTAAAAAACCCTTGCGTGAATTAATTCACAAATTGCACATGTTAATGTACAGGCTAATTGGCTTGCGCTCCTCGTTTTTCCGTTTCTGCTGTTGTTTTGTGTGGTTGTCGTTGTTGTTGTTGTTGTTGTTGTTGTTCGAAGGTGTTGTTGTTGTTGTTCGAAGGTGTTGTTGTTTGGTTGTGATTGTGATCATCGTGAGTCAACAGCAGCATGTTATCCAATGTGCGTTTGCGTTTGCGTGGTTTGCTGATGTTTGTGGTTTGCTGAAGTGTGTTGTCTCAGTGAGTAAATTCTGGCTTGCATTGTTTGGTTCGTGGCGGATGATGTGAGCTGAGTTGGGGGATTCGTTGTGATTCCTCACGCACTCCGCAACTGGCGCGCGGGGTGAGCAGGCGGACGTCATCGTGGTTGAGTTTTGTTGTTATTGTTGCCCGGAATAAAAAGATGTTCGTTTTTCTGTCGTGAACATTGACATTCAGATACGGACTTGTGTCCAGCAGCTGCGAGCAGTGTCAGGGTTCGTGAGACCGGACCACCAGAACAAGTGTTTTTGTGTTCTTTGCGGCAGAACAATGGACCAAACAATGACACTTGCGTCGGCCGAGACTGGCTCCGCCCAAAAACCGAAGACGACAACAAAGAAGAATAGGAAAAGTAAGAAGAATAAGAATAAGACGAAGGAGCACAAAAAGAAGAAGGGAAATGTTAACGAGCGCAGCAACCGGGCTGACAGGCAGAAACGCAAGCGAGAACATATGGCGAAGAAGAAGAAGAAGACGAAGACGAAGACGAAGACGAAGAAGACGAAGACAGAGGAGCACAAGAAAAAGAAGGAGCAGGTTGATGGGCGCAGCAACCGGACTGACAGGCAGAAACGCAAGCGAGAACATACCGCGAACAAGAACAAGAAGCCGAGGAACAAAAGCAACATCGTCCGTACACCAAGTTGTTTCTTCGTTCCGTTATTGATTGTGATGATGGTGGAGATGTTTGAGTTTTTGTGTTTCATTCTTTGGCGTCAGTACTGTCCCTTTCCATCAACATTACTGCGTTGTGTACGAAATATCTGCATGTCCTGATCTCAAATATTATTGTGGTTCGTTTGTTCATCAGGCTCGTGTTTCTGAGCTTCCTTCGCCGAGACCCTTCCCTTCAAGGAC
>Ga0213840_1002628_pt1 | contig 10913 bp, 10 predicted proteins | sample SWPATP22_FD_160132 | JGI IMG/M metagenome (GOLD analysis project Ga0213840, IMG submission 160132) | Coastal seawater microbial communities from Marineland, Florida, United States - SWPA TP2 #2 | ecosystem: Environmental > Aquatic > Marine > Coastal | place: USA: Florida | collected 2016-08-14 | reverse complement strand
GGCCTCATGCGGCGAGGCGATGACGCCATCGGCCCCGGCCTCAAACGCTTTGGTGGCGCGTTCCAGAACGATTTTCTGCACATCACCCGGTTTGATCAGGTTGGCATCCAGGTCGCCCCGGTCGAGCGAGGTCAGCACCGTGACGGCGAGGATCTTCAGCCCGCTGCCCGCTGCGCCCTCTTTCGCGGCGCATACCACTTGCGGGTCGCCCTGCACGGTCAGGAAATCCAGGTCGAACTGAGCCAGTCCGCGCACCGCAGCCTCGACCGTGGCGCCGATATCGAAGAGCTTCATGTCGAGGAAGATGCGCTTGCCGTGGTCCTGTTTCAGTTCATTGGCCAGCGCCAACCCGCCCCCGGTCAGCATCCCCAGCCCGATCTTGTAAAAGCTGACGGCATCACCGATCTGTTCGGCCAGTTGCAGCCCCTGCAGGGCATTGGGCACGTCAAGGGCGGCAATCAGGCGGTCATCGCTCATCGGAGGGTCCTCGCTGTCTGGGGCGTTGCGCCTGACTAGTCTTCTGCCGCTGCGTCTTCAACCCCGTAGATCAGGCGCATATCCGGGGCTTCGACCGTATACATATGGACCCAGATATAGGCGTGTTGAAATGCGGCAGTGACCAGCGCCGCCCAGGACCCGCACAAAAGCGCAATGGCCCATAGCCCCAGGAACGCCAGCCCGTACATGGCATTCGACGTCCAGCCGAAGGCGCCGCGCGTTTCCATTGGCATCTCGGCGATTTCGTCAAGGAAATGATCCCCACCAAGTGCGCGTTCGATGGTGAAATACCGAAACGTGGACCAGAGCGCGTAGCCCGCCGGCACCAGCAGGGCCACACCCAGCCCGATTTCAGCCGGACGCCACAGACCGAGGCTGCCGGTGTCGGAAAGGCCCGTGGCTAGCACGGTTAGCGGGCGCAGCGCCAGAAGCGGCAGGAAGATCATGGCCCATGACCACAGCGCATTATCCCCGAATATCCGGGTCAGCAGGCCCAGATGCAGCTCGGCCCGGAAACCAATGGCAACCACAACCTGATGGGCGACCGCCAGCCAGACCGATGTCAGCGCCCATCCCCTTGGGGTCAGCAGCAAGACGCGATGTGCGCCCGTGGCTTCGGGTAGCAGATGGTAGACACCCGCCAGCATGAAGAAAAGGATGCCCAGATGTTGCGCCTGCCCTTCGAATATCCAGGACAGGTGGGTCTGGGAACGGATCTGGTCTAGACGGGCCATGGCCTAGCCTAGCGCGCGCGGCCAGAGATTGGAAAGAAAATGGCCCGGTCGCGACGGGGAGACGCGACCGGGCCGGGCAGCAGGAGACCTGAGGGACGGGGGTCTTCCTGTCTGAAAGCGCAGCCTTTGTTGAGGGACGGGACAGGCGGCTGCGCCTTGGGTAATTTCGTTACCGCTGGTGGCGGCGGGCGGCCTCTGTCAGACCAGAGGCAATGCGCGAGAACTCGGCCCCTTGCGGGCCGTGCCAGCGGCAGTCAACCGGGGCGCGATCGCCCAGCACGGCGCGGGCATGAAAGCAGGCGCGGCGGGCGTCATAGGCAACTTGGGTCAGGGCGATGCGGGTCATGGCAGGGTTCCAGGTATGGCTTATGGTCATGTGTCGGGCGGGGGTGCCGCCCGGTTCAAAAGAAATGGGAATAATTTTTCGAAAGGGAATCCTTTGTCGCGATCTTGTGATGGGCCGTGTCCTTCCCCATCTATCTGACAAGGCCTGCAAAAGGCCCTCGTGCCGGATACCGGGCGGGGTCATCGTCAGGCGCTTTGAAAAGGAGAATAGGCATGAACTTGGAGAAGTTCACGGACCGCGCGCGCGGGTTCCTTCAGGCCGCGCAGACCATCGCACAGCGGGAAGACCATCAGAAACTGGTTCCCGAACATTTGCTGAAGGCCCTTCTGGACGACGATCAGGGCATGGCCTCGAACCTTATCACCCGGGCTGGCGGCAACGCCAAGCGCGTGGTGGAAACGGTCGACCTGTCGCTGTCGAAACTGCCCAAGGTAACCGGCGATTCCGGGCAGCTTTATATGGATGGGCAGACCGTGAAGGTGCTGACCGAGGCCGAGAAGCTGGCCGAAAAAGCGGGTGACAGTTTCGTGGCCGTCGAACGTATTCTGACCGCGCTGGCCATGGTGAAATCCCAGGCCAAGGACGCGCTGGACGCGGGGGCTGTGAATGCTCAGGCGTTGAACGCCGCGATCAACGATCTGCGCAAGGGCCGCACGGCGGATAGCGCCGGGGCCGAAGATAGCTATGAGGCGCTGAAAAAATACGCCCGCGACCTGACAGAAGCGGCGCGCGAAGGCAAGATCGACCCAATCATTGGCCGGGACGAGGAAATCCGCCGCGCCATGCAGGTTCTCAGCCGCCGGACCAAGAACAACCCGGTGCTGATCGGTGAACCTGGTGTCGGTAAAACGGCGATTGCGGAAGGCTTGGCCCTGCGTATCGTCAATGGCGACGTGCCGGAAAGCCTGCGTAACAAGACCCTGATGGCGCTGGATATGGGCGCGCTGATTGCCGGGGCGAAATACCGGGGTGAGTTCGAAGAACGGCTGAAGGCCGTGCTGAACGAAATCGGTGATGCCGCTGGCGAAATCATCCTCTTCATCGATGAGATGCACACGCTGGTGGGCGCGGGCAAGACCGATGGTGCGATGGATGCGGCGAACCTGATCAAGCCTGCATTGGCGCGGGGGGAGCTGCATTGCGTGGGTGCCACGACGCTCGATGAATACCGTAAATACGTGGAAAAAGACGCGGCCCTTGCCCGCCGGTTCCAGCCCCTGGTGGTGGAGGAACCGACGGTGGAGGACACCGTGTCGATCCTGCGTGGCATCAAGGAAAAGTATGAACTGCACCATGGGGTGCGAATCTCTGACGCCGCGCTGGTTGCCGCCGCACAGCTGAGCCATCGCTACATCACCGACCGGTTCCTGCCGGACAAGGCCATCGACCTGATGGACGAAGCCGCCAGCCGGTTGCGGATGGAGGTCGACAGCAAGCCCGAGGAATTGGATGCGCTGGACCGTGACATTCTGCAAAAGCAGATCGAGGCCGAAGCGCTGAAGAAAGAGGACGATGCTGCGTCGAAAGACCGGCTGGTCAAGCTGCAAAAGGACCTTGGCGAGCTTCAGCAGAAATCGGCGGAGCTGACGGCGCAATGGCAGTCGGAACGCGACAAGCTGGAATCGGCCCGTGGGCTGAAGGAAAAGCTGGATCATGCCCGCGCGGAACTGGACCAGGCCAAGCGGCAGGGCGATCTGGCGAAGGCCGGGGAGCTGTCTTATGGCGTGATCCCGCAGCTGGAAAAGCAACTGGCCGAATCTGAGCAGCAGGACAATGACCTGATGGTCGAGGAAGCCGTGCGACCAGAACAGATCGCATCCGTGGTCGAGCGGTGGACCGGTATTCCCATGTCCAAGATGCTGGAAGGCGAACGCGAGAAGCTCTTGCGCATGGAAGAGGAGATCGGCAAGCGCGTGATCGGTCAGCGGACTGCGGTGCAGGCCGTGTCGAACGCCGTGCGCCGTGCGCGGGCGGGCCTGAACGACGAGAACCGGCCGCTCGGGTCGTTCCTGATGTTGGGGCCGACCGGCGTGGGCAAGACGGAACTGACCAAGGCGCTGGCCGAGTATCTCTTTGACGACGATCAGGCGATGGTGCGCATCGACATGTCCGAGTTCATGGAGAAACATGCCGTCAGCCGTCTGATCGGCGCGCCTCCGGGCTATGTCGGCTATGATGAGGGTGGCGTTCTGACCGAAGCGGTCCGGCGCAGGCCCTATCAGGTGGTGCTGTTCGATGAGGTCGAGAAGGCGCATCCGGATGTGTTCAACGTGCTGCTTCAGGTGCTTGATGACGGTCAGCTGACCGACGGGCAGGGGCGCACGGTGGATTTCAAGCAGACGCTCATCGTGCTGACCTCGAACCTCGGCGCGCAGGCGCTGAGCCAACTGCCCGACGGGGCGGATGCGTCGGACGCCAAGCGGGATGTGATGGATGCCGTGCGCGCCCATTTCCGGCCCGAGTTCCTGAACCGTCTGGATGAAACGATCATCTTTGATCGTCTGACGCGGGGCGATATGGATGGGATCGTGGCCATTCAGCTGCGCCGTCTTGAGAAACGGCTGGCCGATCGCAAGATCGCGCTGGATCTGGATGAAGGCGCGCGGAAATGGCTGGCCGATGAGGGCTATGACCCGGTGTTTGGGGCAAGGCCGCTCAAGCGGGTGATCCAGAACGCCCTGCAAAACCAGTTGGCCGAGATGATCCTTGCCGGTGAAGTGAAAGACGGCGAAACGGTGCATGTCAGCGCCGGGGCCGATGGGCTGATGGTGGGGGATCGGGTATCCGCCTCGAACCGGCCAACCCCGGATGATGCGGTGGTTCACTGACCCCCGTTGAGAAGGAAAGAGAACGCCCCGAGGATCAATCCCCGGGGCGTTTTTCTGTCTGCGGTCAGCCGGGTAGCAGAACGGCGTCGATGATGTGAACCACCCCGTTCGAGGCCATGACATCGGCGGTGGTCACGGTGGCGGAATGGTTCAGAACCACGCCATGGCCCTGACCGTTGGCGCGGAGATAGCCGCCCTGTACGGTGGGGATGCGCCCACGCTGGCCGAGGATGGCCGAGGCGGGGTAATACGCGCCCGACACGTGATAGGTCAGCACATTGGTCAGCGCCGGAATGTCATTCAGTAACCCTTGCAGAACGCCATGGGGCAGATGTTCAAAGGCGCGGTTAGTGGGGGCGAAGACGGTAAAATTGCCGGGTCCCGCCAGCGTATCGACAAGGCCCGCCGCCTGCACGGCGGTGACCAGGGTAGACAGGTCGGGTGTGGCCACGGCCAGATCGACAATGGTTGCGGATTGCGCGGAAAGGATGGCGGGGCTGGCCAGCGTTGCAGCGGCGGCCCCTGCGGTGGTGGAGAAGAATTGACGGCGATTCATGGATCGTCCTCCCTGATTTTGGAATGAGAAAGGCCCGCCGGTCAGGGCGGGCCAAAGGGTTTACATCGACGGCAGGATCACCGCGTCGATGACATGGATCACGCCGTTTGAGGCCTCGATATCGGCGGTAACCACGTTGGCCCCATTGACGGTGACACCACCCATGGTGCCGATCTCGATCTCTCCACCCTGAACGGTGGTGGCCATCATGCCATCCGACAGATCACCGGACATGACCGCGCCGGGAACCACGTGATAGGCAAGGATCGCCACCAACTGATCCAGGTTTTCCTCCATCAGCAGGGTTTCGACGGTGCCTTCGGGAAGGGCGGCAAAGGCCTCATCCGTCGGGGCGAAGACGGTGAACGGCCCTTCACCGCGCAGGGTCTCTTCCAGACCGGCGGCCTGAACGGCGGCCACAAGCGTGTTGAAGGTGCCCGCCCCTACGGCGGTATCGACGATGTCCATGGAATGGCCACCTGCAAAGGCAGTGGTGGAAAGCATCAGCGCGGCGGCGGTGCCAAGGAAAGTACGGCGGATCATTGTAGGATCTCCTGTCCTGAGGAATGTGCCAAGGACTACGGTGCTGGTTGCCTTCCGGATGACCGAGAGGCCCTGAAAAACGTGACCAACGAGGGCTTGTCAAATGCGAAAGCCGCGCTAAGCCACGGTGTTTTTTGATTTCCAGTCACAATGTTGTGCCGCAGTTGTGAACGCCTGTGTGCGTCATGGCCGCGGCTGTGCAGGGCCTTGCGGATTGATTGCCGCGGGGCGGAAAGGCACAGTTGCCAGAGGCATTTCAAAGGACGGAGCGGTGACATGTTCACACTGGTGGAGTTTCTGGCCCAGATCTTTCTGTTGATCGTCGGGCTTTTGGCATTGCTGGTTGTGGTGCTGGCCATCTACGACCGCACCCAGACCCATGACGCAATCCGCCGGAACTATCCTGTCATCGGACGCTTTCGGGCCGTATTCACTGCTTTGGGCGAATTCTTCCGCCAGTATTTCTTTGCCATGGACCGCGAGGAGATGCCCTTTAACCGGGCGCAGCGAGAGTGGGTCAATCATGCCGCCGAGGGTGGGTCCAACACGCTGGCCTTCGGGTCCACCCGCGATCTGAGCATTCCGGGAACCCCTATTTTCGTGAACGCCGCCTTCCCGCCGTTGGATGATCAATATGCGCTGACCGAACCTTTGCAGATCGGCCCCACGGCGCGGCAGCCTTATTGGGCGCCCTCGTTCTTTAATCTTTCTGGCATGAGCTATGGCGCGATTTCAAAACCTGCTGTGCAGGCGCTTAGCCATGGGGCGAAGCAGGCCGGGATCTGGATGAACACCGGCGAGGGCGCGCTGTCGCCCTACCACCTGGAGGGTGGTTGCGACATTGTTTATCAGATCGGCACAGCGAAATATGGTGTGCAGAATCCCGATGGCAGTCTGAATGACGACAAGCTGCGCGATGTTGCAGCGCATGACGCGGTCAAGATGTTCGAACTGAAGTTGGCGCAGGGGGCCAAGCCTGGCAAGGGCGGCATCCTGCCGGCGGAAAAAATCACGCCCGAGATCGCCCAGATACGGGGGATTGAGCTGGGCAAGGACAGCCTGTCACCCAACCGGCATCTTGAGGTGGATGATTGGGGCGACCTGCTGGACATGCTGTCCCATATCCGCGAGGTCACCGGCAAGCCGGTCGGTATCAAAACCGTGGCTGGCGGGTCCGAACCGTTCGAGGAGTTGTTCGGCCTGATCATCGAACGCGGGGCCGACAGCGCGCCGGACTTCATCACGTTGGACGGGGGCGAAGGCGGAACCGGCGCGTCGCCGATGCCGCTGATGGACCTTGTCGGCATGTCGATCCGGGAAAGCCTGTTAATGGTATCGGACCTGCGTGACCGGCACGGGCTGAAGGATCGTATCCGCCTGATCGCTTCGGGCAAGCTGGTGAACCCCGGCGACGTGGCCTGGGCGCTGGCCGCAGGGGCCGACTTTGTAACATCAGCCCGTGGCTTCATGTTCGCCTTGGGCTGCATCCAGGCGCTGAAATGTAACAAAAACACCTGCCCCACCGGTATCACCACCCATGATGCGCGCTTTCAGAAGGGGCTGGTTGCCGGGGTGAAAAAGGATCGTGTCGCGCGCTACGCCAAGGGAGTCATCAAGGAAGTCGAGACAATCGCCCATTCCGTCGGGGTGACTGAACCCCGCCAGATGCGACGTCGTCATGTGCGCCTGGTGATGCCCGATGGCAGTTCACGGCCCATGCACGAAGTTTTTCCTCGTGGTCACGACATTCCAACAATGCCGTGAGCCCCGCTTCTTTCGCTTTGTTTGGCGCCATCTCTTTGGCAGTGTCGCGCCAAGCAAATGCAGGAGAAGCAAATGGCCTATCGCTGGACAAACGATCTGACCCGAGCGGACGTAACCCCCAAGGGTCTGTTCATGAATCGCCGTCAACTTATGGCCGGTGCCGGTGCGGTGCTGGGGGCCGGATTGATCGGCGGACAGGCCCGCGCGCAGGACGCGTTGGAACCCAACACGTTCGAAGAGATCACCACCTATAACAACTATTACGAGTTCGGCACCGGCAAGACCGACCCGGCCGCAAATGCCCATACCCTGACCACCGACCCCTGGCAGATCGAAATCGACGGCATGGTCGATAACCCGGGTGTCTATTCGCTGGCCGAGATTCTGGACGGTATGACGATTGAGGAACGCATCTACCGCTTTCGCTGCGTTGAGGCCTGGTCGATGGTGATCCCGTGGAACGGGTTCGAACTGGCCGATCTGCTGACCCGTGTCGGCGTACAGGAGGGCGCGCAATACGTGGCCTTTGAAACGCTGGTGCGCCCCGAAGAGATGCCTGGCCAGCAACGCCCCATTCTGGACTGGCCCTATCGTGAGGGCCTGCGGCTGGATGAGGCGATGCACCCGCTGACCCTGATGGCTACCGGGATCTATGGCGAACCGATGCCCAATCAGAACGGCGCCCCGATCCGGCTGGTTGTTCCGTGGAAATACGGGTTCAAGTCGATCAAGTCCATCGTTCGCATCACCTTGACCGATGAAGAACCTGCCGCCACCTGGAACATGCAAAACCCGCGCGAATACGGGTTTTATTCCAACGTGAACCCCGAGGTGAACCACCCCCGCTGGTCCCAGGCCAGCGAACGCCGCGTCGGTGGCGGGCTGTTCGCGCGCCGCATCCCGACGCTGATGTTCAACGGCTATGAAGAAGAAGTCGCTTCGCTGTACGAGGGCATGGACCTGTCCGAGTATTTCTGACGGAGTTTCGGCCGATCTCGGTTCCGGCATTCGCGGAACGCAGGCGGCCGGGCTTGGCACAGGCCAGCGGATGCGTACCGGTGGTTCGACGAATACATAGATTGCCGGGCGGTGCTGAAACACCTGCCCGGCAAGTGTTCTTTCAAGCCTTCCTGACAGACTGGCCTGGCACAGCTAAGTAGGCGTGCGCCTGAGCAACCCGAGCGGGACGCGACGGGCTGCCTGAGAGCACCTTTCGAGGCGGCTTTCGGTATTCATGCGCAAAGGCCGCATGATGGTGCCTCAGAGGCGGCAGAACCATATGTGCAGGTGGCTTTGACGGATCGGAGGCACCCCCCTTGCGGAGGAAATGATGACCGGCAGGCCCCCCTGCGTTTGCGACAGCATGGGATCGGGGCGGCGCAATGGGCCGGGTGGAGAGGCAGATGTTTCACTCCGATCTCAGAGATATCAATTCCAATGTCTAATTCGTGAAAATGGAATATTTCGGCATTAACTGATCGTGAGAGTCGTGAAATATCAATGAGAACAGATTGTAAATAAACCGTGCGCAGCACAATGTCCGCTCAGTCGATATCGAATTCGCGATGTCGATGGGAGAAAACCGACAAGCGTCTGGGTAAATTGCCGGCGTTTGGCTTTAACAATGGAGGCTGGAAGCCTCCGATGGAAAAGGACGAAGAAATGAAATCTATCATGTATGCCGCCATCGCGTCATTGGCCTTTGCGGCGCCGGTCTTTGCACAGTCGAGCCACGCGGAGTTCGCGATCATGCACTTCAACATGGACGCGGACAACGCATCCGAAATGCGCATGGTCCCGATGGGCGATGCGCAGGTGGTGGACCTGAACGATGACGCAACCCTGTTGGAAGTCTTCAATCATTTCAATATGGATGCCGATAACTTGTCGGACGTTCGTGGTCAGGTCGGCGTGACCGTTATCATGAGCGATCCGAGCTATGCGGCTGAAATCTTCGAGCGCCTGATGGAAGAAAGCCGCGAGAACGAGTGATCGCCAGCGCGATCCTCTGACACGGTCAAGAAGGGGCGCGCCACCAACCGGCGGTGCGCCCTGCCCGGAAATCAGAGTTTACAATGTGACGCTGCGATCATGTGCATAAATCTCCGGTTTTCTCTGGAATGTAATTCCAAATATATGACCGTGCGATTTTATTTCTATCGTTCGTTAATAGATATTGGATCTATGCATCAGGCAGGAATTCACTGATCTAACCTGTTGGTATGGTCACCGCAATAGCAAGGGACTCATCCATGGCATTCACAACGCCAATCCGACATAGACCCATTGGAGGAGGCGCGCTTTCCTGTACGGCCTCGTCCATTTGGCTGCCGCATTGGGCCTCCGCATACAGACCTGTCTATGCGAGCGGCTTGGTGAAGCGCCTGATTCCGTGCCAGCGCCAGGCCCGACAGCCGGTTACACCTGATCTTCATGGAAGGGCGCGCGCGTGCCACCGTCGTCACGGGCCGTCTCTGCTCTACGCAGCTTGGATGCAGGCTTCACAGATCGAATGGCTACCCTTCTGTGATGTGCAAGAGGCTGCAGAGCCGACCCCGACCGACACCCTGCCCCGAGAGACGGGCGACGCTGAAACCATGCAAGAAGTACATTGCCAATGCTGCGGCAGCCATCCTGGTCATATAGACTCAGCCGAAGGCGACCCCCTGCACGGCATCAATGAAACCAACCCGGTCTTTGACATCATCGCGGAGTGACAAGAATGAACCAGCTATTACGGCGCCTTCCCGAGTGGCCACTTTACATCCTGGGATTTCTGCCCGCCGCCTGGCTGTTGTGGCTCGGTATTAATGGCGGTTTGGGGGTGGAACCTATCAAAGCGCTGGAGCACGAGCTTGGCGTGATCGCGCTGCAGTTCCTGATTGCCACGCTGCTGGTAACGCCGTTGCGCCGCTATGCGGGGTTGAACCTGCTGAAGTTCCGCCGCGCTTTCGGGCTGCTTGGCTTTGGCTATGTCTGCCTGCACTTGCTGACCTGGCTGGCGCTGGACATGTCCTTCCTGTGGGGACAGATCGTCGAAGATCTGGTGGAACGCCCCTACATTACCATCGGTATGGCGGCGTTCCTGTTGCTGCTGCCTCTGGCGCTGACCTCGACCAAAGCCGCCATCCGACGGATGGGACCGCGCTGGCAGAAACTGCACCGCTTGTCCTACGTGGCGGTGGTTCTGGGCGGGGTGCATTTCGTGATGCAGGAAAAAGTCTGGACCTTTCAGTCGCTGATCTATCTGGCGATCGCCGTGGCCGTTGTGGCGATGCGCGTGCTGTGGCTGCGCCGCCGAGTCGCCCGCTAAGGGGTGATTCAGGGCAGAGTCACCTGTGCCCTGGGGGTAACTCGGGGGATAACTCAAGATCTGGTAAGGTGAGTCGCTATTCGGGTGCTGCGCGGCAGCATATCCGAGCGCGGCGCGCAGGGTTTCAAGGATTTTATTCAAGTGTAACTATCTGATATATATCTACAAAATGCTAGATCGAAAGAAAATGCGATGTTTTTGTAAAAAACCGCTTGCGGGTTTTGTTTGGTGGACCTAGAACCCCCTTCACCGGCGGCGCTGAGGCGCGGTTGGGGCGCCAGACGGGCGGTTCGGGGAACTGGGCTGAGACGAGGCGGAAGTAAAAATCGAG
>Ga0213840_1002625_pt1 | contig 10918 bp, 6 predicted proteins | sample SWPATP22_FD_160132 | JGI IMG/M metagenome (GOLD analysis project Ga0213840, IMG submission 160132) | Coastal seawater microbial communities from Marineland, Florida, United States - SWPA TP2 #2 | ecosystem: Environmental > Aquatic > Marine > Coastal | place: USA: Florida | collected 2016-08-14 | reverse complement strand
TTGCCGTGTTTCTTTAGCAACTTTACGGGGTCCATTGTTTAATACATAAGAGACGACCGAACGCGAGACCCCTGCACGTTTGGCAACATCATTCTGATTAACGCGATTTTCTTCTGCCATGATTGACCATTCAATGAGTTTTTAGGTGATTTTCTGAAAGTATTTAGCCTTCCGTAGGGGCAGACCGGCGGTCTGCCCTTACACAAAATGACTTTTGGACTAATGACTTTCGGTAACGCACATATCATTAGTTGTTAGCTCTTAGTTCTTTGTAGGAGCTAATTTGTTGAAATGATAATTACATATTCATTGCTCACCACAATTAGTTTTGAACATCGGTTGTTGAAAATAGCTAACGTATGTAACTTAGCCTACTATATCAATGTCGATTGTGACAGGTTTTAACATCAGGACAGATGCCATCACCGAGATTGTGCCTGTTTCATGACCTGCACGAACAAAACATGCGCCCTGTCCACCGATGAGCGCCATCGGGTCTTCGCCAATTAGTTCGGCGTTCCCTTTAATGGACCAGGTGACAACTTCGGTGCGATAGGGCAGGACATTGCCATATTTATCGACAATCGAAACACTGAGCCGTGCCATATCACTACCATCAGCATGTAATTCGGTGCTGCTACTCTGCAAACAAACTTCATGCGGTATATGATCGGAATCAACACAATGTTCTGCGACCACTTTATCGCCAATGTATCCGCGCACAATCAAATCTTCGAAACCTGTTCCCCAGGGATTATAGGGTTGTTCCCATTTCAGCACAAATGGCGGGTGTGGGAGATGCGGATAAGTTTCATAGTCCGGTTCACAGATTGCCATAGATTCTTCGCCAATGAGAATTTCGACACGCTCACAATTACTGAATATCACCAGTGGATTATTGCCGCCGCCATCACGGTCGCCCATTGTCCAGCCTGTTGCCGCGAAAAGCACAATTTCATCGTCAACGGCTTTCTGACTGCGATAAAAATAGGCAGCATATTTCGGTAAACGGAACATATCCATCACGCCATGATGACAGATTCTATCTCCCGAGCCGAATTCTTTATGGGTGTGATAATCAAAGGCGCACCATGAAATTGCTCCGGCGACCTTGTCATGACCATATTGTAAATTGTGTTTCCGGGCATGTTTGAGGGCGTGTTCAACCCGGCGTGCTTCGTGGTCATTGGTTTTTGTCGGGAACATATGCCCGCTAAATTCGGTAATCAGATGCGGTGGACGCGGTGTCTGAATAATTTCCAGAAAATCATTGAGTGTGAATACATCTTCTAACTGCTGACTTTCGATGAAATTACGAACGCCGCCTGTCTGACGCGAGGGGTCTAATTCGTGTGCCATTGCATTGGTTTTTGTGTAAAAGGCTTCATCATCGGGCGATTCATTGACACGCACGCCCCACAATATAATGGAAGCATGATGCCTATCGCGCTTAATCATTGCCTCTAAATCATCATAAACCAGTTGCTTCCACGTCTCATCCCCGATATGTTGCCAGCCAGCTAATTCTTCGAAAACCAGCAAACCAATTTCATCACAGCGATTCAGAAAATGCGGTGACTGTGCATAATGTGAGGTTCGGACAATATTGCATCCAAGTTCATGTTTGATGATGTCGGCATCCATTTCCTGCAAACGTTTGGGAGCAGCCGCGCCAATAAATGGATAAGTTTGATGTCGATTCACACCGAATAATTTGAGCTTTTCACCATTGAGATAGAACGCGCCATCTGTGCTGAATTCAGCCTCACGGAAACCGATTTTTGCTGAATAATTGTCGATTACTGTGCCATTTTGCAGTAATTTGACCTCAAATTGATAGAGAAGGGGGTCATTGAGTGTCCATAGATGAATGTCCAAATCCGGCAGAGCAAAATCAAGCGACTCACGATTCACTGTGCCTTTGTGCCGTGCGACGATATTGCCCTCTGCATCCAATAATTGTGCTTCAACGGATAAGCCGGATTGTGCATTTGAGAGTTTTACGGTGCAATCCAGACGCGGATTTTCCAGTACATCGGCAGGGGTGGCGATGACTTCTTTGATGTGTGTTTCATCGACAATCAACAGGAAAACATCGCGATAAATCCCGCCAAAGGTCAAATAATCGACCAGATTACCATAGGGTGGAATATGTTTATGCTCGGTTGCATCGACAAAAACAGTCAATAAATTATCGCCATCGGTAACTATTCCGGTGATATCCACTGTGAACGGGGTATAGCCGCCCTGATGTGTCGCGCATTTTTCACCATTGAGATAGACCGTCGATTCCAGCATTACGCCATCGAATTGCAGGAAAACCCGCTTGCCTGTTCGATCTTCCGGCACGGTGAAATACTTACGATACGTTGAGATAAATTGATAATCGGCATTGTTCACATAGCGCTGTGTGAAGGTTTTGTTGCTATGCGGGATTGTGATTCCGGTGAAGTCGCTATCCGGCACATTTTCATCAACTTTATGCGGGGTAAATAACCAATTTTGATTGAAGTTCTGAATAAGTCTCATTGATGCCATCCTACAATGGTCGTAATAATCCTGGATACAAATGTTTTTAAAATTCATTATGTAGGGACGCAATTTTCGCATCCGGGGCTAAATTTGAAATTCATGCGGGAATTTCTGTTAATGCAGATTCAAAATTAAATACGGAAATTGAAATTATTGCATTATTTGCCATTGAATAAATTCAACGGCTGCCAAAAACCCATTCGATAAATCGAATTCCGTGAAAACTGTCCTGTGTATAAGACCTATAAGAATGAAATTTATTTCATGTGTTTTCGTAGCTGGTTGATTTATCAACCAGTGCTTGACCAATTTAATTTTGAGAGTTTTCGATGGATGGAATGTATTCCATGCCTACACAAGCCCCGATTTTATCGGTGTTTCGTAGGGTTGAGATATATCTCAACCGTTTGTAAATAACTCAAAACTTTTGTGATCGTGTACTAGCGTCTTTGATCTCCGTATTATTTTCTTAAAGAGCATTATCTCGTCCGTATTGCGTTACCGGATTTATTTGTACATCCCATACTCCGGTAAACCCCGTCCACATGAATCGCTTGACTTTTTAATCATCCACAGTATATACTTTTCAACAAGAGTAGTCAACACGTGTTGATTTTGTGTTGCATACGCTAACTTACTTTTGAGAAACTAATTATTTATTCCTGAATGGGAGGACAAATGAAATCCTTTAGAAGCGTAGTCTCCGTACTAGTTTTACTCCTCGCCCTTAGTGTTTATAGCATCGCATCCGCGCAGGACGTTGAACTTACACTCTGGGTTTACGATGATGGTCGCCTCGAAGTACTGACACAACTCGGTGCAGAATTTGAAGAAGAGTACGGGGTCGCAATCGTCGTCGAAGTCGTTGACCTCAGCGAAATCCGTAATCAGATGACACTCGGTGCAGCAACGGGTGAAGGTCCCGATATGATTATCATCCCGCATGACAATCTGGGTCCATTAGTCGAAAATGGTACAGCCGCAGTGATCGACCTCGGTGACAAAGCCGAAAGTTTCCTGCCGAACGCAATTGATGGCTTCACCTATGATGGCGAACTTTACGGTGTGCCACTCGCAGTCGAAAATATTGGCTTCTTCCGTAATACTGATCTCGTTCCTGATGCACCATTAACCTGGGATGAAGTTGCTGAAATTGGTACATCACTCTATGATGAAGGCACAGTTGATACTGCTATCAGTCTCCCTGACCTCGGTTACAATTACTATCCTGTATACACAGCTTTCGGTGGATACATCTTCGGACGTGATGAAGCAGGTAGCTTCACCATTGATGACATCGGCATGAACAACGAAGGTATGGTTCAAGGTCTGGCATGGGCACAGCAACTGATTGACGCTGGCGTTGTTTCCGAAAATATTGATTGGGAAGCCGCACACGTTCAATTCGAAACCGGACGTTCACCGTTCATTATGACAGGTCCCTGGGCGATTAATCGTTTCGATACGGCTGGTGTTCCTTATGCAATTTCCGCATTCCCATCAGCAGAAGAGGGCGGAGACCCCGGTTATCCATTCCTCGGTGTACAGGGTCTGGTCGTGAATGCCAATAAAGACAATGCAATTCTGGCACAATTATTCGCTGTCGATTTTCTCGCGACAGAAGAACACTTCCAGGCAATCTTCGATGCTGAACCACGTCCGTCTGCATGGGCAAGCATCTTCGAAGCTGCAAGTGATGAAAACACCATCGGTTTCAATGAAGCAGGTGTGAGTGCTGTTCCAATGCCATCTATTCCTGAAATGGGATATGTCTGGGATGCGTGGAGCAATGCTGGTTCACTGGTTGCACAGGGTGAACTTGATCCACAGGAAGCGCTTGATAGTGCCGTTGCACAGATTCTCGAACAGGCAACCGCAGAAGAATAAGGATTGACGGGTCTGGTAAATCGAGTTTGGCACGCCAATTCTCTACCGTGAATCCGTATAATACACGTAGGGGCATGATGAACGGGTCATGCCCTTATGTTAATCGGCTGATTTTATGTTATGACAGTTGAGAGAATGCTCTTTAAGAAAAATAATACGGAAATAAAATTAGCACACTGTCTAAAAAGACCAGGTGTAGGGGAGTGCCTCTGTGCGCTCCCGCGATTGCAATACGGGAAGGCACGGCGACCTTCCCCTACGCTAATTTCCGTGTTTAATTGTCAAACAGCATGATCTCGACCCCATGCACATGTTGCATTGTAGGGATGGTATCCATGTCATCCACCAGAAATATATGTACCTGAGAAAATTTTCATAAAAACAACCGTATCAAATAATTTTCATAGTTGATAAGCGATTTTTCATGAACAATACGACTGTCAAATTATCCGGTATAGGATATGCGATTAATCTGGCACTTGTCGGGGGCTTTGCTATTTTTGCGGCATGGCTGGTGACGATTACATGGATTGATGGCTTGTATCCACTTGCGTCAGCGCTTGCTGCGATTGCGGTTTTCCTCATTCTGACTTATGTCCGGCGTTTCTTCACACCGCTTCGATGGCTGGCTATCGGGATTGCGCTGGCATTACTCTTCACACTATATCCCTTGCTGTACACCGTCTATCTGAGTGTGACCAATATGGGCAGCGGTCATCTGATGTCCAAGCAACAGGCGATTGTGCGGCTGGAACAGCAAACCTATCTGCCGGAAGATGCACAGACTTATGCCTGGACTGCTTTTGAATCTGAAACAGGGGCGTATGCGCTGTGGTTGACTGCTGACGATGGCACGGGTTATCTGGCAATGCCAGGTGAAGCTCTGGTTGCCGCAGAAACAGGCGATAACGGGGTAGGGGACTTTGATGACGATGGTATCCCGCTCACGATAGAAGGTTATGAACGGCTTGCAGTCAATCAGGTTGTGAGTATCATCACGCCTTTGAGTCAGATTGATTTCGGCGCAGATGAGAATGTCGTGCGGGTTGCCTCGCTACGGGAAGCGGCTGAACTGGTCTCGCAATATGAGTATGATGCTGAACTGGATGTTGTGATTGACCTTGAAACAGGCATTGCTTACACACCAATCGAAGGTACATTCACATCCGAAACAGGCGAAGAACTCTCACCGGGTTACATCGTCTATGTTGGCACACGTCACTTTGAGCGCTTTTTAGGCAATCCGGGTTTTCGTGAACCCCTGCTTAGTATGTTGATGTGGAATATCAGTTTTGCATTTTTCTCGGTCACGATTAGTTTCCTTGTCGGGCTGATAGTCACGATTCTCTTCGATGATTTACCAGGGAAACGCATCATCCGCGCATTATTGATTATCCCCTGGCCGATACCCGTGCTGGTGTCGATTTTGATCTGGCGCAGTATGTTGAATCCTGACCTCGGTTTTGTCGCACCAATTTTAGAGTCGATTTTCGGTAGTTCGCCTTCATGGTTTCAGGATGCATATTGGACACGTTTCGCGGTCATCATGATTAATGTGTGGCTCTCGTATCCTTATTTTTATGTGATTTCTGCCGGGGCGATTCGCTCAATTCCATCCGAAATTTATGATGCGGCTGTGGTTGATGGGGCAAGCGCATGGAGCAAGTTCCGTCATATTACCCTGCCACTTTTGCTGAAAATTTTGATGCCTCTGTTGATTGCATCCTTCACATTTAACTTCAACAATTTCAATGTGATTTACATTTTCAATTATGGCAATCCACCGATGGCGAACACTGTTGTCCCGATGGGGCATACCGATATTCTGATTTCCTTCGTCTATCGACTGGCATTCGTAACATCCAATGTAACAAATTATGGTCTGGCGGCAGCAATCACCGTGATGCTCTTCATTCTGGTGGCATTGATGGTACTGTTCCAGATGCGCTTTACAAATCTCTTCGGGGAGGTTGAATAATCATGGCGATGACTGAAAAACGAAAAGGCATGTCCCTCAAAACACGGAATCGCGTTAGTCTGGCATTGCGATATGTGCTGGCAATCATTCTGATTCTGTTTGCGATCATTCCGGCTGTTTGGGTAATTTCAAGCTCCTTTAATCCGGCGAAATCTCTCGGGAGCGGTTCATTTTTCCCGAATGACCCCTCCTTCATCAATTATCAGGAATTGTTCAGCAACGAATTTTTCCCCTATGAAACATGGCTGCTGAATTCACTGAAAGTCGCTTCGATTACGACACTGTTGACGGTGTTTGTGACCTGTCTGGCTGGCTATACATTGTCGCGTTTTCGATTTGCCGGACGCAAGCAATTGATGGGTGCGATTCTCATTCTGAATGTGTTCCCTGCGATTCTGGCGATGGTCGCGATTTTCTCGATGATGCAACAACTCGGCGGCGCGATTCCTTTGATCGGACTGGATACACACGGCGGTTTGATTCTGGTCTATGTTTCGGGGTCGATGGGCATTAATGTGCTGATGGTCAAAGCCTACATTGATGCGATACCGCTTGAACTGGATGAATCGGCTTTAGTGGATGGCGCGAGTCACTGGCAAACCTTCACGCAAATTATTTTTCCGGCGATGATTCCGATTGTGATTACCGTTGGTGTGTTGACCTTCATTGCGTCGTATGGTGATTTTGTGATTGCGCGGGTTTTGCTCAAGAGTTCTGATAAATTGACGGTGATGGTGGGCTTGATGCTCTTCCAGACCGACCGTTTCGATCAAGATTTTGGCATGATTACCGCCGGAGCAGTCATCGCCGCGATTCCGATTATTGCGATTTATATTCCATTGCAACGTTTCGTGATTGATGGTCTGACGGCAGGGTCGGTTAAGGGGTAAATTTTCAATTGCCTTCGGCTAAAACCGAAGGCTAGATCATTGACACCGACACAAGGTCGGCAAGAGGATTTTCTGTCGGCTTTAGCCGATGTGATTTTATTAGCATCTGGTTTTAGCCAGATGCGTCCAGGAGATATCAGAGGATAATATTTTTATGCGTTTTCGATTATTGAGTGGTTTCGTTATTTTTATTTTGAGTTTGTCTGTCATTCAAGGGCAATCGGACGATACATTTTACTTTGGTGTTGATTTGTCATATGTCAATGAGATGGATGATTGCAGCGCAGAGTATCGTGTGAATGGTGAATTACAGGATGCCTATACGATCTTTGCGGATAACGGGGCGAATCTCGTGCGGGCGAGGTTGTGGCACAATCCCGATTGGACAGATTACAGCACACTCGATGATGTCAAACGCACGTTCCAGCGTTCGATTGATAGTGGCATGTCTACGCTGCTGGATTTTCATTATTCCGATAATTGGGCTGACCCCGGACGACAGGAAATTCCGGTTGCATGGGAAGATTTTGCCGATGATGTCGGGGCGCTTGCCGATGCGGTCTATGATTATACCTATGAAACGCTCAGCGAATTACACGCTGACAATCTAACACCGGATTTTGTGCAGGTCGGTAATGAGACCAATTCCGGTATGTTACGCGCCGAGACAGAAGACCTCAACTGGTCTAAACAGGCGCAATTGTTCAATGCGGGGATTCAAGCGGTGCGTGATTTTTCTGCGGAAACAGGCACATCACCGCAAATTATTGTGCATGTGGCGCAACCGGAAAATACCGGATGGTGGTTTAGAGAAGCCGAAGCAGCAGGGATTACTGATTTTGATGTGATCGGTGTCTCGTATTATCCGCAGTGGAGTACTTTTTCGATTTCGGATATGGGCGCACATGTGACCTATCTGCGTGAGCGCTTTAATAAGGAAGTGATGGTTGTTGAGACTGCTTATGCCTGGACACGCGATTCTGTGGATGAGACAGCCGACAATATTCTCAATCAGGGGATTCGTGGCTATAGCTTCTCACGGGAAGGGCAACTTGCTTTCATGACCGACTTGACGCAGAGCCTCATCAGCAACGGTGGACTCGGTGTGGTCTATTGGGAACCTGCATGGGTTTCTACGGAATGTTCGACACGCTGGGGACAGGGGTCTCACTGGGAAAATGCGACCTTCTTCGATTTCCAGAATGATAATGAAGTGATCGAAGGCATTAATTTCCTGCATGATAATTACTGGCATCCGCAAAATCCTGTTGACGGGGTGCTGGATGAACGTTTTGCTGTGCCGACAGTCGAAGATGCTGCGGAGGATGTTCTGGATGGTACAGCAGCGTTTGATTTGACAGCGCTTTATACGCAGGTTGAAGGCGAGATGCTTTATTTGACCGTGCAGGTTGTGGGGGATATTTTCTCGGAGAGCGGTAGTTATCTGCTGTATTTTGATACCACAGAAGATGAATCCGGCGCGACAGTCGATGTTCAGAGACGACCGATTACGGTAGCAAGTCCGTATCTGCCGGAGTATCGACTGGATATTGGTGTCAAAGATGAACGCGGTACAGTATCCGGCACGTATGCTCTGAATGCCTGGCAAGAGGGTGAGTGGGAAGAAATCAGTTACACAGGTGGGGCGGCGATTGATGCAGGACTGCCATCGACAATCGAATTACAGATTCCGCTTGCGTTGCTTGGTAATCCTGACCTGTTGAATATCGCCATTATCACGACCAATCGCGGACGGGTGAGTACAGCAGGGGATATTCTCGGCACAGATTTCACACCATCGACATGGGATGAAGCACTGATTCTGGAGACATTTTTCAGTATCGGGCTGGATTGATATTATTATATTTGCCCCGGACGGTATTCATGCCGCCCCTACATTTTGTTTTGAGCGTCATATTCCGCAAAAAACCGGATGTAGGGGACACGATGCATCGTGTCCGGGCTTTTATTGGAATAAAAAATACCCGGAACATCATCCTTTCAGTTGATGAGCCACCCGTAGACAGGTGTCATACGAAGCGGTACATCGGGGCAGAGGCTTAAGAAAAACAGTCTCGAACGCGCACTTCATGCCGGAGAGAAGCGGCATCACGCTCGCCAAAACGCGATGTGTCTCTCCGGGCGAACAGCAAAAAGCACACGCAGCACCCATCAACCAACTCTGCGAAACCATCAGATAACCGTGACAATCCCCACTCTGTCCATTAGAATAACTAAGGCATTGGTTCAGTCCGATGCTCCGGGACTTACCGTCGTTCCATCCTGGAAGTTGAGAAACGGCGGTAAGCACTCCTCTGTAAAATTGTATTATGCAGAAGAAAGGGCAATTTCCTCTGCTGCCTCTAACTATACCCTATCTTCCTTATAGTATGCAACTTATTGATGCGAGGGTACTGTATCGAAAACGGTGGAAATTCAAATTTGTGTGTAATATACAACGGACGGCATCCATGCCGTTCCTACATTTTGACCTGTTCGGGGGCAATTGCCTCGCAAAAATCAGGCGATGTAGGGACACCTTGTAAGGTGTCCACCGGATTTACACCGAGCCGTGTATCTATATTAAAAATCAGGCATTTTTTGTTTTTGCTGATAGCGAATCCGGGTTATCATTGTCAAAAAGGATTTAATATATGGCAAAATCGAAACCCCACGAAATCAAGAAACTCAAGAAAAAAGTTTATGAAGCAGAGTTAAAACGTCTGCAATTTGAACTGGTGAAGTTACAGTACTGGATTAAAGAGAAGGGCTTGCGGGTGCTCATCACATTCGATGGACGCGACGCCGCAGGTAAGGGGGGTACAATCAAACGCATCACCGCACCGCTTCAACCGCGTGGTGTGCGAACAGTCGCCCTGGGCAAACCTTCTGATGTTGAATGCACACAATGGTATTTCCAGCGTTATGTACAACATATGCCATCCGCAGGTGAAATCGTCATCTTTGACCGTAGCTGGTATAACCGCGCCACTGTTGAACGGGTGATGGGCTTTTGCACCGACGAACAATACTGGGATTTCCTCCGTGCAGCACCACAATTCGAACGGATGCTAGTGAATTCGGGGATTATCTACCTGAAATACTGGCTTTCGGTCAGTGAAGAGGAACAGGAACGCCGTTTTCAAGACCGTGCCAAAGACCCCTCGCGTCGCTGGAAAATCAGCCCGATTGACCTCGCCTCACGAACACAATGGCTGGATTACTCCAGAGCACGGGACATCATGGTCGAACACACGGACATTCCCGAAGCACGCTGGCGACAGGTCGAAGGGGATGATAAACGTCGCGCACGTCTCAACGTCATGCAGGATATTCTCAACGCTATTCCCTATGAAGATATTGTTCCCGGTGTCATCGAACTCGAACCCCGTCCCGAACCGGATAGCGACTATCAACGTCCGCCACGCGATAACTACTACATGGTAAAAGATCATTACGTGGATGAGGATTAATTAGTCATTCGCGATGGTTTACCCATTAATTACAGGGTCTGCCTCTGACACAGCGCGTGACAATGACGGGCGTGGTTGGTTGTTGTCGAACGACAGGCGATGTTGCATCTACAGGAACTGCTGTTGCCTGTCGAGGTGGCGCTGATGTTGCCGCAGAT
>Ga0213840_1002624_pt1 | contig 10919 bp, 7 predicted proteins | sample SWPATP22_FD_160132 | JGI IMG/M metagenome (GOLD analysis project Ga0213840, IMG submission 160132) | Coastal seawater microbial communities from Marineland, Florida, United States - SWPA TP2 #2 | ecosystem: Environmental > Aquatic > Marine > Coastal | place: USA: Florida | collected 2016-08-14 | reverse complement strand
CACACCCACCAACGTGGCCGGCGCCCTCATCCGCAAGCTCGAGCACCTGGACCGCGGCCCCTATGCCGGGCCGGTCGGCTGGCTCGACGCGGCCGGCAACGGTGAGTGGGGCATCGCGCTGCGGGGCGCCGTCATCGAATCCCCGCAGACGGTCCGGCTGTATGCCGGCTGCGGCGTGGTGGACGGTTCCGTGCCCGAGACCGAGCTCGCCGAGACATGGGCGAAGTTCCGCCCGATGCTGGAGTCGCTCGGCATCAGCAGCTAGCCCGGGTAGCCCGCGGCGCCGGAGGTGGCCGCAAAGCGTTCAAACCGGGCAAAGCGGGCGGATTCCGGGATTACAGACAGATCGGGCCGTGGAGATATTGCATTTAGGTCTGGTTTAGTTATCCAATAGTGAAACTTAGTTTTCTGTGACGCACATCTCACGTTCGGCGATACACTATAAACCGGCCTCGCTAAGCATCCCTCCGGCAACAAAAGGTAACGAAAATGCAGATCTCCCGTTCGCTCCTGAGCAACCCCGCGCTGAAGGCCGCCACAGTCCTTGCTGTGAGCGCATTGGCCTTGTCCGCCTGCACCAACGCCTCTGAGACCGGCACCACCGGCGCGGCCTCCGCATCCGGCAGCGCCGCGGCCAGCTTCGACCCCAGCTCGGTCCAGAAGGACGACGCGCTGGCAGCCATGGTTCCTGAGGCGATCAAGGCAAAAGGCACGCTGACCGTGGGCTCGGACACCTCCTACGCCCCCGCGGAATTCCTCGGCACCGACGGCCAGACCCCCGTGGGTTACGACGTCGACATCGCCAAGGCGATCGGCGCCGCACTGGGCCTGAAGGTCCAGGTCCAGACGTCCGAATTCACCGGCATCCTTCCGGCCCTGGGCCCGAAGTACGACCTCGGCATCTCCTCCTTCACGATCAACCCGGAGCGGCTCGCCGCGGTGAACATGGTCAGCTACTTCAACGCGGGCACCGCCTGGGCCGTGCAGAAGGGCAACCCGAAGAAGGTCTCCCTGGATGACCTGTGCGGTAAGTCCATCGGCGTCCAGACCGGTACCGTCCAGGAAGATCCGGACCTCTCGGGCCGCAACAAGAAGTGCGTCGACGCGGGCAAGCAGCCCATCAACATCGTGACGCTCAAGACCCAGACGGATATCACCACCCGACTGGTCAACGGCAGCATCGATGCGATGGCGGCCGATTCCCCCATCATCGGCTACGCGCTGACCCAGACCAACGGCCAGCTCGAGAAGCTCGGCGATGTCTACGACTCCGCTCCCCAGGGCATCGCCGTCGCCAAGTCCGATACTGCTCTGGCCGACGTCGTCCAGAAGACCCTCACCAAGCTGATGCAGGACGGTTCCTACCAGAAGATCCTTGAAGGCTGGGGCAACGGCGACGGCGCCATCACCAAGTCCGAGGTCAACCCGGCGGTCGGCTAATGAGCATCCCCGCCACCGAGTCAGGTGCACAGATGGACAGCCATCAGCACAAGGACACCGCACCGGTACTGAACAATCCAGTACCGGTGCGGCACCCCGGCCGCTGGGTCAGCGCCGTGATCATTCTCGGAGCCTTGGCGCTCCTGCTGCAGAGCCTGTTCACGAACCCCAACTTCCGCTGGGACGTCGTAGGCGCCTACATCCTGGACGTCAAGGTCATACAGGGTGTCGTCTGGACCCTGGTCCTGACGGTTGCGTCCATGATCCTGGCCATCATTCTGGCCGTCCTCCTGGCTTTCATGCGGCAGTCGGAGAACCCTGTATTCCGCTATTCCAGCTGGACCTGGGTCTGGTTCTTCCGCGGCACCCCGGTCTACACCCAGTTGATTTTCTGGGGCCTGATCGCCGTTCTCTACCCCAAGATCAGTGCCGGCGTCCCGTTCGGCCCGGAGATGTTCAGCGTGGACACCAGCACGGTCGTCACCGCCACGGTGGCGGCGATCCTGGGCCTTGGCCTCAATGAATCCGCCTACCTGGCGGAAATCTTCCGGGCCGGGCTCAAGTCCGTGGACCAGGGCCAGATGGAAGCCGCCGAGGCTCTTGGCATGGGCAAGACCAAGATCATGTGGCGGATCATCCTGCCGCAGGCGATGCGGGTGATCGTGCCGCCCACCGGGAACGAAACCATCGGCATGCTCAAGACCACCTCGCTGGTCCTGGCCGTGCCGTTCACCCTGGACCTGACGTTTGCCACCAATGCCCTGGCGAACCGGACGTACCTGCCGGTTCCCCTGCTGATCGTGGCGGCCATCTGGTACCTCATCATCACGAGCCTCCTGATGGTGGGCCAGCACTTCATCGAGGCCTACTACGGCAAGGGCGTGGACAACCGGGCCCCCGCCACGGTGAACCCCGCGGCGGCCAAGGCTGCAGCGGCCGTGGCCCCAAGCGCCGACGCCGAGCCCGAACTGAAGATGGACTTCCCCGAGGAGGAGGCGAAATGACGATCACCACTGAGCAACCGCTGGTAAAGATCGAGGGCCTTCACAAGTACTACGGCACGCACCACGTGCTGCGCGGCATCGACCTGAACGTCAACCAGGGCGAGGTGTCGGTGGTGATCGGCCCGTCCGGTTCGGGCAAGTCCACCATGCTTCGCTGCGTGAATCTGCTCGAGACCATCAGCGCCGGACGCATTTCCGTAGGCGGGGAGCTGATCGGCTACCGGGAGGTCAAGGGCAGGCTCCATGACCTCAAGGCCAAGGAGATCGCCGCCCAGCGCCGCGAGATCGGCATGGTGTTCCAGCGCTTCAACTTGTTCCCGCACAAGACCGCGCTGCAGAACATCATGGAAGCCCCGGTCCAGGTCAAAGGCCAGTCCAAGGCTGTGGCCCGGAAGCGGGCCCTGGAGCTGCTGGACCGCGTGGGACTCGGCGACCGCGCCGGCCACTACCCGAACCAGCTCTCCGGCGGCCAGCAGCAGCGCGTGGCTATCGCCCGTGCCCTGGCCATGGACCCGGAGCTCATGCTCTTCGATGAGCCCACCTCGGCGCTCGACCCGGAGCTCGTGGGCGACGTGCTGAACGTGATGAAGGACCTCGCCAAGTCCGGCATGACCATGATCGTGGTGACCCACGAGATCGGCTTCGCCCGCGAAGTCGGTGACCGCCTGACGTTCATGGACGGCGGCGTCGTTGTGGAATCGGGCGACCCGCGCGAGGTCCTCGCCAACCCGCAGCACCCCCGCACCAAGGAGTTCCTGAGCCGCGTGCTGTAGCTCCGGAATTCCGCACCGGACTCGGACAGCCGCTACGTGGATCCACGTAGCGGCTGTCCTTTTTCGTAGCGGAAACCCGGGCTAAGTCTGCGGGAGGCCTTCCACTGCCATGGCCACGGCGGCCCGGATGGCGCGGTGCAGTTCCCCGAGCCGGTGCCTGTCCGTGCGCACTTCGATGATGCTGCGGCCCTCCACCGGGCGGGACAGTGCTTCGGCGAGTTCCGCCGTCGTACTTACCCGGTGGTGGTCGATGCCGTAGGCCGCGGCCAGCGCGGCAAGGTCCACCCGCTGCGGGGTGGCGAAGAGGCGTTCGACGGCGTTGCCGTAGCGTCCCGCCGCGGCCACGGCGCCGTGCTCCAGGAGCCCGAAGATGGCACCGCCGGCGTCGTTGAGCACCACGATCCGCAGCAGCGGTTCGGCCTCCCCGGCACCGAGCAGGAGCCCGCCGGCGTCGTGCAGGAACGTGACGTCGCCCATCAGCACCGTGGTTTCCTGGCGTCCGCCGAGCGCGATGCCCGTGGCGGTGGACGTGGTGCCGTCGATCCCGGCGAGGCCCCGGTTGGCGAACATGGTGGCCTGGGGTTCTGCGGGCGGCGCGCCGGAGAGGTCGACGTCGCGGATCCCGTTCGAGGAGCCGAGGACCAGCTGTCCGCGGGCATGCTTCCAGACCTCGGCGCCGACGGACGGGCCGGTTGCGGCCGGGGATGCGGCCAGGACCAGGTCCACGGCGTGCTGCGCGGCGGCGCCGGCCAGCAGCCAGGCATCGAGCCACGCGGGCGTTCCGCGGCCGGCGAACTCCGCAAGGTCTGTCAGAGTCTCCAGCGGCAGTTCGGTACGGCGGCCGGGTTCGTACCAGGCCACCGGGACGGGTTGGTACAGGGCGGAGGGGACATCGGCCCGGGCCAGCAGCTCACTTACGGGACGGGAAAGCGTCGCCCGGCCGAACAGGACCACGCGCTCGATCGGCTGGGCCGAGTCCGCGCCGAAATAGTCAATGAGCAGCCGGTATGGTCCCACGGCGTTGGGGCCGAACCGGGCATTGGAGGACGGTTCGGCCAGCAGCGGCAGGCCGTGCGCGCGGGCGAAGGCTTCGGCGACCGGACCGGCGTCGTGCCCGGCCAGCACCACGGTGCGCCGCTCCGGCAGTGCCGCTGACGCGGCCGGGAAGTCCAGTGCCAGGGGGTTCCGCGCGGCCCGGTAGATCCCGCGTCCGGACGCGGCGGGCAGGCCGTCGCCCACAGCCGGGACCAGCGGGTCGCGGAAGGCCAGGTTGAGCTGGACCGGCCCCGGAGGTGTGTCCTCGAAGGCTCCGGTGGCGGCGCTGAGGGCCGTTTCCACGGCGCGCCGCGGGTCGCTTCCGGCCGGCACATCGACCGCGAAGCGGACGTGCTCGCCGAACAGGTCCAGCTGCACGGTGGTCTGATTGGCGCCGGTTCCGCGCAGTTCATCCGGCCGGTCGGCGGAGAGGACCACGAGCGGCACTGCGGCGTGGTTGGCCTCCATGACGGCCGGCAGGAGGTTGCCGACGGCGGTCCCGGACGTGGTGAGGACGGCGGCCGGGCTTCCGGTGGACAAGGCCAGGCCGAGGGCCGTGAAGCCGGCGGAGCGCTCGTCGATCCGGACCAGCAGTTCCACCCGGCCGGCCGCTTCGGCTTCGGCCAGGGCGTAGGCCATGGGCGCCGAGCGCGACCCCGGGGACACCACCACGTGGCGCACCCCCGCGTCGAGCAGCGTGTCGACGGCGATGCGCGCCGCCTCCACCGCCGACAGGCCCCCGGGAGTGGAGGACTCGTCGGCTGATTCCGCCGGACTCACATGTTCTCCGGCGTCTCGATGCCCAGCAGCTCCAGGCCGCCGGACAGGCGTCGCAGGACCAGCGCGCACAGGGCCAGCCTCGAGTCCCGGACGGATTCCTCGGCCTTGAGCACCGGGCACTGGTCGTAGAAGGACGTGAACAGCTGGGCGAGCTCGAAGAGGTAGCCGCAGAGCCGGTGCGGCTCGAGCGAGTCCCGCACCTTGTTCAGCGTGGTGTCGAACTCCAGCAGGTGCAGGGCCAGCGCGCGTTCCGCCGGTTCGATGACGGCGATCGCCGTCGCGGGCCCGGCTTCCGGGTTTCCGGCTTGGGCTTGGGCGTCCAGTGCGCCACCGTCGAGGGCGCCGCCGTCGAGTGAGCCGCCGTCGATGAACTGTTCCAGCACTCCGGCCTTGCGCAGGATGGAGCGGATCCTGGCGGCCGCGTACTGCACGTAGGGTCCGGTGTTGCCGCTGAGGGCGAGCATGCGGTCGAAGTCGAAGACGTACTCGGTGTCGTGGCCGGTGGAGAGGTCGGCGTACTTGACGGCGCCGATGCCCACCTGGCGGGCGGTCACGGCGCGCTCCTCGTCGCTGAGCTCGGGCCGGCTCGCGTCGATGACGGCGCGGGCGCGGTCCACGGCTTCCTCCAGCAGCGCCATGAGCTTCACCGGAGCGCCTGAACGGGACTTGAGGATCTTCCCGTCCTCGCCGAGCACGTTGCCGATCTGCACGTGCACGGCCTCGACCGTGTCAGGCAGCCAGCCGGCGTCCCGGGCGGTGGCCATGACCATCCGGAGGTGGACGTTCTGCGGCGCGCCCACAACGTAGAGGACCCGGTTGGCCTCGAGCTCGCGGACCCGGTAGCGGATGGTGGCGAGGTCCGTGGTGCCGTAGCCGTAGCCGCCGTCGGACTTGCGGATGATGAGCGGCAGCGGCTGCCCGTCGCGGCCGGAAAAGCCCTCGGGGAAGGTGCACAGGGCGCCGTCGCTGATCCGGGCGAGGCCGCGTTCCTCAAGTTCCTGGCACAGCTGTGCCAGATGCTCGTCGTAGGAGCTTTCGCCGGCGATGTGGTCGTCGGTGAGGCTGATGCCCAGCATGGAGTAGATGGCGTTGAAGTAGCGCTTGGACTGGGCGACGAGGCGCTGCCAGACGGCGAAGGTCTCCGGGTCGCCGCCCTGCAGGGCCACCACGCGGAGCCGGGCCCGTGTGGCGAAGCCGTCTGCGTCGGTGGCGGAGGCATCGAACTTGGCGCGGGCGGCCTGGTAGAAGGCGCTGGGGTCATCCACCAGCAGTGCGGCTTCCGGCGAGTCCTCGCCGATCTCCAGCCAGTGTTCGATCAGCATGCCGAAGGGCGTGCCCCAGTCGCCGATGTGGTTCTGCCGGATCACGGTGTCCCCGAGGGCCTCGAGCACCTTGACGAGGCTGTCCCCCACCACAGTGGTGCGCAGGTGGCCAACGTGCATTTCCTTGGCGACGTTCGGGGAGGAATAGTCGACGACGACGCGCTGCGGTGTTGCGGCCGGTGTGACCGCCGTGGTCACGGACGCGGCCTGAGCCGACTCCGCGTTGAGCAGTTCCTCGATCCACGTGCCGTCAAAGCTCAGGTTGATGAAGCCGGGCCCGGAGATTTCCACGCCGGTGCAGATGCCGTCCAGGTCCAGGGCTTCGACAATCTTTGCCGCGGCGGCCCGCGGCGGCAGGCCGGCCTTCTTGGCCAGGGCCATGGCGGCGTTGATCTGGATGTCGGCGAACTGGGAGGGCCTGACCACCGGGTCCGCCTGCCGGAACTCTTCGCCGAACGCGGTGGCAATTGCAGCCTGGACTCTGGGGACAACCAATTCGGCCGGATTATTCACAGTCCCAAATTATCAGTAGGAGCCCTCCCCCGATGCTCGCCCATCCTCCGAAGCAACGCCCTCAGATGCAACGCGGGGTCAGATCCCGCCCATGCCGGGCGCCGACATGGGCGCGAAATGACCCCGCGTTGCTGTGACCGGAGGGAAGTTAGACGTCGGTGCGGAACACCTGGACCACGGACGGGCGCGGGGCGCGCACCTGGCCGGGCTTCGGTGTCGCGCCGGCGGGGACGTAGTCCGGGAAGTAGGAGTGCTGCTCGGCGAAGGTGCCCTCCTCCCCCGGGTGCTGCACGGCCACGAAAACGGTCCGCTCGTCGTCGTGGATCACCGGGCCGCAGGTCTCGGCGTCGCGTGGCACGGCGAGGAACTGCTCCACCTTGCCGCGGTCCGCGCCGTCCAGGGTCACCTTGAAGAGCCCGTCGGCGTAGCCGATGCTGGAGGGCGCGCCGTCGGTGGAGATCCACAGGTTGCCCACGGAGTCGAAGGCCACATTGTCCGGGCAGGAGATGGGCGAGACCTGGCTGGCCGGAAACCCGGCGAAGTAGGCGGCGGAGTTCTTGGCCGGATCACCGCAGACCATCAGGAGGTTCCAGCCGAACGTGGTGGACGTCTGGTCCCCGGTCTCGGTGATTTCGACGATGTGGCCGTCGCGGTTCAGGGTGCGGGGGTTGACCTCGGTGGCCCCTTCCTTGCCGGGCTTGCCGCGGTCCGTGTTGTTCGTGCAGACCACATAGACCTTGCCGGTGTGCAGGCTGGGCTGGACGTCTTCGCAGCGGTCCATCTTGGTGGGGCCCACCTTGTCCGCGGCAAGGCGGGTGTGGACTAGCACCTCCTCCACGGTCATCTTGTCCACCTTTGACTCGCCGCCCACCACGAGGGGCAGCCAAACGCCCGCGCCGTCGAAGGCGCCGTCTGCCGGGAGCTTGCCCGAGCCGTCGATCCCGGCCGTAGAGTCCCCGGTGAACTTGGCGACGTAGAGGTCACCCTCCGAGAGCAGCGTCAGGTTGTGCTTGCGGTTTCCCTCGATGTACGTGTCCCTCGAGACGAACTTGTACAGGTAGTCGAAGCGCTCATCGTCGCCCATGTAGGCCACCACGTGGCCGGACTTTGCGACGATCACGTTGGCGCCCTCGTGCTTGAAGCGGCCCATCGCGGAGTGCTTGCGGGGTGTGGAGGCGGGATCGAACGGGTCGACCTCCACAATCCAGCCGAAGCGGTTGGCCTCGTTCTCGTAGCCGGGGTTGCGGGTGTCGAAGCGCGGGTCATCCAGTTCCCACTGCCGCGCGGTGGGCTTGCTGCTCAGGCCGTAGCGCTTGTCCGCGTCGGAGGTCCCGGGCGCGGCGAAGTAGCCGTTGAAGTTTTCCTCGCCGGAAAGGATCGTGCCCCACGGGGTGGTGCCGCCGGAGCAGTTGCCCAGGGTGCCCTTGACGGCGCGGCCGGAGGGATCGGCCGAAGTCTTCAGGAGGGCGGAGCCGGCCGCCGGGCCGTCGAGTTCGTAGGTGGTGTCGGTCAGGAAGCGGCGGTTCAGCCCGGCGCCCCGGACGTAGTTCCAGGGCTTGTTCTTGTTCTTCCGCTCCAGCTCCACCACGCTGAGCCCGTGGGCAGCACGGCCGATCGCACGCGTCTCGGCGGCGTCGAATCCGGCCGGCACCATGATGTTCTCATTGGTGTATTCGTGGTTGGTGAACAGCACGGCCCGGCGGTCCTTGGACCCGTCGATCGGCAGGATGTCCGTGTAGTCATTGTTGTAGCCGAACTGGCGGGCCTGGGCCGCGGCGCTCTGGTGCTCAAGGTCGAAGGCCGGCGAATCCGTGAAGAGCGGGTCGCCCCAGCGGATGACCGGCTGCCAGGTAAATCCGGCCGGGACCGTGAGCTTGTCCACGGCCGCGTCCACCGGCGCGATGGCGCTGAACTGCAGCTTGGACTTCCCAAACCCGTCCTTCGCGGCGGCGGCCAGGCCCGGGCCGGCGTCGGCCACTGCCGTGCCGGCGGACGTCACCGCGTTGCCGAGGACGACGGCGAGCGCGCCGGCGGCGCCGAAGCCAAGGGCGGCGCGGCGCGACATCGTGGCGGAGGCGATGTCCCGGAAGTAGCTGTTGGAGCTGGTGTTGCAGACCTCGCCCGAGCAGGCGTTGTCGCACTTCAGCGCGCAGGTGACGGGGCTTCGCTTGCCTTTGGTGTGGCCAAGCATGGGGAGCAGGGAAAACGTGCGTCCGGAGGTGACAGACATGGAGAGACCTTCCATGGGGGCGAGTTGTGGTCGCGCCCACCCTTCCAGCCGCTGACTACCGAGAGGCATCTCCCGGATGAAGCCCCGGTGAACTGACGCCTACCGGGCGGCCAGCAGCGCGTGCACCCGCCGCAACCGGTCCAGCCACCAGCCCCGGCGTTCCGGGGAGGCGGCGTGCTCGGCCAGGAGATGCGGCGTCGGGCGGACATCGCGGAGGGTGATTGCGCCGTCGTCGGGAATCAGGGAATCTTCGGTGACGTCGGCGGCGAGGAGGGACACCGTCCCCAGCCCGCAGGCGTAGGGCAGCTCGGGCAGCGCGGCGGCGAGGGCCAGGCCGGCCCGGATTCCCACCGAAGTGTCCAGCGCCGAACTCACGACGGCGGGCAGCCCGGCCTGCGCCACGATCTGCAGGGCGCGCCGCACTCCCCCGAGCGGGGCGACCTTGACCACGATCAGGTCCGCGGCGCCGGCACGCGCCACCTTAAGGGGATCATCTTCCTTGCGCACGCTCTCATCCGCGGCAATCAGCACGGGGACGCCGGCGGCCCGGAGCTGTCGACGGACCTCGGCGAGACCTGCGATGTCCGGCACCGGCTGTTCGGCATATTCGAGCCCGACGGCGGCGAGCCGCCTCAGTGCCGTGACGGCCTCCGGCGTCCCCCAGCCGCCGTTGGCGTCCACCCGGATCGCGGCGTCCGGCAGAGCCTCCCGGACGGCGGCGACGCGGGCGGCGTCGTCGTCGAGGCTCTGGCCGCGTTCGGCAACCTTGACCTTGACCGCGTCCACCCGGCCAAAGCGGGCCAGGACTTCGGGCACGCGGTGCGCCGGCACGGCAGGGATTGTGGCGTTGACCGGGATGCGGTCCCGCAACGGCGCCGGGAACCCGGTCCAGCCGGCCTCTATCGCGGCCGTGAGCCAGCGGGAGGCTTCGGCGTCGTCATACTCGGGGAAGGGACAGAACTCGCCCCAGCCCAGCGGCCCCCGGAGCAGCAGGGCCTCGCGCTGCAGGATGCCCCGGAACTTCACGCGCATCGGCAGGCTCACAACGTGGGCACCGGCGAGGAGTTCGCCGAGGCCGGGCAGGGAGGCGGCTGCATCGACCACGGGGTCAGCGGGAAGGGCGGGCATGATGCCACTGTACTGGGAAGAATTGTCCGGAAGAATTGTCCGGAAGCCGGGAAGGGGGTCCTTGATTGGGCCGGCGACGACTGGGGGTGAGTCCCTGGTCCAGGAAACTCGTCCTCGCCGGCCCCGCTCAAGGAGCGTACTGCCGGGGACAAGCCGCGCCGGCACAGTCGACTCTACAAATCCCGTTAGGGCGTGGCACGAGTAGTGAGTACTCGTTTACGGGGCGGGCGCCACTCCCCAGGCAGAGCGCCACTCCCCGGGGCGGGTACCGTGCCCTTGCCGCGCCCTTCAGGTGGCGCGCAGGGTTCTGTGGGAGCCTTAACGGCATGACTTTTCGGCAGGAACGCACCCCATGGGACCCGTCTGCCCCCGTTTCTGAATTACGGGCCCCGGAGACGCAGGTCAAAGAAGCACAGAATCCCAAGACGCGGGTCCTGAAGACCCAGCCCCCGGGGAATCGGGCCCGCACAGCACCAGATCCGAATGTGCGGCCGTCCCCCGGCAAGGGCACGGCCGCCTTGTTCCTGCTGGCCACAATTGCCTGCGTCACCGCGCTGGCCGCCACATACGTCTTCTTTGTCCGCACCACGACGGGCCAGTTCATTGACGAATCGGCCCTCGTGGAGGCGGTGGAGCTCAGCGGTACCGCGGGCAAAGCCGCCACCAAGCTGCTGGACTGGCTGCCGGCACTCTC
>Ga0213840_1002623_pt1 | contig 10926 bp, 10 predicted proteins | sample SWPATP22_FD_160132 | JGI IMG/M metagenome (GOLD analysis project Ga0213840, IMG submission 160132) | Coastal seawater microbial communities from Marineland, Florida, United States - SWPA TP2 #2 | ecosystem: Environmental > Aquatic > Marine > Coastal | place: USA: Florida | collected 2016-08-14 | reverse complement strand
ACTTATTTACTTACTTACTTACTTACTTACTTGTGTATGTTGTATGGTGTGCGTTTGTGCGTGTGCGTGTGTGCGATTGGATGTAAGATGCATGCCAACGGAATTGGAGCTGCCGAGCGTCAGGCAAAGTAGGCAGCGATTTTCTGGTCAAGAGCCTGCCGCCTCCGTTGCGAGTGAAAGTCGTTGCGAGGGCGGCAACTCCAGATCGTCTCGTAAGCTCTGGGGAGGGCGATCGAAGTCGCCGGCAAAAGCCAAGCGAAAAATGTGCTCAGACGACCAATACGCAACCTGTGGTTTTGTTTCCCCAACGCAGATCGGCGTGGCACGTTTTTTTGAAAGGGGATAAAAAGATAAAAAATAAATTACCGGGACTATGTCCTGGGCTTAGACCTGTCCTGTGGGTGCGTAGCGCCCACGCGCACAGTCCTTAAGTCCAGGACGTCGTGGGTGCTGCACCACCTCGAGTCTGTGGGTGCTGATGCACCCACGTACCGATGCACAGTGTTGGAAGCGGCTGTGGTGGGTTTGGTGCTGCAAGTCGAAGTCGAAGTGCACCTTCATCATGGTGGCGCTTGCCGTCGGTGCTGCATCAGGGAGCGGGGTGAGGTCCTGGGCTTAGACCTGCGCATCGTGGGTGCTACGCACCCACAGGACAGGTCTAAGCCCAGGACATAGTCCCGGTAATTCACGTGAGACATAGTGGCGCATAGTGCTGAGGGTGTAGTGCTGCTCCGTGTCCGCATGTCGCTCCGCGCTGGCGCACAGGTTGCGCGTCTGCGGCGCAGTCGTTTACATGAAATCCAAAGTGTTCAAGGAAATACACGATAGCGACGGTTCCCGTGGTACGGTCAAATAAATCTTCCACACACGCTCGCAGGTCATTTGATCATATTGCGCCGCAACTTGGAAGAGAACCTGCGGTAATTTGTGTGAGGAGCTACTTGGTTCTGTCTTCCTCTTTCTTCTCGCCCGCGCCTTTTTCAATGCCGTGCGACCCAGTGGTCCACGTTTTGCTCTGGCACGTGTGGGCTTTCTTCCCGGTTGTTTGCCGGGTGGCTGGTGCGTATTGTTGGCCACTGCACTGACTTTTCCTTGTCGACGGTTCTTGCACAAGATGTTTCTTGTGATATTCCAGTCACAGTTGTTTCGCCACCGTCAGCTAATGAAGCCTAATGTATCGATAACATGTAAAATGAAGCTTTTGTGAGTAAAATGTCGACTCAACATGCCCGCCAATGTGCAACGAGTGCCCCGCGAAGATACCAAGTAGTCGTGGTCAGACACGCAAATGCGCAAATGCGGCGATGTTGCTCGAATGCCATCAGCGTTCGGAAATTTCGAAAAGCTTCGGTTTTGCCGATGTTTTTTTGCCTCGACGCGCATACGTGCCGGCACAACTACCACGATTTGCAGAAAAAACGAAGCGGCGGCGACCAACGTGGCCCCGCCGCGCTGCTTCTTGCAAGTATCCCGCGCCAACCTTGCGCCGCTGCGGAGTGGCGCAAGGTGGCGCGGGATCTCCGTCAAGGACGCCAATTTCACAAAAGTGATTACTGTCACGTCGAATCACTATTTAGCACAAACTGGCCAAGCGCGAAAGTAGATTCTGAACGTGAGTGACACCAATCTATTTTTAGACTTTTGGGCCAAATCGATCAAATTCGACAGCGAAAGCGGTGGGTGGTGGGTGGTGGTGGGTTGTTTCTTTTGCAAAACGGCAGGCCGTCGCTCGGTCGCTTGCTCGCTCGCTCATTCGCACTCATCGATCGCTCTGTGTTGCTTTTTTGTTGTTTTTTTTGTTTTTTTGTTGCTTTTTTGTCGCTTTTTTATGAGGCCCGCGTGTCGTTTTGTGTCCTCGGGTCGGGTCGGGTCGGGTCGGGTGGTCATTTAAAGGCGTCCGAGCTTAGAGCTCTGCTCGTTCCATTTCATTCCATCTTCACAGGTCTAAGGATTATTGGATATCCGTCGACGATGCAACCGTTCGCCGTTCGCCGTTCATTCAGTGAGTGAGTGAGTGAGTATGGCACAAGAGGCAAGAAGAAGTACGACATAAGAAAATTGTGAAAAGTTGTGTACTAGAGTACTGAACATAGTACCACGGGTATTACGTAGAATGGAATTGTTGAATGACCGTGGATCTTTTTTGGTCGTTCGTTCGTTCGTTCGTTCGTTCCTTTGTTTCGTTCGTTCGTTCGTTCGTTCGTTGTTCACCAACGCAACAAACAAACTTGCTCGTTCACCAGTTTCGTTTTTTTCCGCGAAGCGCGGCACGGCGAAGTGACGTCGAAGGGCGCAGTGACGACGAAGGGCGCAGTGACGACGAAGGGGCGCAGTGACGGCGAAGGGCGAAGGTGACGGCGAAGGGCGAAGCGACGACGAAGGGCGCAGTGACGGCAAAGGGCGAAGGTGATGAGGGAAGACGTATAATATGGCCATACGAAGGATGGCCGCGTCGTTTGTGTTTGTTCTTGTGTTTGTTTGCTCACTTCGGTGTTGAGATGAGTTGGTTGCCGCGATGGTGTTTGTGTGTTTGTTGCTTGTTCGTGTGTCTTTTGCAATGTGTGTGTGTGTCTTCTCCTGTGGTCGCTGTGCGCTGAGCGCTGTGTGCCTTGTGAGGACAAGGCACTATATTTGTTGCAATGGGTAGCGTCCGTGTATACCGCTGCGAGACGAGCGGAGGCGGGCAACATCGTCAACGGCGGGAGAGCAAACGAGACCCATTTCTTGTGCTGTTTCGATTTCGCGCCCCGACAATTTGCACATTGTTCCGTTGTGACCTGGTTAGTTTTTGCGTGTCGCCGCACAAGGTTCGGGTTCCCCGCGCAAACTTCCTTCGGTGTGTGCCAATGCTGCGCACATTCGTGGCAGCCGCAACAGGGCTGGCAGCTGCTTCTGTTCCCGTGGCCGCCGACAAGTCGTCGACGACTCTGTGGCTCCGCAGCAATGGCCAGAAATGTTCTGACATGTGGAGCGAGGCCATCAAGTCTCGTCCCAACGATACGTTTGCTCCTACCATTCTAGACAAACTGTTGGGTGGTGCATCTTCGCTTTGCTCTCCAAATTCTTTCGGCGGGATTGCCGTGAACTGCGGGGCAACGGTGGGCACAACTGCGGGGACCGAGTTCGTAGAGCCCGATTCATCGGACTCCGCCGCCATCAGTGACATTGTAAAGACCTTCGGCTCGCAAGGTTGGGGCTTGACGTTCGTTGTGGACATTTCCTCGGCCGCTCAAGCAAAGAACATTATTGCCGGGGTGGGCTCCTTCTCTGCTCGAGTGAAGAGCTATTTGGCCAAGACCGGCTTTACTGGTTTTCAAGTCGACTTGCGCAACCTGGAGCGCGACGATGACCTAGTGAAGCCACTCACGCATCTATTGCTGTCGCTCTCGAAAGAGGTCGCAGTGCCCGTGAGCGTGGTGATCACGGGATCCAGCAGTGCGAGCGAGTCCAACGACCCCATCGATCTTGCTACAATTGGCGCTGCCTCAACAGGAGCAGTGGCACCGCTCACAGTGGTGACCACTGGCACTTTTTCGTCCAACTCCACCGTCTTGGAGAGCATTGTGAACACCACTTCCGACGGGTTCGGCAGTGCTGCAATTTCTGGTGCCGTGTACGCTCCCGGGTTAAGCATGAGCGACGAGTACGACGAATTCAAACCAAAAATGTATGAGTTGTGGGACAAGTTCGACTTTTTGAAGGCGCGCAATGTCACCAAGGTGGGCAAGTGTTGGCTCGTGAACAATCCTGCGCAATTTTCTGACTTTCACATTGTGTTTGGCTGCAGCTGTTCTTCGATTTGAACCTGCTCAAGCCGGACACCGACGGCCAGCGTACCGATGCGTACTTGCCACTCGTTAGTCAATTGTAAGTTGAGTTTGTGTTGCGTGTGCGCGTGGCGTTTGCGTGGCGAAGACAATCATCCAGTTAGTGTGCGCGGGTTTGATTTTCACAATGCAGAATTCCAGCACCGCGCGATATTAGCGAGGGCTTGGAGCCTCCAACTTCTCTCGCCGACGCTGCGAAATGGAATGAAGATCAGGCTTCATGGCGAACCGCTGCGCTGAAGAAATATGATCTTGAGAACGCGAACGAAGCTCCGGCGTACACTCGGGATAACACCAATCGAGTTTCTTTTTCCGCTCCACAGGTTTGCCTCGAATCCTCCACGTCCGTTGTGAGACCTGACACGCTCCCTTTAACTCAGCTCCGAATCGATAGGTTATGCTGCACGACCGCTTCCTGTTTAATCGCACAACTGGGGAATGGACTGTTTCTAAGTTCCTGGCCGATGTGGCGGCTCGATACGGTGGCGTTGACACAGTGTTGCTGTGGCACAGTAAGTATAATTGCTGCCCAACACGTTTTCAGCCGTGAACGCCGTCACCGACATAAGTCTGGACCTGTCTTAGACTATCCCAACATCGGAGTTGATGATCAAACCCAGTTTGATATGTTTGACAGTTTGCCGGGTGAGATAACCCTTCACCTTGCTGTTCTGAAAGCCATGCCACACCACTTTCTAACCCTTGTTGCGCACCTGTAGGTGGAGTTGCAGCAATGCGCGAAGTTGTTTCTCAGTTTCATGATGCCGGTGTCAAGGTGTTGTTGTCGTACAACCCGTGGGATTCTGGGACTCGGCCAGCTGCAGATCCGAAGCCTGACTGGATTCGGGTGGTCGAACTTATTAAAGCCGTAGGCGCAGATGGAGCGAACGGTGACACCATGAATGGTATGTCAGTAGATTGGTGGAACGAAGCCGAAAAACTCGACTACCCAGTGATGCTTCAGCCCGAACTTGGGTTCGGCGAATTGGACTGGCTTCACAACATCACGTACAACACCATGAGCTGGGCATACTTGCCCTATGCTGGGCCCACAACCGACGATGTAGCCTGGACAGGTGTGGCCGATCTCCCAATCCCCTCAAAGTATTCGTACCTGGTGAGCGGCCACCATGCACAAATCTGTGAGCGGTGGGCAAGACAACACACGAATGGCTTGCAGCATGCATTTTTCATGGGGCGCGGTTTTGTGCCATGGGAGAACGTCTGGGGGGTCTTCAACGCCTTCAACGAAGGCGATGGGGAAGCGCTCCGGCGAACCAGGCCTTTGCTGACTTACACTTCGAGCCTGAATTTGACCATTGGTGCTGACTGGACACCGTTTGCTCCGGAAACTGCTCTTGATTCCGATGATGATGCCGTTGCCGTGTCACGATTCCTCCCGGCTTCCTCTGGAAGTGCGTCCGAGAGAACCGACGCCTTGTGGCTTATGGTCAACCGCCGTGCGCGAGACGCGGGCGAGGACGCGGATATTGTACAGTTCACCGTTGATGTCGATACATCTTCAGAGAACTCGTGCTTCTACGATCTCTATCTGGGCAAGAACATTACCGACACTGTCACGCATGCCGGCAGTGGAGCGTCCTTCAACATCACAATTGATCCCATGGATTTCGGAGCCGTTCTGCAAACTGGATGCGGATCAGCTGAAACGACTGTCCCGGGGCTTGAGGACTTCCTTCACAAACAGGCTGAGATTGTGAATGGCCGAGCTCTGTCTTCGTACAGTTTCAAGTCACTGCCCCAGCCACAGCAGCAACGCGTTGAGGACAGTGTTCGCAAACATCAAGCGAAAGGTACGCATGTCAAACTTGCTCACGGGCCACTACCCGCATGTTCACGAACTCATTGCAGCGATTGTCGGTGCAGACTCTAATGACACTGTGACCATTCCTCCGTTTGGAGATTATGAGTTCGCTTCCGTCGGTGTGCAAGTTGAAGGTTGGCACGGTTTTCCTGGTGTCAGTGACAGCATGCAGCCCGACGTCCAGTACGAATGGGAGAGCAAGCCAAACCGAATCCATGCCCCGCACAAATTGGCGGACACCGTTGCTGAAGACAAAGGCTTCACCATTGACCGCCACCCTGTGACAAATGCGCAGTATTTGCAGTTCTTGGAAGATAGTGGCTGGTGGCCCGGTAGCAAGACATCTGTGGATGGCGCGCTGAGTCTTGCGGATGGACAATCGAGCCAGAACTTTTTGAGTCACTGGAGCAACGCAACCACAGGCTCCACTCCGAAGGTACCTGTCGCCGGCACGGAGCAGCAACCCGTTCGCTGGGTGTCCATGAATGACGCACGGAAGTATTGCGCCCACTATGGAAAGCGGTTTGTGTTCTCTCTCTGTGTATTTTCGTTTCTGGAATTGTTGTGTCGAGTGCCTTTCTTATCGCGCAGGGTATGCAATATTGTAATATTGTTGTTCCAGGCTACCCCGCGACTTCGAATGGCAGTTTGCAGCTCAAGGAGGAGATGCTTCGCGCACGTTTCCTTGGGGAAATGAATGGGACGGCAGTCGCGTGCCCGCGGTTGTGACAGCGAAGAGCATGGGCGAACCCGTTGATGTGGGACAATTCCCCAATGGCTCGTCGACGTTTGGTGTCGAGGATCTCGTTGGTCACATTTGGCAATGGACTGATGAATTTTGTGATGAACACACTTGCCGCGGCATCGTGCGCGGTGGACACTGGTGGCGGTGAGTTTACTGTTACTTCGCCACAACATGTCTGATTCCTGGTGAGTTGTGTTGTCACCATTTGCGGTGTTTGTTGTGCGCAGACCTCTCGGTAGCATGTGGTACTTCCCACAAGCGTACAAAGTTGAGCAACACAACACTGTGTTGCTGCTTTCGGACTCGATGGATAGGAACGGAGGAACAGGCTTCCGATGTGTCGGTGATCTCTAAACGTCGGGTTGATTCGACCGCATTGCAACATAACCATGGTGCTGTTGGGATTGTGGAATGTTTGTTATATTTGAGTAAAAGTTTCAAGTTTCGACTGCAAACAATGCTGTTCAAAAATTGGTTGCGAATACGTCGTCGTCAGACTCGTCAGCAGTGCTCACGGACCTGCACACATGCATGAACGAGCGCTCAAACAAAAGCTGGTACGCATGGCAGCAACTGCGATCGCTTACATTGGAGGATGCGACTTGTTTGGATGTCTACGCATGTGTGCGTTGTGCTTCTTGAGTTGTCGCACTGTTCGGCTAAAAGATTCCGCCTCTCCCGGCGAAAGTTGTGTTCTGGGTGGTTGGGCCAAAGTATACGCGTGATTCTGCACGCTGCCGATTTGACGTTCCATGTGTTCCACCTGGCGAATGGCACACATGTCAGTCAGCAGTCAGTGCACTAACTCGGTCGCGATGTTGCCAGTGGACTCGCAGCAAACCTCTTTTTCGAGTTGCCTGCTGCGAAGTTGCAACTGTTGATTTTCCACTCGCAGCTTTTTCTCCGCAGACTGGCACACAGTCAAGCACGCATAAACCAGTCAAGGAACGAAAAGCAATGTCCAGTGTGCAAGCGACGATTGAGGTACCAATCTCTCTTCTTCCTTCTGGAGCATCGTCGCTAATTGCTGCTGACGCTGTGCAACTGCACCTTCTGCTTGTCGCAATGCATTCTCCGTCTGGTTCACACAAATTACCATTGTCAACCAATTGTTGGGTACTCATACGCGAAGCAGCGACACGCTGTATTGTGCACCTGAGATATCGTTTCCTGCGCGTTTTCAATCAATGCACGGTCTTCCTGCTTCGCTCGCTGCAACTCGGATAATTCTGCTCGAAGCTACATGATGGGCAACCAAGCTGAAAGTAAGACACACCCGGGTGGGCATTCCGCTGCGCAGACGATGGAACGTACTTTGCGCACAATCTTTTCAAGTTCGATGCACTTTGAGTTCTTCGAGTCGAATGCCGCACGAAGTTTGTTCGTCACCGCCTGCAAACGAGGGTTATTGATGAAAAAGCGGATCGTCGTACCACCATCATGGAACACGACGACCACGCACCTCCATTTCTTGAGCTGCTGCTTCACTTTGTTCTGCACTCTCTTGCGTGATATGCTGAGCATACCTGGGGTTACATAAAAAAACAAAAAACAAGGCGTATATAAGCAACAAAAGATCGGATCTATGTTGAGAGCAACATCATTCGAACCGTTTCGCCCTCTCAGTTTCCATTTGCAACTCTTGAACCTGCTTCTCAGCGTTCGCCTGGAACTCGCTGTACTCCGCCCGAAGACGGTTGAACCTCTCGTTCAACTCATCTTGTGTGTTCTGGAGTTCGGTGACCAAGCGCGACCCCTATAATGTTCCACCGGCAAGCATTAGTTCACCGCCACCTCTCGCGACGGAACATGACACCAGTCGCACATACCTCGGTCTTGCTCGTCAACAACTCATGTTTCAATCGCCGAACATTTTCTGCGAGAGCAACACACTTGCGATCGCTGGCCTCTGACTTTTGGTGTAAACTACAATGCGCAACATCCAGGAGCAGCGTCAGTGGCATGGCAACACATGAGCTCGCGTGAAATAATTGAAACTAACGTCTCCAGGTCACGTGTGAAGTTCTGGCGCATTTTGTGAGCCCGATCCTTTTCGGAGGCGAGCTCATGTTTGAGCTGTTCCGTTGCGCGAACAGCATCTGAATGGGTCTACATAATTTTCGTCAGCAAAACGTATTGAGAACTCTCCAACCACGATTGTTCGTGCGCAACGAACTTCACACCTGTTCCACGCTCAAGCACTTTGATGCCAGTTCATCTGTGCTTTTCAAGAAGTTGGAGCGTTCCTCATTCAGAGCAGCCTAAACAATGACCCAAGCAACATTTCAGGACTTGTGGTTGTTATTGCGAGAGGGTGCTGAGCTTGCATACCGTTATTCGATCTAGTTCGTTGCACGCGCTCTGTTTCTCGCGCGCGAGACGTTGGTGAATTTGCTCCAACTGTGAATTCTTGTTGCGAAGGGCATCCATTTCGTCCCTAAATCCGTCGACTGTGGCCCGGGCAGATGACTCGGCCTTTGACTGTGCTGCGACCGCATTACTGATGCTTTGCGAGCGCATGTCTTCCATCGCAGTTTCAAGATCCTGAAGTTCCGAACGCAAAGCGGCCACCTGCACACCGAAACAACAGCAGAAGCAACGTTCAAGGGGCAGGTAAAACGAGGGTTGACTGTTTGTGCTGCATGACTGCACACCTCTTGTTGAGCCTTGTCACGTTGTAGAATGGCGTCTTGTACGGTTTCTTTGGCAGCGTTGGAGAGAGCTTGAATACTCTCTTCACGTTCCGAAAGCTGCGCGAGTTGGCGATCGTACGCGTTCATGCAGTCGACCATGGAGGCCTGCACACAGTGATGGTCCCCGGACAGGGCAGGTCAAAACAAGGACAACAAGTACACGGGAGGAAGAACTATTGGGCAATGCAGAATCGTGGCACACCTGTTGATGGCGCATTTCATCAAGTTCCTTTTCCAAAGCAGCGTTACGAGTGGTAGCCACTTGAGCCGCTCGACGGCAGGCAGCAACTTCCGTTTTCGCTTCCTCAAAGTCAATTTCGAGTTGCTTGATTCGCTTCACATCGCCAAAGCTCTGAGTGGCGACTGTCGTCTTCATGGAGTGATAAGTCTTGGACATTTCTTCGTGCCTGCTCTTCAGTGTGTGAAGCTTCTGCTCCAAATCGCCACGGGCCTTCTCGGCGGCAGCATACTTGGACTCCAAGTCTGTGATTTGGCCGACACGTTGCTGCAGAGTGTTCTCCAAGACGCGCTTCTCCGCAGATATCTCGCCATTTTCTTTCTGAAGCAGGTTGATTTCGCGCCGTGCCTCCTCACTCAAGGACTCAAACTTTCTGGTGAAGTTGTTTCGAGTGGCGTCAATCTCACCCAACCGACCACGATCGAGCTCTTTCATGGACTGCTCCAAGAAAGCAGCTTTCTTCTCCAATTCGAAGTTTTTGGCCTGAAGACGTTCCATGTCGGCGTGTGACTGCTCAACATCTGCTTCAAGCACCGCCGTTTGCTGCGTCAGCACAGCGTTTGTTTCACTCAACACTTGGTTCTGCTCCTGCAGTGCATGTATTTCGTCGCGGGCGACTCCTCCGACGCCGCCACCGCTCGCAACATTGTCACCATTTCCGTTTAGTGCAGCCTCCATGTATCGCTGGACATCTGCACGCAGGACCTCGTTCTCCTCCACGAGCTCGATTGAGTTTGCTTTTAAATTTTGAACCTCTTGCTTGTGGAATTCAATTGAGGTCTCCAGTAGCTGTACGCGCCTGTCGTACGCTGCGAGCAGGGGCACCATGGTTTTCGTTGATGCCATCCACGGCGGCAAAGGTGGAGTTGGTCCGTCATCGCCGTCGACTTTCGTGTGCGGATTCAGTTCCGGATACGCAGCTTGGTATTCCGCGATGATGGATTCGTGGCGAACGACGAGTTCTTTGAGGTGTTGCAAATCATCACGCTGTTGAGCAATGATTTGGCGGCAGCGATCCACGTCTTCGGGAATTTCTGACTCCATGGTGTCGGTGCTTCCAGTCGTTGCACGCGACTGAGCCGAAATGTGGCTGAGACTCTCAGGCACTTGGTATGCAGCCGGTTCGGTAGAAACCACTTCGTCCGGACCGTGTCCGGGTGTGCACTGCTCACGAATCACCGTGAAAAAACTTCGACGAGTCACAAGTTTTTGTCTGAATTTCTGTTCACGTGCCGCCACGACGCTCGCTCACTCACAGCAAACGACGGAATCGGTTCATCAACAGAACCGCATCACACAAGGGAACGCAATGCGCAAGCTCAATCTCACAACGAACCCGTCAAGCTCACACAGTCGTCGATGCTCGAAACCGACGCGTCGTCAAACATCAAACATCAAACATCAAACATCAAACATCAAACCTCAAACACCAAACCCCGAACCTCGAACTTCGAACACCTATCTTCAAACACCTATGCCATAGTTGGATCGACCGTCGTCGGTGTTGTCGGTGTCACCGATCTCGTCTCGTTTTTTGTTCTCCTTCTTCGTTGCCATCGTCGTCGTCGTCGTTGCCGCCGCCGCCGCCGCCGTCACCG
>Ga0213840_1002618_pt1 | contig 10954 bp, 2 predicted proteins | sample SWPATP22_FD_160132 | JGI IMG/M metagenome (GOLD analysis project Ga0213840, IMG submission 160132) | Coastal seawater microbial communities from Marineland, Florida, United States - SWPA TP2 #2 | ecosystem: Environmental > Aquatic > Marine > Coastal | place: USA: Florida | collected 2016-08-14 | reverse complement strand
CAGAGGCCGCTACCGGGGCACCGGGAGCGGGATTCGGGCCGGCAGCCTTGGGGCCGTTGTCGTTGCTGTCGCGCATGTTCGGTTCCCCTGCTGATTGAGTCAGGCGACCATTCCCGAGGTGAAGCCCTATTGGCATAGTACCAGTCGTCGGATGTAGCTCGCGAGCATTCAATATGCCCCCGAGTGCGAAGCAAAGCGAGTCGAATCGGCGAGACCTCCACGGTCCCGGCCTCGGCATCAGCATCCTCAAGAATCCGTCGAAAGAGGGGGGACACCCAAGGAGTGTGGCGCGATCGACGCATTCTCCTTGCATCGAATTGCACGATGTCGTAGCGGGCTGGTCCCCGCATGAAACGCGAGGCGGTGGTGTCGTATATGGCGTTGGTATGGGCGTTCCGTGCGATTCACGCTTCATGATTGCCCCGGTTGCGATCGATCGATCGTGCCATCCGCACCAGGCGTGCCCCTGAAGGCTCCATCGATCGCCAAATTGAAATTGGCACCGTGAATCCCCTCTGGTCCGGTGAAATTGCTTGAGGGACTTTTCGACCCGGTGGATGTCATCAAGAAAAACGGACTACGGTCCCAACCAATCGAGAAAGCCCTGATTGGGCCATTAATTCCGTTGAGGGGACAGCATGACCGAACGCGCGTTGACGATTTCCGGTTCCATCTCGTTCGCTACGTCGACTGACTACACGGACACCCTTGTGGAACTCTGGCGCTGGGTACCCATCGCGCGGCTGGGTGACACTGCGGTCACACAGAGGGCCCAGTTCATCGGAACGGCTGTGGTTTCCCAGGAGGGGAGCTTCGCCATGGACTTGACCGAGAGTCCCCGGCTCATTCTTCCGTTGCTTCGAGGAGACAAGCGCCTTCGGAATACCCTCGTCTTTCGGATATTCAAGGGGAATGGTGAGCACACTCCCCCCATGTCGAACTCTGGACCGAGCGGTGGCCAACCGGGTTCCTGGGCTTTCGACGGCTCGACCGGATGGAGTGTGACAATCGACAATCTTCCAGATGTCGCTTCCAACATCCATGCAGACCACGCCTATGGCGTGGTGTTCCGGCCGTCTGGGTTCACATTGCCAGGGCTGTTCGTTGACGTTGTTCCGTTCGACATCATGTCCGCTTCACCGACCGCGATTGCGACCAACGTGTTGGTAGATAGCGCCGGTGAGTTTCGTACCACCTCAAGTCCTCCGCCAATCGTCGCGGGCACGGACTTCTCCAGTCGCGTCCTGCTCACCTCCGGGTCCGACCACGTCGCCTCGAGCGAGCTGGTCGAAGACTTCGGCGGATTCGCTCGGCAGTACATCGAACTTGGGTGGGAAATCGTTGGAGGAGACCTCCTCGATCCTGTGACACGGTTCGAACGCCTCCATGGCTCCCTGGGTCCATTGGTGGACGACCAGCTGGCGCCTGGTGGAACCGTCGACATGCTCGCCCTTGACGGCGACAAAGTCCGCTACGTTTGCCGCAGGACGGGCGTATCCGTCGAAGATGCCTCGAAATACTTCGCAGCGTACCAGCTCATGGAAAAGGTGGAGGCCGCGACCACTCCCACCCAACTGAATGTCGAGGTCATGTTTGGCCTTCTTGCCGCGGGGCGTGCCGCCAGCCTGCACTCCCTAGCCGCAATGCAGACCTCCGAGATTGCGGAGCTTCTCACCAAGGCTGCTGACAAGCGACTCATCTCCGCGGACCTTGTCGCCCAAGCGGCAGCAATCGACAATGAGCTCAACATCGTTGGCGAGGGAGAGCTCCTCGAGCCCTCCCCGGCATCGCCAAGTCAAGAAACCAAGAGCCTCCTCGAAGTGGCGGAAATCGGTTCGGGCACCGCGACACCTGCGGACATCAGCAACATCTTGAGCAAGATGCGCAGCTGGGACCCACACGCGACCACGCCAGTTGATGTGTGGAGCGGTGTCTCCGTAGGTGTCGCGCAAGAGGTGCAGCTCCGCGTCTTGGTGAGTGCCATGTGCCTTCGTCAGATGAAGGTGGTCAACGAAATCTTCGTCAACCACGCGTCGATCTTGGCCTACCCCGCCGACCTTCTCAAGCTCACCGACGCGCAGCTGCAAGCCGCCATCTCGGTGCTCACTACCGAAGCAGAGTTTCCAGCTGGTCTCGCGGGGACTTCGGTTGGTGAACTGCAGACGAGCTACCTTCAGGCGATGCGAGACAAGCTGGAGAACGAGTTCCCCAGCGCCCACTTCTTGGCAACGCTCTCTCGGGACACCGACACCAGCTGGAATTTTCTCTGGGCCAGCGAACTCGTTCACGCAAAGGCCATCTTCGACCCCACATCTTCCTCAACCAACCTTCCGACCAATGGCTCGGATGAGGGGGGAAGCGCGGTCGCTCCGTTCAATCTCGGCACCGACCACATCGCCTCCCGCTTCGATGGTTCCCCCGGGGTCGATCAAATCGACCTTCTCACTCTCTCGTTCGTTGACGATGAGCGTGAAGAGCTGCAGGCGTTCCTCGAAGCAATCCAGCGCATCTACCGGGTGGCCCCGGTGCGTGGCCGATACGCTGCCGTCAAGGCGGTGATGGGACTCGGTTACGAGTCTGCTTGGTCCATTCAGAGCCTCTCGCAGAAGGCCTGGGTCGACAAGATTCAGGGCGCGTTGGGTGGTGACAAGGTCACTGCTCGGTTGATGCACGTGCGTGCTCGGCGACAGGCCATGTCTGCCCTTGCAGCCTTCTCCTCGTTGGATGCCGGCATGCAGGGCCCACCGATTTCGGCCCTGCCCGACTTCAGAAAGGCACTTGGCGCCACGACTGCAGAAGGCACGGTCGACACCGGCGACCTCGCCGAGGTTCACAGCAGCCTCATTCCCGGGTACGAACAGATGTTCGGCGAGACAGACTATGTCGAGCCGCACCACACCGAGTCGGTCTTGGGGCCGGCCGCCTACTTTGTGGACCTTCTCAAGTTCCTGGAGGGCATCCAGAACACCAGCGGGACCGCCTACGCTGCGCTCATCGCACGACGTCCCGACTTGGCGAACGTCGTGCTCAATCGTCAGAACACCGAAACCACCCTGCCCATCATCGACTTGGCGATGGAGCTCCTCGTTGAACTGGTGGTGAGCTCCGGCGCTGTCGTTCTCGACCAGACCGGGGGCTCCTCAGCCGAGCGTCGAGCCGTTCCAGAAGCAGACCTGAGCGGCGCGGACGGGCCCCTCAACAGTGCCATTTGGCCTTTGTCGCTTCCGTACAACCGTCCTGCCGACGAAGCGACGACCCTTCTCGGTCACCTTGGCCTTTCTCCGGCTGACCTGGTCCACCGGTTTCGGACTCCCGGTTCTGCAACCCGCTACCACGAAGAGCAGTGGAATCTGGCTCGAGCGAAGGAGCGTCGCGCTCTGGATGACACCTTCTGGCAAGTCATCGCCGAGGATGCCGGAGACCTGGCCAAGCTCAACGACCGCTGGGGAGACTTCGGCCATACCAGTGATTTCAAGCTCACGAAGGGTGATGAGTTTGTCGGGCACCTGGGACTTGAGCCGGACGACCTGTACACCCTTCAGCGTGCATCGGAGTTCGAGCAGCCCGGAAGCTCGTCCCCCCCCTACTTCGCCTTTGCTGTGAACGAACCCAGCAGTGTGGAGACATTCTCCTTTTCCGACCTTGAGGTCGCGGACACGGGCGGAGCGAGCATCAACGAGGTCGCGGTCGTGGCGCTCGCTACCACGCGCATCTCGAACCACTTCGGATGGCCCCTCCTCGAGGCCGCCCGCGTTCTCACGACCCTGAATGCATGGACCGGTACCGCCGGAACACTGTTCCCGCACCACGGTGACAGCGCACAGGACCTCCGGGTTGCCCTGGACATCATCCAGCAGCTGTCGTCGGACAGCGACCTGTCCCCTCGTCAGATCGCGGCGCTCTGGGGAGAGCTCGACCGAAACAACGGCCGTACCGACGACCCCGAAGACCTTTCGCTCTACGAGTCACTGTTCGCCCCACCTTCCTTGGCTTCAGGCCTTCGAGCCATGATGCTCGACCTGGCATCCTCGACGCCAGGCAACTTCGGGAGCTCGTCCGCGGATGCCGTCATCATGGGCGGTCTCGGCGTCGTCCGAACAGTCTATGAGGACCTGCTTGGCGAGATGGCCCTGCTGAGCACCACTGTCAACCAACCAGACATCGGGGCGCTGTACCGGTGGCGTGTATTGGCCGACCTCAGCAACCTCGATGTCGAAACGGTGCTTCGCCTCGCTCAGGCAAAGATGGCGCCTGGACCTGCCACCGACCTCTTCGACCCCATGAAGAAATGGCTAGTGGTGGAGTTCGTGGACCAAGCTCGTCAGCTCATTGGCTCCGCACTCTCACCCGAGCACATTCTCTGGTTGTTGGACGGTTCCGACTCCGAGTCTGCCGACCAGCTCAAGATGAGCGATGAGCAGATCGACCTTCAACTGAAGGCCCTCTGGACTGCCCTCTGGGCGGCGGAGAGCGACGAGTCCGACTCTCCTCGCGCCGCGCTGTTCAACGCGCACCTTGCCAGCATCTGGGGCATCGACGCTTCACTGGCGACCATGGTGAGCGGGGCGGTCGTCGGCTTCGCTGGGGAGCCCGAGGAGTCTGCCGAGGACTGGTTCTGTGCCTCGGGGACCACGACGTTCCTCGGAGCGGACGCGACTGTTGAGCCCCTGTCCAACCTGGGAACGTCCTCCAATGAGCTGGACATCAGCCGGGCCTATTGGCGTCGACTCAGCAGAATTCTGGCCATCGTCTCTCCCTGGAAGCTGGTCGAAGACGACTACGAGGAGCTGCTTGGGGGGAGCTCGGGCATCGTCGCGGACGCATTGGATGTGCTGAAGCTACCCGCAGACTCGTCGAGCGGGCCGGGCACTGGTGACTTTGACGGTCTGTTCGACCTTCTCAACATCCTCAAGACCCGTAGCGGTTTCGTGAAGGCAGAGGCGACGTTGAAGTCTGTACAGGCGGCCGGCTCGATTGCGGAGGCAGTCGCCGATGCGATGAGCTGGCCAACTGACGGCACAGCCGCACCCAACACCGGTCCCACTCCGATTCAGTGGCGGTGGGCAACCGACACCTATGGTCTGGGGAACGACCTGGGGTTGGCAGTCGCTGACCTGTCTACCTGGGCAGGGTCAATCGTCGCAGGGAACCTCGGCTTGATTGCCACAGATGTCCGGACGGCGGCTCAGTCCCGCCACCCCCAATCGGCCTGGTGGAGCATTCTGACTCCGCTCCAGGACCATCTCCGCGAGCGCCATCGTGACGCCTTGATGGCGCTCCTGATTTCCACGGCAGCCTACGACAGCGAGTCGGAGGTCTATGCGCAGATCTTGATCGACCCAATGTACCGGGCAGACCAACTGACCTCCCGGCTCAAGCAAGCAGTCACCTCGGTACAACTGTTTGCACACCGGTGCCTGCTTGGACTCGAAGGCTTCGAACTGGACCCCGAAAGCGAAGAACAGTGGGCGTGGACGAAGAACTACCGAGTGTGGGAGGCCGCGCGAAAGGTGTTCCTTTGGCCGGAGAACTGGATCGAGCCGGACCTCCGACTGGACGGAACGAGCCTGTTCGAGGGTGTCCGCAATGCTGTGCAGCACCTCGACCTCTCCGAAGACCAGGTCCGCGATGCCTATGCAGGGTACCTCGAGGAGCTCGCAGACCAAGGAAGTCTGAAGATCCTCGGGTTCGTCCATCAGCAGGAGAGCGACGAGGACGGACAAGTCGATGAGCTTCATGTCTTCGCTCGAACCCGCGGGTCGCAGCCCGCATACTATTGGCGGACCTGGAAGAACCAAACGGTCTGGACTCCTTGGGAACGGCTGGACGTGAACGTCTCCGGCGACCATCTGCTCCCGATGGTCCATCACGGCCGACTGATTCTCGTGTGGGCAGTCTGGGGCAAGGGCACGTTCCAGATGGCCTCCATGCCTGAGCCCACCGTTCTCAACACCGTCAAGTTCGCTGTCTCAGAACGACGGAGCAATGGATGGTCAACTCCTGTAGTTGGCGAGGACATCGCTGACCTGCGGCCAGTCCAAGACTGGACGCAGACCGACTCGGGAGACTGGGTGGCCCAGTTCATCGAGTTCGACCCTGAGGACGTGTTCTTCCGCGCCGCCGCACCGACAAACGGAGAAGCATCCGGCATCACTCTGACAGCGTGGGTTCTCAACAATGTGGAAGAAGAGTCCGCCGGAACGCTCGGTAGCATGGTGATCGCCGGTGTCTGGACGATGGATGACTGTTCCGGGTCCTTCGTCGAGATGCTCCCCGAGGACATCTGGGGCGAATCGGGTGTTCGCTACGGGCCCGACAACCCGTTGATCACCGACGAGCCCTACGCTCTCCACACCGCCGTGGCGGACGCGCAGAGCATGTTGTGGTCGGATGTCCTGGCGCTGCCTTTGACGACCCGCACCGAGCCCTACCTTCTGCAGCGCCTGCTTGAAGGTGGCTCCCGCCCATTCGAGGTCGTGTTCCCCATCGACACCTGGCAGTTCGACGCGAGTGAGCACACGTGTTTCGTGTCCAACGGCGACCGCACCTGGATGGTTCGACGGGATCGGGGTGTTGTGGCGCGACGTGACTCCAGTCGCGGTAGCATGTGGCCTGGCGGACTCTTCGACCAGCAGAGTTCCGGGGGGTTCGTCACGCCCAACACGCGAGCGAGAACCGCCTGGTCCCCCCCTACGTTCAGGGTGGGCAGCAAAGCGAAACTTGACATCCTCCCCTCTGAAACCAACGGAGGTAGGCGCAAGCTTGGTGCTCGCCTTGGTGGTTCGAAGGGACTCCGTGGCGCGAGCGTCGTCCGCGAGAAGGCATCGGTGTTCCGCACGACTCTTCCCGTGCACACCAAGGGACTGGCCTCCACAATCGGCTCAGCAGGTGGTGATGCGAGTCACCGTGCGATGTCCGTCATCAGTCTCGCTCGAGGTGACCAGTCGCTTGCCGGTCGGCCGGTGGTCGCGGGCGCTCGCTACCAGTCACCGACACAGCTCACGTTCGAGCCGATGTTCCATCCCTTCGTGTGCGAGTTCATGGCGCAGGTTCGGCGTCACGGACCAATGGGCCTGCTCCAGCCGGACCGGAACGGGAAGTACGGAGGGCTGTGGCGGCAGCAGATGACTGCAACGAGCTTCGAGGATGACTTCAGTCTGACCGAGTTCGTGGCTTCGGCGCCGCGCGACTTCATCGACTTTGACATCGCCCATACCAACGGGCCCTACAACTGGGAGCTGTTCTTCCATGTCCCGATGACAATCGCTGAGCAGCATCGACGTTCCGGCCGCTTCGCCGAGGCGCAGGAGTGGATGCACACCGTCTTCAATCCCATTGGTCTCGAAGGCGACAGCGGTTCGGTGAGTGGTGGAGACTTGGCTTGGTTCCGCGCGGCAACGCCCTGGCGATTCGGTCCATTCGTCCGGGGAACCACACGACGGTTCACCCAGTTCCGACGTATGTTCGCAAGTGACACACTCGAGCCCGACTCCGAGCTGGACGCACTCACTGCGGAGCTCGATGTTTGGAAGGAACACCCGTTCGAACCCCACAAGATTGCCGAGGTGCGACACGCGGCCTACCAGAAGTGGGTTGTGATGCGCTATCTCGATGTGCTCATCGACTGGGGTGACAGCCTGTTCCAGCAGGACTCGATCGAAGCCATCGGGGAGGCAGCACAGCTCTACCTGCTTGCGCAGGAGGTGCTCGGCGAACGTCCGGTGGCAGCACCTCAAGCACCGGACCCCAGCACGAAGACGTACAGCAATGGTGGTGCCGAGCGGCTCATCCTGCTGGAAAACAGCGTTGGGGAGGACTTCGACCGGGGCTCCGCCCAGGCAAATCGAAAGGCACTGAAGGGACTCGACAGCCTCTACTGGTTCAGCACGCCTCCGAACCCGAAACTCCTCGCCTACTGGGACGTCATCGAAGACAGAATCCACAAGATTCGAAACGGTCTGAACCTGCAGGGAGTGAAGCGGTCGCTACCGTTGTTCCAGCCCCCCATCGACCCCGCAGCACTCGTCGCCGCGGTCGCAGCCGGAGCTACCGTCGGCCAAGCAGTCCAGGGTGCGGTGTCTGGCTCAGCCCCTCGTCATCGCTTCGGCGTGCTGTTGCAGAAGGCACAGCAGTTCAACGGAACAGTGAAGGCGCTGGGTGGTGCTCTTCTCTCTGCGCTGGAAAAGCAGGATGCTGAGGCGCTTGCAAGCCTTCGGCAGGGGCACGAGCGGTCCATTCTCGATCTCAGTACTGCGATGCGGGACAGGGACATTGAGGAGGCGCGCCACAGCTTGAACGGTCTTCGTGCGCAACTGAGAAACGCCGAAAACCGTCACGACTACTATGACGAACTCATCAACGCGGGACTCGACAAACATGAGCGCGAGCAACGGAAGCTGCTCGGAGATTCTCGGAAGCGAAGCAAGCAGGCAGCACTCGTCAGCGCGGGCGCGGGAGGAGCTCAAGCCCTTGCTGGAGCCCTCGCAGTGCGTGCCTCGGTACGGCAGACGTCCACGGGACCGGAGGTGGGAACCGAAAAGGACATCTCCGCTTCGGGGGTCGTGATTGGGGCAGCCATGGCCACAGCGGGTGGTCTCTCGGCGTGGGCCGCAATCTTGAATGCTGATGCAAGCACCGAGGCAATCACCTCTGGACACAAGCGAAGGGCGCGTGAATGGAAATTCCAGCGTGACTCGGCTGGCCGTGAGATCGACGGTCTCAAGGAACAGATCTCGGGTGCGGAACTCCGGCTGGCCAACGCGGAACGCAACCTCACGCTTCACAATCGCCAACTTTCCAACTCTCGTGAAGTCGCAGACTACATGGAGTCAAAGTTCACCAACAAGGAACTCTACAGCTGGATGGTCGGCAAGTTGTCGAGTCTATATTTCCAGGCGTACCAGTTGGCCTTCGCCATGGCCAAGCGTGCTGAGGCTGCGCTGCAATTCGAGCGTCTGACGGACACCTCCTTTGTCCGGTACGGGCACTGGATCGGGTTGCGGAAGGGGCTCCTGGCCGGTGAACAGCTCCAGCAGGACCTGGACCAGATGGAGGTGGCGTACCTTGACCTCGAGGACCACGACTTTGAGATCTCAAAGAACGTCTCGCTGTCGATGGTGGACCCCGTTGCCCTACAGACCCTCCGCTCGACCGGCCAGTGCTACTTCGACCTTCCGGAGGAGCTGTTCGACCTCGACCACAACACGCATGAGGAACGTCGCATCATGTCCGTGTCCGTGACCATTCCTGCAGTGGCTGGGAAGTTTGACGGATTGTCGGGAATCCTGGCCCTGGAGTCGTCCCACACGCGATGGCGGGACGCGAGTTCGACTACGGAGGATAGTGGCGTTCACGAAACACCCATCAAGAGCATCGCGTTGTCTACGGGTGAAGGCGACACCGGAGTCTTGAGCCAAGGCGGTGGTCAAACGGTTCTCCCGTTCGAAGGAGCCGGGGTCATCTCGACCTGGTCGGTGAACGTCAAGCCTGACCCCATGATTGAGATGAACGATACGGAGGCCATCTCGGACGTGGTGCTCACGATTCGGTTCCGTGCGAAGGGAGAAGCCACGAGTCGTCCGGTCACCACCTCCAACATGGGGAACTGGAAGTACTACAGCGGCAGTGGTCCCTCTCCTGTGTTCGTGAACAACGGCCCCAGCGCTTCGGTTCGCGTTGTAGGGTTCTCGATGGCCCGGGACTTCCCCGATGCATGGCATGCCTACCAGACCGATGGCACCAACGAGCTTGTTCTTCCGATCGGTCCCGAGCTGCTGCCGACCGCTACGCGGGAACTGCTTGGTGGCCAGGTCAAGGTTGCAGAGGTCTTGTTCGCTGTGCCGAACGCTCCTTCTTCCAGTTGGGGGACCAGCACCGATTGCTCGGGACAAGACGGCGGAACGGACTTCAACACCGTTGGCGGCAACTCCACCCTTGCAAATACGGTCTTCGACGAGAAGGCCTTCGTGCTCGACCCGTCCGGCATCGTTTCGAACCTGACTTCGCTCAAGCTGATTGATGACAGCGCAATGAATGCAGAGGACATGCTGCTCTTCGTTGTTCTGGACCTGTCCTGACTCGAGAAACAGCCTATGCCTCCTACTCTTCGACGTGACGCCAGCGGAGACCAAGTCTCCTTGGCGCAGCGGCTGTTGCGGACGCACTGGTTGATAGCGGTCGACGGACTCTTCGGAGTCCGAACCGAGTCGGCGGTTCGCTGCTTCCAGCGGGAAAACGGACTTGTGAACGACGGTATCGTCGGCAGGTACACTTGGGCGAAGCTCCACGAACGTCGGACCGAAGCAATCTCTGATCGTGATCCGGTCCGGTGGCTTGTCCAGAACCTTCGTTGGCGCTCACAGCGAGACAATGAGTATGCCCCCGGCGTTTCGTGCAATGTCACGTCGTTGGCGATGGTCTTGGATTGGTGTGGGGTGTCTGAACCCGAGGAACAGCAGCTGGAAGACGCTCTTTCTGAGCGGCTCACAAGGCCGGATGCGTGGAGCTACTTCCGAGGGCACTTTCCCAACCTGCAGGGGTACCACCCCCGAACGGTGCATGGAATGCTCACGTGGCTCGCGCGTGAGTACGGTCAAACGGCCCATTTCTCGGCCACGGCTTCCTGGGACGAGACAATTCGTTGGGCGAGAGCGGACGGGGGACGTCCCTGCATCCAGTCAGGACGACTCACTCCGCCAGGACACGTACCGCTACTTGTCGGCGAAACGACTCTGGGCGACCCGATCTTCCACGACCCGTGGGGAGACTGGAACCGAGCCTACGGCCCACCTCGGAATGGCGCGTTCAGGATCTACGAACTGGACGCCTTCTTGGCCGTTCGTCGCCCCTTCACGCACCAGATTCTTCCAGCTCAGGATTGAGCTGACATTGCCGGGGCGCTTTCCCACGGCCATCAATGGGAACCGAACATGCGCGACAGCAACGACAACAGCCC
>Ga0213840_1002616_pt1 | contig 10966 bp, 9 predicted proteins | sample SWPATP22_FD_160132 | JGI IMG/M metagenome (GOLD analysis project Ga0213840, IMG submission 160132) | Coastal seawater microbial communities from Marineland, Florida, United States - SWPA TP2 #2 | ecosystem: Environmental > Aquatic > Marine > Coastal | place: USA: Florida | collected 2016-08-14 | reverse complement strand
TTCAAAACATTGATCACCTCTGCCCACTAACTTTCAATATAAAATCAGTGGGATATAAACATACCTTTTCACTAACAATGTGAGATTTTGTGGCGGTACTCACTATCTAGATTAAGAAAACACCCTAATCAACAGCTAAATAGTCTGCTTCCGCTTTCTCGGTTTATTGTCTCGTAATGAAGGAAAGACAATGAGAAATACAATTAAGCTCAAAATTCAGATTGCTATCGCAATCGTGATTGCTGTCGTTTCTGGCGTACAAGCCTGGATCTCTGTCAGCCAACTCAAGCAAGAAACCACTTCTGCACTCAACAGTGAAATGGCCAATATCAGCCACGCTACGTCCCGTTACATCAGTGACTGGCTGGCGATCCGCAGCGATATGATGTTAGCCAATGAAAAAACCATTATCGAATCAGACAACTCTGACCGTGAGATGCTAGTGACTAAACGTGCTGGTGATTTTCTTTCCGTTTATGCTGGTTTTGAAGATGGTTCGATTGCCTTCGGCGATAAAACTGAAGACTGGCCGGCCGACTATGATCCTCGCACTCGCCCTTGGTATCAAGATGCCATGAGTGCTTCTGGGTTAATCCTGACGGAACCTTATCAGGACTTTGATGGCAGTATCGTTGTCAGTTTCGCTAAGGCATTTTCAGGTAATAAAAAAGGTGTGCTCGCTGCGGATCTTACGGTCACCAATATCATCAATGAAGTACTGAACATCTCCATCGACAACAATGGCTTCACCTTCCTGGTGGATGGTAATAACAACATCGTGGCTTACCAGGATGAAAAACTTAGCCAGAAACCACTGACTGACTTAAACCCTAACCTGACCAGCACTAAGATTCGTCAGTTAGTTGATACCTCAGCAATTTCAACCATCAGTTGGCCTGAACAGGGCGATCAGCTCATTTATGTCGCGAATGTACCAACCACTGACTGGTCGCTCGGTATTGTTGTTGATAAAGAGTTGGCGTTTGCTTCCGTGTCAGAACAGATCCAATTCACTGCGCTTGCCTCGCTACTGCTATATATCATCATCGCTTCGATAAGTACCTACACCGTCACTCGCTTGCTTAAACCTCTGCAAGAACTGTCAGCATCGCTGCTGCAACTGGCTAAAGGTGAAGGAGATCTAACCCAGCGTATCGAGATTAAGCGTAAGGATGAAATTGGCGAAGTTGCCGAGCACGTCAATCAGTTCCTGGCTCAGATGCAGATCATGATTAGTGGAATCATTAATCATAGTGACCAGCTAACAAAACAGGCAATTCAGGCGAATCAACTCTCAGAGCAAGCAACGCAACAAATTGAAGCCCAGCAGAATGATGTCAATCAGATCGCTACCGCCATTCATGAAATGTCCGCGACTGCGGCTGAAGTTGCCAGCCATGCTGAGATGACTGCGACTGCTTCACAGACCTCATCGATAGCCTGTCAGGATGGCCAGCAAGTGATTGAAAAGAACCGTCAGGCGATCGTAGAGCTGGCGAATCAAGTCAGTGCCGCCGCTGGTGTGATTACTGATTTGGAAAGCAATACCCAAAGCATTAACCAGATCCTATCGACGATTCAGGAAATCGCTGAGCAAACTAACTTACTGGCTCTCAATGCTGCTATCGAGGCCGCTCGCGCAGGTGAGCAAGGGCGTGGTTTTGCAGTCGTTGCTGATGAAGTTCGAGTCCTTAGCCAACGTACTCACGGCTCAACCGAAGAGATTCGTAACATGATTGAGACTCTGCAAAGCAATACCAAGCTTGCGGTAAATAGTATGCAGAGCAGTACCTCACTGGCCGATACCAGCGTCGATTATGCGCAGCAAGCGGCGGATAGCTTAGCGGCCATTACCGATGCAATTACCGAAATCAATGATATGGCGCTACAAATCGCCAGTGCCGCAGAGGAACAACGTGCTGTGAGTGAAGATATCAGCCGTAATACTCAAGGTATTAAGGACGCTTCTGACGTTCTTGCTGAGCAAGCAATTCAGAGTAGCGACAGTGCTAACCATATGCGTGGTTCAGCAGAAACCATGCGCGATGAAGTTGGTCGCTTTAAGGTTTAACACTTTGTTTTAAGCCTTATTTGATGCATATTGTCAGCCTGTATTTTTTCCCAATCACAAGGACATGGTGTCAATGGGTTATGAATGGCTGGCACTGGCAGCTGCGTTTTTATGGGCAGTTGCCAGCATACTCTCTGTTACCCCTGCCCAGCACTTAGGCACATTTGCTTATAGTCGCTGGCGTATGGGCTGCACCTCAGCAATCTTAGCTTCTATTGCACTTTTTACCGGTGGTTGGGCGAGCGTAGAAACGAGTGCTATTTCCGCCATGATGCTCTCTGGTGTAATTGGTATCTTCATTGGCGATACTGCGCTGTTTGCCTGTTTGAATCGTATGGGGCCGAGACAGGCGGGTCTGTTGTTCTCATGTCACGCGGTTTTCTCCGCAATTCTCGGCTACTTCTTATTTAGTGAAACCATGACCAATCTTGAGCTGCTTGGCTCAGGATTGGTGTTTTCTGGTGTACTCACAGCGATTTTCTTTGGTCGTAAAGGGCAATCAAACAACCAACTCGAGTCGATCAAAGGCAAAGTCTGGGTAGGCATCAGCTTAGGTTTGCTCGCCGCCCTGTGCCAGGCATTGGGTGGAATCATCGCCAAACCTGTCATGCTGACCGAGATAGACCCAATCGCCGCATCAGCAATGAGAATGATGACAGCGTTTGCTGCTCACTGTTTGTTTTTCTTCAGCGGTGCCAGACTGGCTCGGGCAACTCGTCCTATGAACCTGAAGATCTTTTCTATCACGGCACTCAACGGCTTTTTAGCGATGGCGGTCGGAATGACGCTGATCCTCTATGCACTTCAACAAGGTAATGTCGGCATGGTTGCACTACTTTCTTCTACGACACCTATCATGCTGTTGCCTATACTTTGGATTTATTCGGGCAAACGCCCCAATCGATTTGCCTGGATCGGCGCGATTGTCGCAGTAGCTGGCACTGGCATTCTCGTCAGTTAGCAGCAATTAAATCGATAGGTATTTCCAGCTTTATTTTGCGCTTTGATAGGCGACAATGGAGTGATTAAGGCAGAGACTCAAATTGAGCACACTGCGAGTAGGGTGAAAGATAGCAACAATATTTAGCAAACAATATTTGATCTTAACCTACAGTTTTGGTTAAAAAGTGTAGTAAAATTACGCTAATTTTGTTTCCAAAGTTACTTTGAAATTTGACGAGGTCATCACTATGACAGCTAAGAAGCCAATGGCTCTAGTTATTCTTGACGGTTACGGACACCGTGAAGATACAGCAAGCAACGCAATCGCAAATGCTAAAACTCCAGTATTAGACGGTCTGTTTGCTAACAATCCAAATACTCTAATCTCTGCTTCTGGCATGGATGTAGGCCTACCTGACGGTCAAATGGGTAACTCAGAAGTGGGTCACACCAACATTGGCGCAGGCCGAGTGGTATACCAAGATCTTACTCGCATCACTAAATCTATCGCTGACGGCGAGTTCACAAGCACTCCTGCTCTGGTTGAAGCAATTGACGCTGCTGTTAAAGCAGACAAAGCTGTGCACATCATGGGTCTAATGTCTCCAGGTGGCGTTCACTCTCACGAAGATCACATCTACGCTGCAGTTGAAATGGCTGCTGAGCGCGGTGCTGAGAAGATTTACCTACACTGCTTCCTTGATGGTCGTGATACACCACCACGCAGTGCTGAAGGCTCTCTACAACGCTTCCAGGACCTATTCGCTAAACTAGGCAAAGGTCGTGTTGCTTCTCTAGTTGGTCGTTACTACGCAATGGACCGTGACAACAACTGGGATCGTGTTCAGGTTGCTTACGACCTCCTAACTCAAGGCAAAGCCGAGTTCACTTACGATTCAGCGGTTGCTGGTCTTGAAGCAGCTTATGCTCGTGAAGAGAACGATGAGTTCGTTAAAGCAACAGCGATTAAAGCTGAAGGCCAGGAAGACGCAGCTATCCAAGATGGCGACGCAGTAATCTTCATGAACTACCGTGCTGACCGTGCTCGTCAAATCACGCGTACTTTCGTACCTGATTTCGCAGGCTTTGAGCGTGCAGTATTCCCAGCGATCAACTTCGTAATGCTAACGCAATACGCGGCTGATATTCCTCTGGCAATTGCATTCCCACCAGCATCTCTTGAGAACACTTACGGTGAGTGGCTATCTAAGCAAGGTAAAACTCAGCTACGTATCTCTGAAACTGAAAAATACGCACACGTAACTTTCTTCTTCAACGGTGGCGTTGAATCAGAATTTGAAGGTGAAGAGCGTCAACTTGTTGCTTCTCCAAAAGTAGCGACATACGACCTACAACCTGAAATGAGCTCTGAAGAGCTAACAGAGAAGATGGTTGCTGCGATTAAATCAGGCAAATACGACACTATCATCTGTAACTACCCTAACCCAGATATGGTTGGTCACACTGGCGTTTACGAAGCGGCTGAAAAAGCAATTGAAGCTGTTGATGCATGTGTAGGCAAAGTTGTTGCAGCTATCGAAGAAGTAGGCGGTCAAATGCTGATCACTGCTGACCACGGTAACGCTGAAATGATGGTAGACCCAGAAACAGGTGGTACACACACTGCGCACACTAACCTGCCAGTACCTCTAATCTACGTTGGTGACAAAGCGGTTGAGTTCAAAGAAGGCGGTAAACTGTCTGACCTTGCTCCTACTATGCTGTCTCTGACTGGTTTAGAAATCCCAGCTGAAATGTCTGGCGAAGTATTGGTTAAATAATTCAACCAATCTCACTGACACTAAGCCCGAGCCTATGCTCGGGCTTTTTAATTTGCCGATATATCCTTATCCCTAGCAAGTTTTAACATTCCTCTTTCGTCTAGCGAATTTGTTTGGTTATACTGATTGCCCGTCAAATAGTTAGGATTGATTTGAACAATGGCTGTCACTCACCAAAAGGCATTTTCTGCCGGCAAACGACTCGTTACGCTAGGGTTGGTTCTTGCTGCCTGTTCACTACCCCCAACTTACGCGGCTACTAATGCTGAACTTAAAGGTGTGAGCGGCGAGATTTCACGTCAAAAGAGCTCTCTTTCTTCGCAACAAAAGAAACTCGACTCTCTGCAACAATCACTAAAGTCACAAGAAACCACCATCAACCGCCTCGAAAATGAGATTAAACAATCCAAAGCAGCGCTGAAAAACACCAACCAGAATATCGCTAAGCTAGAGAGCAAAGTCGATAAGCTGGAAAGCGATAAGAAAGCCCAGAGCGATAAGTTAGCAGAGCTGATTCAGACCTACTATGTTACCCAACGTGCTAAATCATCAACCAATATCCTTAACCAGGGCGTTGAAGAGGATCGCATTAGTCAGTACTTCCAGCACTTAGCCAAAGAGCGTGCTAACACCATTGCTGAGCTTGAAAAGACCGTCAAAGAACTTGCACAAAGTCGTGAGCAACTCAACTTAGAGAAAAAGCAGATCACGACTTTGCTTAATCAACAAACCACTAAACGCGATCAACTGGCCAAAACTCAGTCCAAGCGTAAAGGCACGGTATCTCAGATCAAGAAGAGTATCTCCAACGATAAGGTTTACCTCTCTGAGCTACAACGAAATGAGACCAGATTAAAAGCCGAAATTGCCAAAGCAGCAAAGAGAAATGCGGTACCAATGGATGGCTTAGCCAGACAAAAAGGCAAGCTTCCATGGCCACTCAGAGGTAAGACTCTACACAACTACGGCACGACCCAAACAGGCCAGATTAAGTGGAAAGGTATGGTGATAAACGCCGATTATGGTCAGTCAGTCAAAGCGGTCTACTCAGGGACCGTCGTATTTGCAGACTATCTGCGCGGCTATGGTCTGGTGGTGTTGCTCGATCATGGTAAAGGCGATATGACCCTTTACGGTTTTAACCAGAGCCTGCTTAAGAAGGAAGGAGATAAGGTTGCGGCTGGTGAGAAGATCGCTCTCGCGGGTGATACTGGCGGTCAATCCCGTCCATCGCTCTACTTTGAGATTCGCCGTAACAGTAAAACCCAAAACCCGAAAGCTTGGTTAACTCGATAAAGCAAAAAGGCCTGAACAATTCAGGCCTTTTTCATACTATGAGTAGTACTGTTCCACACTCTGAATAAACTGGTCTAGTTGTTGTTTCTCGAGCGCATTGATTCCGGCTGCTGCTGCACGCCCTCCTCCAGACGGGAACTGACTACAGATATCCCCCGCCCCTTGTTTATTATTCAGTGGAGCACGTAACGAAACGGTATAAGTCCCATCTGCATTTTCCGTTAATACCGCATGAGCACTATCGGGTGACTGGTTAGCTAATAAGTTGCCGTAGACACCACTGATACGACGAGAGGAAGCTTGATCAGGTAGCTCAAAAACGCCCAATTTATCACTTTGATGTCGAGGTTCTATTGCTAAGGCTTTATCCATATCTTGCTGATAAGCTGAACGCAGAACATAAAACGGTGAGCTTTGATCGGCAATAACAGCAAAAGGATCATGATAGGTCAAAAGCTCTTGAAACAGTTGGTCGGGCTGATAATGAAGATCGGCGAGCTGACTTCCGTAGCCGTTATAGTTGATCAAAGTACCCAGCTCTTTGAGTTGCTCTTTCTGCTCAAATGACAGATTGGCTTTGTCTGCAAGCTGATCCGCTTTGGCAATTAAGTTATCACCATAGGCAGCAGTAATAGCCCAGTAATGAAAACGACCACCGAGAAGCTTGTCGATGATAAGCGCGGTACAGGTATTAGCATCAAGGTCGATATGAGCTTCTAAGTTTGTATGCTGAGGAATATCACCTGACTTATGATGATCGGCATAAAAAACGCGAGCACCAGCGGCCAGAGCGGCCTCAAGACCAGCTTTGTTCTTCTCCATCGAGATGTCCAAAGCAACAATAGAATCGTCTGAGTTAATGGTGAGCTTCTCCAGTAATTGGATATCACGCTTAACCCCAGTAACGAGAGTTGACTCTTTTGGCTCAGCCAGTCGCAGCTGGAGCAGAGCGATGATGCCATCCGCATCACCATTAAAAACATCGTAGTGCATAAAACAAAACCCATTAAAGTAGCTCTCTTTACTCTAATGGGTTGGTTATCTTTTCACAATTTCAATTAGTTATGACTAAGCATGAATCGCTTTAACGCCATCTTCCAATAATTGTAGTTGCTCTAAACCTTGTGGTGTCGCTTTTGGTTTCACTACCGAGATCATCTGTAGCATCCCCTGATGGATCACCTGCTCGGTAATTTGAGTTTTAGGAGACATCGCAGCCTGATAGCCCAGCCAGCTTGAAGCGATTAAGTGCAACGTCGTCACCAGTGACTTCATTTCACTGTCTGCAACAGAGACAAGTTCTAAACCAACGAAAGCACGCATAATATTAATCAGGTTCCCCTGAAGCTTCTCTTGCACCTGAATATACTCTTCATGTAACTGCTCATCACGCTGAAGGATTTCTGGCAAATTGGCGTAGAAGAATCGGTATTTCCACATCAAAGTAAAAATGGAATCCAGGTAGTGCTTAAGCAGAACTAGGCTCTCTTGCTGCCCTTGGATAGGAGTGAAGCGTTCCAGTAGCTCATTCGAATAAAGCGCAAAAATCTCGCGCACTATTTCCTGCTTATTACGAAAATGGTAATAGAGATTGCCCGGACTAATATCAATATGTGCAGCGATGTGGTTAGTAGTGATATTCCTTTCACCATGCTCATTAAATAATTCCAGTGCAGCTAGCACTATCTTGTCACGAGTTTTCATCTGTTATCCGTATTCCTTTCCATTTATCTGGCAGTATAGCGACTAGTGTAACCTATAACAAAAAAGCGCCTGGTCATATCAGGCGCTTTCATTAGATTACTCAATTATTTGTGGTACGGCTTAGATAACTCATGCACCGCTTCGACAAATACGCCAGCATTCTCAGGCGGCACGTCAAGGTGAATACCGTGACCTAAGTTAAACACATGGCCTGTACCTGCGTCACCGAAGCCTTCAAGAATAGTCGATACTTCTTCACGGATACGCTCAGGAGAAGCATACAGCATTGAAGGATCCATATTACCTTGTAGTGCAACCTTGTCGCCCACACGCTTAACAGCATCGGCAATATTGATTGTCCAGTCCAGACCAACTGCATCACAACCCGTTGCGGCGATCTGCTCTAGCCACATACCGCCATTCTTAGTGAACAGAGTAACAGGCACGCGACGACCGTCGTTTTCACGGATTAGACCATCAACAATCTTGTGCATGTACTGAAGTGAGAACAGGTTGTAATCACGAGGAGTAAGAACGCCACCCCATGTATCAAATACCATAACAGACTGAGCACCCGCTTTGATCTGCGCATTGAGGTATTCAATCACGCTGTCCGCCAGCTTATCTAGCAGTAGGTGTAGTGTTTGAGGCTCTGCATACATCATCTTCTTGATCTTAGTGAATGCTTTCGAGCTACCACCTTCAACCATGTAGGTCGCTAGAGTCCATGGACTACCAGAGAAACCGATTAGCGGCACATCACCGTTTAGATCTTTACGGATCTGACGCACTGCATTCATAACGTACTGCAGTTCACCTTCAGGATCCGGTAAACCGATTTTTTCTACGTCAGCTTTACAAGTGATTGGCTTATCGAATACTGGGCCTTCACCCGCTGCGAAGCGAAGTTCTAAACCCATCGCATCTGGGATAGTTAGAATGTCTGAGAACAGGATTGCCGCATCAAGAGGGAAACGACGCAGTGGCTGCAATGTTACTTCCGATGCTAGCTCTGCATTCTTACACAGAGACATAAAGTCACCCGCTTCTGCGCGAGTCGCTTTGTATTCTGGAAGGTAGCGACCGGCCTGACGCATCATCCATACTGGAGTGTAATCTACAGGCTGCTTTAGTAACGCACGAAGGTAGCGGTCATTTTTTAATTCTGTCATTCCGTTTATCCGATTATTAGGCTCAACTTTGTTGCGGCTATTCTAACACTGTTTGGCTCTCAAAAGCTGTGTGCTTTGCAACCTAGATCAAGTTATTAACTTTTAAATCAGTGCTTAATTTGCACCCACTCAGTAACAGTGTTAAAAATTTGTTTGCTAGCGAAAACTACAATTATAAACTGGACACATAGTGTTCAGCATCTCATAACGACATCTTACTTACCCCCTCCTTCTGGAGGGTTTTTTTTACTTTATTTTCAACCACCTAGCTTTTAGCTAGTGAGATTGTATGCTCAATCAATGCTCTGGCGATTGTCCCCTCTGGGGCTACTGGTGGAAGCTGATTAACGTCAAACCACTGTGCGTCACTGAGCTCGCTATAATCCGGTTTTAATGTACCTGATTGATAATCGGCTAAAAAACCCATCATCAGACTGGATGGAAATGCCCATGGCTGACTACCAAAATAGCGAATATTAGTCACATCGATACCCGTTTCTTCTTTCACTTCACGGGCAACACACTGCTCTAAAGTCTCTCCTACTTCAACAAAGCCAGCAATCACCGTATACATGCCATTACGATGTCTTGGATGTTGCGCCAAAAGCAGCTGATTATCTTTTCTAACAGCAACGATGATACATGGGAAAATTCGCGGATAATGGAGGGTTCGGCAATCACCACACTGCATCGCCAGCTGGTTATGATTGAGGTGGTTTCGTCCACCACACTGGGGACAAAAACGCAGTGTCTGTGACATATGACCATATTGAACCGCCTTGCTCATTAGCAGAAAAAGCGGTTCAGGAAAATGTAAGCAGTCGCGCAGAGAAGTAAGCTCTAATTCAGCGTCAATATCAGCTTCATTGAGCCAGTAAACAGGCGTATTTTCATAATGCCCCAGCTGAATCGCCTGCTGATAAGGCAAGCCATAATCCTGCGCCATCCCTTTCGGTAGCTCACCTTCAACCAGCCAGATATCACTTCCTGATACAATACACCAATAAGCAGCGTTCATACGGTTTGTCTCACCTTTAGTTAACATTAGCCCACCTCTCCACTTGCAGTTCGTCTATTTTACTGGCAATCTAAATTCATACCAGAGTTTGTAGTCACGCAAATTTAAGGCTATAAATTTTAGTAACGACAAGAGGTTGTAACTCTGAACAAGCTTTGAGACCAAAGCATAATGATCACCAGAGAAGTGATCCGATCATGAGGATATGGTCATGTTGAATAAATTCAAACAAACACAAGAACAATGGGGTGGCTCAAGCGAAGTCATCGATCACTGGCTTGAAACCAGACAGGCACTTATTGTTGAATATTGTCAGTTGGGCGCCCTACAACCTGCGAACGGACACGCTAACGTCGTCGAACTTCCTTCCCCTAAACAAATCAGCTCTTTTTGCGACCACGTCGTCGATTATATCTCCGAAGGCCACTTCAAAATCTACGATATGGTAATGAAGAAATGGCAAGCAACCGGCTTTAAAACCAATAACGAAATCGACGCTACCTACGCAAAAATTGTCTTAACGACTGAGCCTTTGCTTGAGTTTAACGACAAATATGTCAGTGTTAGTTCCGATGATGAGCTACCTGACTTCGAAGCTGACATGTCTAAAATTGGTGAATTGCTGGAAGTGCGCTTTGAGGTTGAAGATAACCTGATTCAGCTTATTGCCGATAGTTTAGCGATACCGCCAGGCGCGTAAGCGAGAAGCGAGAAGCGAGAAGCTTTTGGAAGGGTTGGCAGCACACGTCAACCCTTTTCTTTTAAATTCAGACAATTAGACCAAGTAATTAGTCAGCACTGCCTGCAACATTCGACCCAATCACCACAAGCTCCTCTCGAAAGGGCGAAGCCTGGTCTCGAAGCGAAGCGCTCTAACATCTCGCAGGACGAAGTCCGTTCTAGTTCTCCATAAAACAAAAAAGGCACCCGAAGGTGCCTTTTGTCATTTCTTACTCAACGATTACTCGTCAGCAGAGAAACC
>Ga0213840_1002612_pt1 | contig 10970 bp, 6 predicted proteins | sample SWPATP22_FD_160132 | JGI IMG/M metagenome (GOLD analysis project Ga0213840, IMG submission 160132) | Coastal seawater microbial communities from Marineland, Florida, United States - SWPA TP2 #2 | ecosystem: Environmental > Aquatic > Marine > Coastal | place: USA: Florida | collected 2016-08-14 | reverse complement strand
CGGCTACACCTTCGCGTGGTGGTACGCCGTGCGCCCCGGGCAGACCCTCCTCCAGGCCCTCCAGGAGGCCCCGTGCCCCTTCGCCCTGGCGCCCGAGACCCAGGGCGAGGGCATCGCCATCGGCCTCGACGGCGTCGTGTACACGCTCTCCGAGGGGGGCGACCAGCCCCTGTGGCGCTACCCACCGCCCCCCACCCCCACGCCATGACGATCAGGTGCGAACGACGGCCGTTCCGTGGTATCGATCGGGCGATGCAGCCGGAGCACGATGGGCAGGCCTGACGATCCGGAGTGGCTGGACCCTTCCAAGACCCTGGGCTCCACCACCCTCACCGACATCCGTCTGCCCACGCAGACGGAGCAGCGCCTCCGTGGCACGCTGCTGGTGATCTCCGGCACCCCGGCCGACCTCGGCGTGCACCTGCTCGTGCGGGGCGAAGTCATCGTCGGCCGAGACTTCGGTCAGCTCAAGCTCCGCGACGGCCGGGTCAGCCGCCGGCACGTCCGCGTCTGGGAGGAGACCGACGGTCGCTACATGGTGGAGGACATGCGCTCCACCAACGGCACCCTGCTCAACGGCCGCGCCCTCGAGGTGCCCACCCACGTCGCCGACGGCGACAAGGTCTACCTCGGCGGCACCGTCCTCAAGTTCACCTTGGTCGACGAGACCGAGGCCCGCTACCTCGAGCGCATGGAGCGCCTGGCCGGCACCGACCCCCTCACCGGGCTCCACGCCAAGCACCGCTTCGACAGCATGCTCGAGGAGGCCCTGCGCCAGGCCCGCCTCTCCCGCGAGCCGCTGTGCATGATGATGATGGACATGGACGGCCTCAAGGCCATCAACGACCGCCACGGCCACCGCATGGGGGCCCACACCATCGCCACCGTGGGCAAGGCCATCGGCGAGGTCCTCCGTGGCCGGGGCGAGGCCTGCCGCTTCGGCGGCGACGAGTTCAGCGCCTACCTGCCTCGCCTCTCCGAAGCGCGCTGCCGCCTGGCCGCCGAAGAGATCCGCCTCGTCGTCGAAGATGGCGTCTACGAGCTCGACGGCGCCCAGGTGAACGCCACGATCAGCATCGGCATGGCCTTCCACGACGAGAGCATCACCTCCGTCGGGGCCCTGGTGGCCGCGGCCGACCAGGCCCTCTACCGTGCCAAGGCCGCCGGCCGGAACTGCGTCAGCCTCTAGCAGGACGTTGCACTAGACAGCCTCAGGGGGCGTTGCCGCTCACGGTCGTGGTGCCCTGCACGGCGTCGATGGCGGCCGCGAGGGCGTTCGCATCGGCGGTGGCCAGGGCCCCGTTGCCGGTGATGACCAGGTCGCCCGACACGGCGTTCACCCCGTGCAGGGCGAGCACACTGGTGAGGGCGTCGTTGTCGTCGATCACCAGGCTGCCGTCGACCGCGACGACGTTCCCGAGGCCCGCGAGGGTGGCGATCTTGCCGTTGTTCGCCAGCTCGAGGCTGCCGCTGAGGGTGCGGACGCCGGACAGCCCGCCGAGGTCGGTGAGGTTGCCGTTGTCGGCCAACCGTAGGCCGCCGAGGCTGCTGACCGACCCCAAGGGGTCGACCCGCTCGAGGCGAGGGTTCTCTTCGATGACGAGCGCGCCGCCGATCTGCTGGAGCGCAGGGCTCAGCCGCACGAGGGTCCAGCCCACCCGGCGCTGCACCACGTCGCCGCCCACCAGGCGGAGGCGCGGCAGCACCGCGAACTCCACGATCTGCGGGAGGTCCTCGGCGACCAGCTCCCCGCCGATCTGCTCGACCTCGTCGAAGGCTCGGGCCTCGGTCGCCGAGAGGAGCCCACGAATCTCCAGGTCACCATCGATGGAGGTGATGTGGGAGAAGCCGGACAGCTGCTGTGCATTCGGGAGGTCGTAGAGGCGCACGTCGCCGGGGACGGTGGTGACGCCCACGAAGCCACCCACGCCGGGCAGGCGCTCGTTGTCGCCGACCTCGATGCCGCCGACGCTGTCGGCGAGCACCAGGCCGCTCAGTGTGCTCAGCTGTGCATTCCCGACGATGCGCACCACCCCACCCACCGAGGTGAGGAAGTCGAAGGCATCTTCGGTGCCGAGGGCAGGGTTGTCGGCCACCTCGAGGTCGCCGCCCACGGTGGTGAGCTGATCGAACCCATCGAGGAGCACCAGGTCGGAGAGCCCGGACACCACGAGGTCGCCGCCCACCGTCTCCAAGGCCGTGAAGCCCTGCACCGTGCCCCAGCCGAGGTTCTCGAGGCGGAGCGAGCCCCCGACGTCGACCAGATAGCCGAAGCCGTAGAAGCCCTCCCACAGCGGCATGTCGGTGAGGAGGAAGTCCCCGCCGACGCTCTCCACGGCGTAGCCTTCACCGAAGAGCGTCGTGAACGCCGGGTTGTCGTCGAGGACGAAGTCGCCCGTGACCTGCTCCAGGCGGGGGAGCTGCATGCCCTCGAGCGCCGCATTCCCTTCGACCCGCAGGGACCCGCCCACCGAGACCAGCTCGGCCAGCGGCAGCTGGAGCAGGGCGTCGGCCCCCACGACCTCGAGGTCGCCACCGACCGCCTCGAGCCGCGCCACGGCGAGCTCCTCGACCGCCGGGCCCGTGACCCGCACAGCGCCCCCCACGGAGACCAGCTCGGAGAGCTCCACCGAGGTGCCACCGGAGACCCGGAGGTCGCCCGTGATGGACTGCAGCGCGTCGAGGCCCACGGCCCCGCCGGTGATGTCGACGGAACCATCGACCTCGCACACGCAGGAGAGGTCGGCGTCGGCGTCGATGGCCACATCGCCCGTCACCCGGACCGGGTCGGTGCAGGTGGCGGGCAGGGCCGCGACGTCGGTGACGGTGTCGCCGCAGTCGAGGGGCTCGGGCTCGGGCTCCCCGGGGAGGCCACAGGCCAACCACAGAGCGAACTGCTCGATCTCCAGCTCGGACACCCCGCCCGCGGGGGGCATGGTGAGCGGCTCGACGGTGGCGGAGTCGACGATGAGGAAGGCGAAGCCCGCCGTGCCCGCGTAGGTGTCGAAGTCCATGCCCGGAGGGGCACCGTAGCGGTCTTCGGCCGCCAGCTGCCCGCTGTGGCAGCTGGTGCACCAGGTGGTGACGAAGGGCTTGCCGGTGAGCTCCCAGCTCACGGTGTCGCAGCCCTCGGGGAGGGGCGTGCCCGTGTCGCTGGTGGAGAGGGGGGTGGAGTCGGTCGTCGTCGGGTCCGGCCCTGGCTTCTTCTTGCCGGGGTCGGGGTCTTCGCCCGAACAGGCGACCAGCAGCGAGAGCAGAGCGACGAAGCGTGTCATGACGGATGAGCCCCACGGAAGGGGGTGGCGCCGGGGAGCCATTCCTCGGGGTCGACATCGACCAGCTCGAGGAGCCCCGCACAGAAGTTGTCGTACTTGTTGAGCTCACCCAGCTCGGTGGGGACCCCGGTGGCCAGGTCGACCGGCAGGGACTCCAGGTAGTGGTCGGTGGCGCCGCTCACGCGGTTGCCGTCGACCGCGCCCAGGAGCATCGAGGAGGTGTGCCCCCAGTGGTCCTTGCCGGTGGAGGCGTTCCGCAGCGGCGTGCGGGTCATCTCGGAGATGACCGCCACGACCGTGTTGTCGAGCAGCCCCTTGGCTTCGAGCTGCTCCATCAGGTGGCTCAGCCCCTCGAACAGCCCGTTGTAGTAGTTGTGCTGCAGGCTGTTGACGTCGTGGGTGTCCCAGTCGAAGGTGGTGTCGATGGTGACCGCCCGACAGACCGACTGGTCGATGAGCTCCACCGCCATCTCGAGCTGGTCGAAGAAGGCCGACTCCTGCCCGATCTGCAGCGTGTCGAGGATGCCAGCGGCCTGGTCGACGAAGCGCCGACTCCGGTCGACCGAGTCGATGAGGTTGCCGAGGGCGAGGTCGTTGGCGGCCGCACCACCGAAGCGGTCGCGGAGCTGCTCGGCCCGGGCCGCGAGGTAGTCCTCGATGGCCGCCTGCTCCCCGGCCTTGGGCTGGTACAGCGGGTAGTTCCAGGGCTCGTCGCGCGGCGCTCGGAACTGGGTGTTGGGGTCGAGCAGGGCCTTGATCTGGCTGTTGTGGCCCACCCGGCCGCTGGATGCCGCCAGGGCGCCGGAGATGGACCACCCGGAGAGGTCGACCGAGCCCAGAGGGCGACTGCCGCCGTTGACGAAGCCGAGGATGCTGGCGATGTCGGGCCTCGTTCCCTCGGGCGTGCCGGAGAGGAGCCGATAGCGGCAGGGGTCGTGGGCGATGGAGCCCGTCCAGATGCCGTTGACGACGTGGGTGCGCTGATGCCAGCTCTCGAAGAAGCTCGACACCGACGGCCGCTTGAACGGGTTGACGATGACCGGGATGTTGCCGAAGGTCTGCACGCTCTCGCGGTCGTCGGGGTTGCCCTTCGACTCGTCGACCTCCGGGCCCTCGATGAAGCAGGCCGAGCCATCGGGCTGGGTGCAGCCCAGCTTCGGGTCGAAGCAGAAGGTGACGTCCCACCCGCCGACGGCGAGGAGCACGATGAGGTTCTTGTCGCCACCACCTCGCCCGCTCTGAGCGAGGGTCACCCCCGGAATACCGAGCGAAGCAGCAGCTGAGATCAGGAAGCGTCGTCGGTCCATCAGAACAGCACCAGGGCAGGGTCTTGGAGCATCGCAGCGAGGACCGTGCTCCACCCGGAGTCACCGCCGCCAGCGGCCGTGTACAGGGTGTAGAGGGCGTCCACGTCGGCGCTGTCGGGCGCCACGGGCTGCGAGAGGATGCGCAGGTTGAGCCACGCGAGCTGGCTCCGGATGGCCGACTCGTCGGTCGTGTCGACCTCGACCTCGGTGAGGAGGCGACGCTCCGCCGCCGGGAGGGCGAAGTCAGTGAGCACCACGTAGCCGGCGGCGTCGTGGGCCAGCGCCTCGAGCGCCATCATCTTGGTGGGCGTGGGCGTGTGGATGGGATGGGTGACGGTCATGCCGTCGACCCCGCCGAACATGCTGCGGTAGCCGTAGAGGTCGGAGTTCGCGAGATCGACGGACTCCCAGCAGATGTTGGAAGGTGTGGCGCAGCTCGGGCCGTCTTCGTTGGCCACCCAGCGGAAGCCGGTGAGGTCCTCGATGGTGCGGGTCCACATCTCGGGGCGTAGCGACAGGAGGCTGACGCTGGGCTCGATCGTGCCGTCGCTCGCGGGGGTGACATCGAGCCGCCGGAAGGAGGCATGCAGCACGATGGCCCGGGCGAGCTCCTGGAAGGACTGGTCGCTGTCGATGAACACCTGCTGCAGCTCGGTGACCACCGCCGGCGGCATCTCGTCGCGGGGGGTCTGGGTCATCCACGACCACACGTTGCGCACGGTGCAGGTGGCGAAGCGGGGGTCTTCCCGCATCATCCACCCGAGGTCGACCGCGTCACGGCCGGGCTGGCCGAAGTAGGCGGGAGGCTTCAGACCCCAGGTGTCCCAGCCGTCTTGCTCGGCCACGTCGTAGAACTTGAGCGGGTAGCACCAGTGCTCGATGCGGTAGGGGTCGCGGGGGTTGGGGCCGTCTTCCCAGTCCCACTCGCAGTCCATGTCGTAGGCCGAGTTGATGGCCCCGCGCTTGAGCTGCTCCTTGTAGCCCCAGAAGAAGGCCGCGAGCGGATCGAGCACGTTGTGACACCCGACGCAGCCGGGGTCGGTGGAGACCGCGTGGGCCACGGCGAGCTCGTCGGAGATGTCGACGCCGCCCTCGACGAACACATCGCGGCCGCCGATGTCCTCGCAGAGGAAGGTGCGGCTGACGAAGTTGGCCCGCCCGCGGTGGAAGTTGGCAGCGTTGGAGACGTGGCGGCGCCACATCTCGGAGTCGGAGAGGACGCCGGACTGGGGGCGACCGTCGGTCCAGTGGGTGTGCTGCCAGCCGCCGAGCTCGCGGTCGTAGGGGAGGCCGTAGATGTCGGCGACGACGGCGTTGGCCACGGTGTAGTCGGCGGTGAGGATCTCCCCGTAGGGCCGGTCGTCGACGACCACCTCTCGCACCAGCTCCAGCGGGGCCTCCACCGTGCTGTGGTGCACCTCGGCCTGGGAGTAGCCGGCCGCCGTGAGGGGCCCGAGCACGGGCAGCTGGTAGGTGGTGTCGGTGCGGAGGAGGAAGAGCTCGGCGTGGAGGTCCTTCACGGTCTCGCCGAAGGCCTCGGAGGCCAGCCACTCGTCGACCAGGGTGTCGATCGCGGCTGGGTCGGCCAGCACCGCCTCCACCTCGGTGGGTGACGGGCGGACGCCCCGGAGGGTCAGGCTGACCCGCACGAGGTGCTCGACCTCGGACAGCTCGGTGGCCTCCCCGGGCACCACGGGCTCGGTGGTGTCGGTCGTGGTGTCGGTGTCGACGACGGAGTCGACCGTGAGGGTCGTGTCGGTCGGCGCCGGCTTCTTGGCCTGGTTGCCGGTCGAATCGTCGCCGCAGGCCACCAGCGTGGCCACCGCGACGATGGGGAGCATGGGTCGAATGGTCGCCCTCCGCTCATTGGAAGTCCGCGCCCATCCTAACCTGCTCGATGCCCCACTCAGGGCATGCCCTTAGAGGGCTGCGACAACGTGCTGCGCAAGCTCTCGGTACTGAGTCGCCCCGCGGCTCGACGCATCGAAGTCGAAGATGTCCTGCCCGGCGTGCTGAGCCTTGGCCAGCGACGCGTTGATCCCGATGCGCACCGGGAGGAGTGCGTCACCGTATTGGGCACGGATTTCGTCGGTGATCGCTTCGTTGAGGGTGGTGTTTCGGCCGTCCACCCGGGTGAGGAGCACCCCGAGCACGTCGATGTCGGGGTTGAGCCGAGCGGCCACCGTGGACACCGTGCCCACCAGCGTCTGCACGCCCTTCAGGGCCAGCGGGGAGGGGTCACACGGAATGACCACCTGGTCCGCCGCCACCAGGCCGTTCAGGGCGAGGTTGCCTTGGTTCGGGGGGCAGTCCAATACGATCACGTCGTAGTGAGTGCGCGTGATCTTCAGCTTGTCCCGCAGGATGAACTCCTTGCCGATCCGCGTGCCGAGGAGGTCCTCACAGGCCGCGAGGCGAGGGTCGAGGGGGGTCACGTCGAGCCCTTCGATGGCCGTGGTGGTGACGCAGTCGAGCACTTCACCGCCCCGCTCGTCCTCGAGGACCTGAGACAGGGGCGCGCCGCCGGGACGCACCTGGTTGGCCAAGGCCGTGGCCACGTGCCCCTGCGGGTCGAGGTCCACCAGGAGCACGCGCTTGCCGTGGTAGCGCGCAAGGGCGCTGGCGAGGCTCACCGAGGTGGTGGTCTTTCCCACCCCACCCTTCTGGGCGGCCACGGCGATGACGGTGGCGTGGCGGTCGCCGATGGGGTGGAGATCCTGAGTCGCCGCGACGAAGCGGCGGAGGCCGACCTTGAGCAGGTTGCGCATGGCACATCCGGGGAAGGGGGAGCGGGAGGGAGGGGGGGGTGTGGCGTTGCGGATGAACGCCAGCTGACTCGATCTTCGCCCGGTGACATTGGAACGTCAAGTTCATTCGAGGGAAGAACTTGACTCGTCAACGGGGCCGTGTCGCCCACAACGTCACCGCCCCCCCACGACAGGAGCCCACCGAGGGGGCTAGACTCCAGCCCATGACTGTCCTGCCCACTCTCCCCGCCGCGGTCCGCGCGCCCCTTCTCCCTCTGGCCCTGCTCCTGCTGGCCGGCTGTCCGGAAGACAAGCCGTCCACCAGCCCGGAGGAGTGCGGCAACGAGATCGACGACGACGGCGATGGCGACGTCGACTGCGACGACAGCGACTGCGCGGCCTCCTGCGTCGAGATCTGCGACAACGGCGTCGACGACGACGGCAACGGCCTCACCGACTGCGGCGACGAAGCCTGCTTCAGCCCGGCCTGCGCCGAGGTCTGCGGCGATGGCTTCGACAACGACCTCGACAGCCGCACCGACTGCGACGACAGCGAGTGCGCTGGCCCGCAGTGCGCCGAGATCTGCGACAACGGCGTCGACGACGACGGCGACGGCAGCGCCGACTGCGTCGACTCCGACTGCCTGACCTTCTGCGACGCCGACGGCGACGGCTACTTCGGCGTCGACGTGGGCTACGACGACTGCGACGACGACGACCCGGCCATCAATCCCGCCGCCGACGAGCTCTGCAACGACATCGACGACGACTGCGACGGCCTCCTCGACGACGACGACTCCAACCTCCGCGCCGACCAGTTCTGGTACCAGGACGCCGACGGCGACGGTTTCGGCGCCGGCAAGCGCTACCTCGTCACCTGCCAGGGCCCCCCCGGCACCGCCCCCGGCAACGACGACTGCGACGACGCCAACCCCAACCGGAACCCGGGCCGCACCGAGGTCTGCAACGGCATCGACGACGACTGCAACGGCCTGCGCGACCAGGAAGACCCCAACCTCGACCCCAACTCCATCCGCACCTACTACATCGACGCCGACGGCGACGGGCACGGCGACCCCTCCGACCCCGGCGTCGCCGGCTGCAGCCCGCCGGGCCCCGGCACCTACGCCCCGGTCAACGACGACTGCGACGACACCGACCCTCGCCGCTCCCCCAGCCGCCCCGAGCGCACCTGCGACGGCCTCGACAACGACTGCGACCCCGCCACCATCGACGACGACGGCCTCGACAGCGACAACGACGGCTACACCTTCTGCGAAGGCGACTGCGACGACGACGAGCCCACCGCCAACCCTGACGGCGTCGAGGTGGAGTGCACGGGCATCGACGAAGACTGCGACCCCTCCACGCCGGACTCCCGCGACCGCGACAACGACGGCTACACCCAGTGCGACTTCGACTGCGACGACGAGAACGCCGCGGTGAACCCCGGGCGGGTCGAGATCTCCTGCAACGGCGTCGACGACGACTGCGACTTCGTGGGCACCCCGGACGACCCCGGCATCGACAACGACGGCGACTTCTACACCGTCTGCCTCGGTGACTGCGACGACGACGACCCCCTCGCCAACCCAGGGCAGGAAGAGGTCTTGTGCTCCGGCGTCGACGAAGACTGCGACCCCTCCACCCCGGACGCCCCCGACGCCGACAACGACGGCGTCTCCTACTGCGACGACGACTGCGACGACGAAGACCCTCTCCGCAACCCGGGGCTCCCCGAGACCATCTGCGACGGCCGCGACAACGACTGCGACCCCGCCACGGCCGACGGCGGCGACCAGGACGGCGACGGCTACGACCGCTGCATCGACGACTGCGACGACGAGAACCCCACGGTCAACCCGGCGGGCACCGAGGTTCGCTGCGATGGCCTCGACAACGACTGTGACCCCGTCACCTTCGACGACCGCGACCTCGATGGCGACGGCGTCGGGCAGTGCACCGACTGCGACGACGACGACTTCTTCCGCACCCCGGGCCGCCCCGAGACCCTGTGCGATGGCATCGACAACGACTGCGACGACCTCACCATCGACGACCCCGGCGACGGCGACGGCGACGGCTTCTTCGCCTGCGTCGACGACTGCGACGACACCAACCCCGACGTGAACCCGGCCGGCACCGAGGTCACCTGCAACGACCTCGACGACGACTGCGACCCGGCCACGATCGACGGCCTCGACGTCGACGGCGACGGCTACACCTGCACCGAGGATTGCGACGAAGGCAACCCCAACATCAACCCCAGCGTGCGCGACATCTGCGAAGACGGCATCGACCAGGACTGCTCCGGCGCCGACTACGCCCCCTGCGACACCGACGCCGAGCAGCTCTGGGCCGGCGAGGCCACGGTCGACACCGTCTCCGGCACCTGGGTGGGCACCGAGTCCATCCGCATCGAGGGCGTCAACAGCGGCCACGTGTTCTGCGACCTGCTCTTCCAGACCATCGACTGGCGCTCCGACCCTTCCGTGGGCGGCCCGCCGCCCTATGCCGCCGCCTCCTGCGACGACCCAGACGGCAACCCCTGCCTCTTCGCCTTCTCCGTCAACCTCGACGACGAGGTCGTCGCGGCCGGCGACTGCAGCCTCTTCGGGCTGACCCCGCCCTTCCCGCTACAGACCCGCCCCTGGGGCTACATCGACGACTACCGGGTGCTCGGCGTGAGCTACGGCCCCCGCCTGATGTACTTCGACGGCGGTGCCAACGACTGGGTGGCCGACGAGCCTGCCACGGTCGAGTATCTCTCCGGCGACGGCAGCTTCCTCTACGTCAGCCCGAAGACGGTCATCACCGCGCCGTACTAGCGGAGCGCTAGCCTGTCGGCGTCACGCCGCGACCAGCTGCAGGTGGGCCCAGTCACTGGGCGTGCTATGGTCCCCAGATCGAGCCCGGGGGAGGGCATGTCGGCCATCGGGCTCCGTGTGGGGCCGTTCGAGATCGTGAGCGAGATGGAAGTGCCAGAAGCTGGGCTCTGGCACCTGGGCACCCGCACCGGGATGACTCGCCGTCAGCCCCACGACGTCCTCGTGCGCCTGCTCCCGTCCGATGCCACCCCCGACGAGCGCCAGGCCCTCCACCGGCAGTTCGAGGTGTTGAAGACCCTCGACGATCCCCGCGTGCCGGAGGCCGTCGCCTTCTACGAGGGCCTCGGCGCCCTCGCCCTCGCCTACGTGCACGGCATTCCGCTCTCGGCCATCGTGCAGCAGCGGCGCGACGACGTCGTGGCGATGAGCCCCGCCACCCTCCTCGACATCGTGCTGGAGGTCGCCGAGACGCTCCAGCGGGTCCACCATCGCAACCGCTGCCACGGCGACCTCTCCCCCGACCGCATCCTCCTCGGTCCCGACGGCAAGGTGTGGATCTTCGGCTTCGGCGAGCCCCCGGGCACGCAGCCCCAGCCCCGCTGGCTCGCTCCCGAGCGGGCCAACGACGAAGACCCCACCGCGCTGACCGACCAGTGGTACCTCGGGGTGCTGGCCGCCTGCCTGGTCACCGGGCAGACCCCCTTCGAGAGCGGTGCCGACGCCCGCCGAGGCGACCTCGACCCCGTCCTGAGCAAGGTCGACCGCCAGTGGCCGGCCTTGGGGCGCCTGCTCCGCCAGATGACCGAGCCCCGG
>Ga0213840_1002599_pt1 | contig 11008 bp, 7 predicted proteins | sample SWPATP22_FD_160132 | JGI IMG/M metagenome (GOLD analysis project Ga0213840, IMG submission 160132) | Coastal seawater microbial communities from Marineland, Florida, United States - SWPA TP2 #2 | ecosystem: Environmental > Aquatic > Marine > Coastal | place: USA: Florida | collected 2016-08-14 | reverse complement strand
ATATTCCTACCGTGGGCGTGGGTGAAGGTACATGGCCTACTATGCGAAACACGCTGAAAGACATTGGTTTATCTGAAAAAGAAGTGTTTCGACGCTGCAGCGCTGCCTTTAAGCAAGGTGGTAAGTTCGTAAACTGGGTAAAAGAAGAAGGCGACTATTACTATCACCCATTTACCGTGCCACTAGGTTATGGTCGCGTTGAAATGGCGCCTTATGTAGGCAATATTGCCGAATTTGCTAACGCGACTAATTTTCAGCAACATGTTTGCGAGCAAAACATGGCACCGCGTACGCTAAGCGAAGAAGAATACAGTAGCGCGCAGTCAAATTATGCCTATCATTTAGATGCGGGCGCTTTCGCTGACTTACTTAAAGAATTTAGTAAAAAACAGCTAGGTGTTAAGCATAAAGTTGCGACCGTTGAGCGCGTCACGGCCACATCTAGTGAACAAATTCAAAGCATTACCCTTAATGACGGTATCACCCTCGAAGCCGACCTTTTCGTTGACTGCTCTGGTTTTCGCTCTCTGCTATTGGGTGAGGCCCTTGGCGAAGAAGTGGTTTCTACTGACGATGTATTGTTTAACAACTCAGCAATTGCACTTCATGTACCCTATGAAGATGATTTTGAGATAAAACCTTATACCCAAGCAACAGCACAAGAAGCTGGCTGGATTTGGGATATAGGCTTGTCGTCACGCCGTGGCGTTGGGCATGTGTATTCTACCAACTACACCAGCGACGCGCGGGCCGAGGAAGTGTTAAGACATTACGTTGGTGACGAAAAAGGCGAGTTAAATGCACGAGTCATTCGCTTTAGCTCGGGCTATAAAAAACGTATTTGGAAAGGTAATTGTATTGGCGTAGGTCTGTCTGCAGGGTTTGTTGAGCCACTTGAAGCTACTGCGTTGATGCTTATTGAAATTTCAGCAAGATACATTGCAGAACAAATGCCTTTACCGCTAACGGCAATGCCCATAGTTAGCCAACGCTTTAATAAGCAAATGCAGTACCGTTGGCAACGCATTATCGATTTCCTTAAGCTGCACTACATTTTCAATCAGCGCAGCGAACCCTACTGGGTAGCAAATCGAGACCCAAAATCCATTCCTGAATCGCTAAAAGAAGATTTAGAAATTTGGAAGTATCGAGGGCCTCAAATTGCAGATTTTTCTGCGGCAATAGAGCTCTTCCCTGCCGCTAGTTATCAATATGTTTTGTATGGAATGGGGTTTTCTCCTGACTTTTCTTTACAGTCTCACTTCTACACAGAACGCACCTTGGCTGATAAAGTTATTCAACAAAATCAGCTTATTACACAGCAAAAACTAAGTAGCCTACCCAATCATCGCGACTATATTGAGCAATGGTTAGCAAGCTAACGAGAATAATAATATGCCAAACTTTCAGACGTTATCATCTGACACTCATAATGAAATCCATGTAGACGAAAGCAAACTAGCTGCTACGTTCGCAAAGTTTCACCTAGTGAATGTTGAAGTTAAAGAAGCCGTACAGGCCTCTAGCGAATACCCTCTTTTCTTCAGTAAAGCGGCGAATAATCAATTTTGGACCGTATCCGCACTATGCGGCTTGGCACCGCAAGAAAATGTTTTTGAAACACAGGGCGCTTGGCTTGCGCATTTCACACCGTTAAGCCTAAGAACCCTTCCTTTTACGCTAAGTTTCGAAAACAATAGCGAAGAGCCAGACACGCTAATTGACTTAGACTCACCAGCAATTTCACAAAGTGCTGGTGAAGCACTATACCTCTCGTCCAAGCGCCCTACGGCCTACCTAGACAATAAGAAAAAGCTATTGTCTGAACGCGTGACTGCAATGCAACAAACTGCAGCATTGCTAAATCAAGTAAATGAAATGGGCTTAGTTCAGCCTGTTGATTTGATCATTGAATATGCTGATAACACACAACAGCGGGTTGGCGGCCTAGCTACAGTGAACGAGCATCGCTTGCAAAACTTAAGCACTGAAGACATGACGTTGCTTCACCAAAAAGGGCTATTAAACGTGTTATTCAATGTACTTGGCTCTATTTTCCAAGTAAATCGCGTTATTAGACTTCACAACACGAAGTTTCCTTCCCGTACTGTTAAGAACATTAAGTTCGAAACAAGCAAAGCATAGACACCTCAGGAGTATTTTATGTTTTCCAACACACTTCAGGTGTCAGTATTCGTTTTTGTCACAGCATTAATTGGCTTACTCACTTACCTGAGTTGCCGTGGACAAAACAGAAATTCACAAACTCAAAACCGTGAGTACTTTCTTGCTGGCGGTGGATTGGCATGGTATTTCGTTGCGGGCAGTATCACCCTTACCAACCTAAGTACCGACCAGCTGGTTGGTATGAACGGTAACCAAATGGCATTACTAGCCTTATGGGAACTGTCTGCCGTAGTCGGGCTTTTCATACTAGCTAAGGTGTTTCTGCCCGTTTATTACAAGTTCAAGTGCACAACAACTACCGAATTACTAGAACAACGCTATCACGACAAGCACATTCGAGCCGTGATAAGCGCATTATTCTTTGCCGGTAGCGCACTGATATTCTGCCCTGCAGTAATTTATTCTGGCTCGCTGTTTATGCAGTCAATGTTCAATATTGAATTACCGCTTATGTACATCGCCGTGACGTTTGTCATTGTGGGCGCGCTGTACGCTATTTTTGGTGGCCTTCGCGCCGTTGCAGTGTCAGACACCTATTCGGGTGTATTGTTACTCACCATGGCGGTACTGGTAGTGATACTGGCCCTGCAGGCCATCGACTACAACTTCGACGGTATTCCAAAGGAGCGTTTAACGCTTATTGGTGATGATGAGTCGCCTATTCCGTGGCACACGTTACTGACGGGTATGATATTCATTCAAATGTTCTATTGGGGTACTAACCAAGTTATTACGCAGCGTGCAATGGCTGCGCCCTCATTAAAAGAAGCACAAAAAGGCGTTTTCGCAGCCGCTGGTATTCGTTTACTTATCGTGCCTGCAATTATTGTTATACCGGGGATTGTGTCGTTTAAGCTATTTGGTGATATAGGCGATAGCGCCTACGGAAAAATAGTGGCAACAGTACTTCCCGATTGGCTATCTGGCGTATTCGCAGCGGCTATGGCTGCTGCTGTACTGACTACGTTTAATAGTAACCTTAACTCTGCAGCCGCCTTATACGTGTGTGATATTCACGAAAGCTACATCAATAAAACGCCCAATGTACCGAAACTAAGTGGCTACGTTACTGTGCTCCTATGCTTGGTTTCACTTGCGCTTATCCCCGTATATCAGCAGGCAGACAGTATTATTAACTTAGTGCAAAAGCTTTATGGCTTGCTAAGCATGCCCATATTATCGGTATTCATCGTTGGCTTGTTGTTTAGAAACGTACATGCATTTGCCGCTATCAGTGCCGTTATATTTGGAGTGTCTATTTATGCGCTGATGAGCTTTGAGGCATCACCATTTTACGCGCCATTTGGGCTGCACTACATTCACCTAATGTTCGCAACACTTATTAGCTGCGTGGCATTTGCGCTAACCGTAAATCGAATAGTGTTTCACCAGAGGGCAGAGTTCTCTCTGGCGGTTTACAAAAACGATTAGCTACATTAATTTCACATTGTTCAAAGGGTGCCTACAAGCACCCTTTTTTATTATTTAACATTTCACTTTCGCTTTTTTGTTGCCATTATTAATCGGAATAAATAACTACTAAAACGCCCTAAACACTGAAAGTTAAACGTTTACCCTTAAATGCTAGAATCGAAGGGATTAACGTGTTTAAATAAGCAAAATTTTCCAGCTATATGCTTTTAGATTTGTCTAACAGGTTTTCTACATTGCCTAATTTACGTTTTATTAACGCAGAGGTTTCTATGTCGTCAATAACACCATTCGTTCGTTTATCGAATGAAAAAGCAACACTCATTTTCGACTGCCAAGGGCGAATGCCTAAAGCCATTTACTATGGCGCACCGTTGAGTGACAACACAACTGGGCAAATGATGGCAATGCTGAATACACGACAAGAAGCGAAGTGTGCGCCTGTTATTGAGCCACCTATCACATTAGTGCCAACACACGGCGAAGGCTGGACTGCGCAGCCGGGTTTAGAAGTATTTGGCGATGCAGACCAATGGTCGGCTGGCTTTGATCTAAAGGACGTAAATCAAACTAATAATGCCGTTGCTTTCTTAGCAGAAGATGCACATCGCGGTATGCGGCTTATCACAACCGTTACACTAGATTCCGACACATCAGTAGCGCAGTACACATCTCGTCTTGAAAATATTGGCAACACTGCCATAAACCTTGGATATTTAAACGCAGCGAGTCTGCCGCTACCTACCACAGTCACCAAATTAAAAACCTTTGAAGGTAGATGGTCTGCAGAATTTCAAACCAAAGATCATGATTTGTTCTTTGGAAGCTACGTGCGTGAAAATAGAAGAGGAAAAACCTCTCACGACACGTTTCCAGGTATTATCGCCTTTACCCCAGCTACAGGCGAGTTAAGCGGCGAATGCTATGGCTTTCACCTTGGCGCTTCTGCCAATCACAAGCTGCGTGCTGAATTAATGGCAGATGGACGCAGCTACGTTCAGTTTGGCGAGTTATTATTCCCCGGTGAAGTTGTACTTAACGCCGGAGAAAGCTACACCAGCCCTATTTTGTATGTTGGTTATGGTGACACCGGATTTTCGTCGCTTTCACAGCAGTTCCATAACTTCATTCGTGCCAACGTATTAAAACACAGCGCTGATTCTAAGCCGCGACCAGTGCACTACAACACATGGGAAGGCATTTACTTCGACCACAACGAAGAAACGTTAAAAGCACTTGCCGACAAGGTTGCGCCTTTAGGCATTGAGCGATTCGTGTTGGATGACGGCTGGTTTAAAGGAAGAAGAAACGATAAAGCCGGGCTTGGCGATTGGTTTGTTGATAAAGCCATATACCCAAATGGGCTAGATGGTTTGATTAACCATGTTACAAGTTTAGGCATGGAGTTCGGTATTTGGTTTGAACCTGAAATGGTAAATCCAGATAGCGACTTATATCGCGCTCACCCAGATTGGGCATTGCAAACGCAAAACAACCCGCATGTGCCCTTTAGAAACCAATATGTACTTGATTTAACCAACTCAGAGGTTGTTGAGTATTTATATAAGGTGATTACCGATGTGCTAACAACCTACCCCAAAATAAGCTACATAAAATGGGACATGAACCGTGACGTTAATCACCCAGGTAATCACGCGGGCAAGCCAGCTATGCATGGGCAAATAGCAGCGCTATATGGTCTTATCGACCGCGTAAAAGCTGCGCATCCTGGCGTTGAAATTGAAAGCTGCTGTTCTGGCGGTGGCCGTGTTGATTTGGGTATTTTGCCTCACACAGACCGTTTTTGGACATCTGATTCAAATGACGCTCTTGACCGCCTTTATATTCAGCGCGGTTGCTCATACTTTTTCCCATCAGAAGTAATGGGGGCTCATGTTGGGCCTCGAGACTGCCACATTACGGGTCGTCATTTGCCTATAGAAATCCGTGCGGCAGTGGCGATGTTTGGACACATGGGAATAGAGATGGATCCTCGAGAACTGACTGAACACGAACAGCAGGTTCTTACCAATGCGATATCACTGTATAAACAGTATCGACATATCACTCATGGCGGCGATTTATATCGAATGGATGATGACGGTATGAATGTTAAGTTTGGGTATGTGTCAAAAGACAAACAAGCGGGCATATTTGCTTATAACAGTGTGACGGAAACGGTGCGCACCACGCCTAACCGTTTTTACTTTGCAGGTCTTGATGCCGATAAACAGTACACTATTGAACGGGTTTGGCCTGAAAAACTCAAAGAATACTCGCCCTCTATTTTACAGCAGACTGAGGGACAGGTATTTTCAGGTGAAGTGCTTATGAAATATGGGATGCAGCTGCCTGTACTGTTCCCACAAACATCGTTAATTTATACCGTTAAGGCAGTGCAATAGGCACACCTTAACGATAGTATATAAAAAGTGTGAGCAGCGCTGTTATACCGCTGCCCGCTTTTTTAGCGCTTTTTTAATTTTCTTCAATATCTTCGCGAAGCGCTCATCTTTTTCATCCGATAGGGCGTTCACTACATTGTTAGCATCCTCAATCGCGTTCGCGTTTAAATACAACTCGGCTAAACGTAGCTGCGCCCAATTTGGCGTAGGTAAGTTTTCTGTATCAATATCAGTGCTAGCATACTCTTGCAGGTATCCCTCTAAGGCGTTTATTCCCTCTTCGGTGTATGTACCGCTATTTACTGCAAGCAGCCCTAGGCGATAACGACCATACATCAGCGTGCTCTTATTTTCTTGATAGCTGTCCCATTCCTCAGCATTGTCTTTCGAGACACGCTCTAACTCTACGTTAGCCAATGGTGCAAGCGTATTGAATGACGCTGTAAACTGCTCTTCAGACAAATAGAAGCTTCCAAGCTCCATTCGTGCGCGGATATGCGTGTCTTTGTTCTCGATAAGTGAATCAAACAGTGCTTTCGCTTCTTGTTCTTTGTCGTCTTGCAGATACAGTCGTGCAAAAGCAAACTGCCCGTCCACTTCATTTATTTCCGATATCTTTTTTGCAAGTAACGCTGCTTCATCCATATCACCACCAGCAATAGAGGGCGCTACCATGTGAAACTGCATGAGTGCTTGGTATACCTCAATATTATCGGGTGCAATTTCAATGGCGGTTTCTAAACTCGCCTTCGCTTTCTTCGCATATCCTAACGCCGAAAAAATACTGCTAGACGCCTGTGCGCCCATCACACTTGCATGCATATGGTAGGCTTTATAATTGTCGCTATGCGCTTCAATAAACTGCTCTGCGGCTTCTTCTGCGTCATCTAAATCGATATTCATTAGCGACGACACCAACATATTATATTGCTGTGGTGTTTTAGACTTTACTGGTTCTAGTGCTTCTACAACACGAGAAAACTCGCCCTGTTTAAAATAGTTTTTTAGAAGCATTTCCTCGCTACTTGGCTCGACAGCAGTAACGGCGCTATCGTCATGACTTTCTGCCATTACGTAAGAAGAAGGAGTTATTAAAGCGCAAGCACATGCAGCCACTAGCAGTTTTCGGTAATTCATATCACGTCCCTATGGTTTAGATATTATTGATTTAAGCGTTAAGACCATTACAAGCAGAGCTTAAGAAAACAAAAAAGGGCGCTTGGCGCCCTTTCAAATTTATTTCCCTTGCATGGTTAATCCAAGGGCCCAGCGATCATCAAAGCCTTTCCACGGCGAGGGTTTCTTGCCGTTTACAGGTACCTGCGCGCTGCTGCCTTCAATATTCAAAAAGTCACAGTACTCAGACCGTGATTTCACGTGGCAGTTCATTAGCGCCAAAGCAAAATGTTTATTTATTGCATTCAACTTTTGAATTTCCCACGCAGGCTCAATGTAGCTGCCTAAGTCGAATTCACTGCCATAAGCTTCGGCAGGAGCTGGATGCCCAGCCACGTTGTGGCGTGCATTTTTGACTGTCAGTAGTTTCGAATCTTTACTGCCAGTGTTTTCAAACAGCCATTTTATACCGTTGTAACCAGAGATATCGTCGTTGTCTCCTGCCACATAGAGCATTGGAACTTTGATTTTGTTAAGTGATTCCACATCAAATAATTGGTGTTGACCACCCCAAGGTGCAAGCGCCAATGCTGCTTTCCATTCAGGAAGAACCTTTTTGCTTGATGCTTTTCCGCCAGCACAAGTATTTAGTGCTTCTTTCACTTTCGCGATAACTTCTGGCGAAGTGGTACCGGTAAACGTTGCTGCAGTTTGGTCGTTAAACGCATAACAAGCACCTACTGTACTAACTGCGCCATAGCCGCCCATCGAATAGCCTATGACCCCCGCTTTCGAAGCGTCTACTGCATCTTGAAACAGCGTATGGTTCGCAATAGCGCTTAGGGTGAAAACTTGATCTCGAGAACGATTCAACAGCGTACTTGGGAAGCCAGAGTAAGGGCTTTCTTCAAAGTTTACTTCTTCGTTTGTTGAATCGGTATGATCGATAGCCGCAACCACATAACCGTGCGATGCTAAGTGCTCACCCAAATAGTACATAAGTGTTCTGTAACCCGTGTAACCATGGGAAATAACAATAACGGGGTACTTCTGTTCTGAGGTTGCAATAGAAGCATCTCTGTACGCATTGGCTTGAATCTCAAAACGCTTACCGCTGCGGGTCTCGTTGCTATACGACGCTAAAACACTGCCTTTTTCTGCTGGATACCACACCTCTAACGTTAACGAACGTTCTGCCATGCCTTTCATTAGATCTGGCACCATCTCTGGATAGGCTACTTCAATAGTTCGAACGCCCACTGTAAATTGGCCGTTTTCACTTAATTCAGGCATAACATCTTGAGGAAAAGGTTTGTAAAGTGTCTGCGCAGCATTGGCTGAAAAAGACAAAATGTGTAGGGCGAATAGAGTAACGCCATATAGTAGGGTTAACGTTTTCATGACAGTGACTTTTATGTTGTTGTTTGAAGTATCAGTGTAGCTTTTTGCACTTTTCAAACAAGCATAAAGCCATTGTTATTACTGATTATAAAACATAACACCAAGTAATTGATAAAGCGCCCTATTCAACGCTTTCTTCATTGATGTTTAAGTAAACAGAATGACGAGAAATTTCACCTCGAGAAACGAGCTTTCGAAAAACGGCCCAACGTGCATCAAATAATGCTTCGAACATAGGCAGGTAACCTTCCGCTGTGAAATTAACGTTGCGTAATTCACGGGCACTTTCTTCGTTAGACAAAATGCTCGTTACCGATGCATCTAGCGCAGACACAACGTTTTTTCCTAGCGGTGTTGATGAACAAAACAGCCGTTTTGTTCCTCTCGTATTAGTAGAAAGTTCTGCTGCTTCAAACGTAATAAATTGACTAAGTTCATCACTGTTAAGTGTGTTCAATTCATTATGTCCAACGTATCCAAAATCTATCCGCCCTGTTTTTAACAGCGCAATAGTATGTATACCCAAATCCTCGTCAAGCCCATTTACCATCATGACGTTCTCTGGCGTTTGCCACTGACTTACCGCTTTGGCATACGCATTTGTAACACCCTTGTACAACACGGTTTTAAACCCAGCATTAAGCAGTGCTTGAAGTGAAATCAAAGGAAATGAGCGAGTATTACCAGGCAATTTAGCGTGTAACGGACCTTCAATGACGCTTTTTTTACCCAACACCAGAAGAGGCAAGTTAATTGAAGTAGGTGTTGAATAATATCCCCACTGTTTTCGCTTTTCATTTAAAGATGCACCGAAGAAACAGAAAACACTATTACCACTACTTTCGTGTTTTACTAGCGACATGGCTCGCTTTACAGGGTATGCCTCGAACTTATGATGAAATTCAGGAAGGTGTGAAGCAAGATATTTCATATTGTCGAGCATGGGCCCAGACGTAATTGTAACGCCATCAATGGCCATGTTGACTTCTGGCGGACGCACCCATACTACTGTAGCCGATTCAGCAGTGTTTTCCTTTGCTACATTTACATTAGCATTTACAACGCCCATGTATAATACCAAAAGGATGAAAAGTAACTGTCGAAGCAAGGTGTGCACGTAATTGAAATTCCAATGCAAATGTATTTAAGATATATCCGCCAATGTTACCCAATATCAATGTGAAAATCTTTTTAAATAATGTACTTGCATGCTATTGGGCCACAATAAGTGCGTAATGCGGACAAAAGCATAGCCATCTTTGGAAGAGACATTTAGCTGACTATTCAATTTACAAAAAAGCCGCGATAAACGCGGCTCTTTTGAAACATAAAAAACGTCGATTTTTAGAACGGAATGTCGTCGTCAAAATCAAAGTCTGGCTCTGCCATTGGTGGTGTTTTAGGCTGTGACTGATTACCGCCACCCTGTGGGGCTTGATTATAACCACCGCCTTGATTTTGGTTGTAACCACCTTGACCGCCTTGTTGTTGGCCGCCTTGCTGCTGGTAACCACCACCTTGGTTTTGGTTATAACCGCCACCTTGGTTGTTTTGCTGACGCTGGTAACCACCGTTACCGCCGCCACCTTCACCACCGCGACCACCAAGCATTTGCATTTGGTCTACAATGATTTCAGTAGTGTACTTATCCTGGCCTTGCTGATCTTGCCACTTACGCGTCTGTAATTTACCTTCAACGTAAATTTGTGAGCCCTTTTTCAGGTACTCTCCGGCAATTTCTGCTAAGCGACGATACATAGTAAGGCGATGCCACTCAGTGCGCTCTTGAACCTGACCCTGTTGGTCTTTCCAGCTTTCGCTAGTTGCAAGGCTTAAGTTCGCAACGGCGTTTCCGTTAGGCATGTATCTAACTTCAGGATCATTGCCAAGGTTTCCAACAAGAATAACCTTATTAACGCCTTTCGTTGCCATTGATGTCTCCTGTAACGTATTTAATGGCTTGTCACTCAATGCAGTAACAAGCACGAAATTTCATCGGTTTTAGCCGGCTAGTATATCGTATTTTATTCACGATATTGGAAGTTTTTCGAGTAAGTCAGCTTTCCTACTAAAAGCTAACAAAATTTTGCAACTGCGTCTTCTGATCTTACGTATCGTTACGCGCAAAAATCGTAAAGCAGCGTAGCCGTTCTCAAAATGCCACACTGCTCAAACGCGTTTTGATAAATGCTTACCACCACGTTCCGTAAAAGGCGATAAGTAAGAAAACAACGGCGACGGCAGAGATGTTAAACCCTTTGGTCGTTGCAAATTCTACTTCACTTAGTTCAACGGCATTCTCGTGAGTTCCTTTTTTCTCTATGAGCGATACCACAACAGCGAGGGCAACACACAATAAGAAAACAAGGCCTACACGGTCAATGAACGGAAGTTCCGGCCAAAACTGCCTAAAGACAATACTAAGCACGAACGACCCAAGTGCAGCTAATAGGCCGCAGTTTGCAGTC
>Ga0213840_1002594_pt1 | contig 11027 bp, 13 predicted proteins | sample SWPATP22_FD_160132 | JGI IMG/M metagenome (GOLD analysis project Ga0213840, IMG submission 160132) | Coastal seawater microbial communities from Marineland, Florida, United States - SWPA TP2 #2 | ecosystem: Environmental > Aquatic > Marine > Coastal | place: USA: Florida | collected 2016-08-14 | reverse complement strand
TGTGCAGGTAACATCATTTTCATCTGAAACCACTTGAAAATATGAACTAAAAGCCATACAACATACACTAAATAAAAGAACCATTTCGGTTATATAAGTCCTATTGGAGGAAACAATGGATCAACGTTCGATGTATTCAAGTGCATCTCAACCATCGGTATTGCAAACGAACAAGGTTTTGCGCAATACCTACATGCTGCTTGCGATGACACTGGCCTTTAGTGCGGTTTGTGCTGGTATTGCCATGGCGGTAGGTATTTCTCCTATGATGTCACTAGGCATGACAATCGGTGCTTTTATCACACTATTCGTAGTACAAAAGAAAGCTGACTCAGCATCAGGCATTTACTGGGTATTTGCATTCACCGGTTTAATGGGCGCGTCGTTAGGCTATACGCTTAACTTCTACCTAGGTGTTGCAGGTCCAGGCCTAATAATGGAAGCGCTTGGCGCCACGGCGTTGGTGTTCTTCGCACTGTCTGGCTACGCGTTAACAACGAAGAAAGACTTCTCGTTTATGGGTGGCTTTCTAGTTGTAGGTTTAGTAGTTGTTCTGGTTGCAGCTATCGCTAATATCTTCTTCGCGGTTCCTGCAGTAAGCTTAGCAATCAGCGCCGCAATCGTATTTATCATGTCAGGTTTTATCCTGTTTGATACAAGCCGTATCATTCACGGTGGTGAAACTAACTACATTCGCGCGACAGTTTCGTTATACTTGAACATCTACAACTTGTTCACGTCAATCCTTCACCTATTAGGTGCATTTGGTGGCGACGATTAATTCGCGTTTAAGGTTTTAAGATAAACACCCCTTAATCGGGGTGTTTTTGTTTGTATGGCAGAATACTCAGTACTTATTACTACACCTCCCTTTAACGGCGATAGTGCGCAACGAGCGCTCTCGTTTATTAAAGGTGTGATTTCCAATGGCGACACTATTAATCACGTGTTTTTCTATGGTGATGGTGTGTATCACACCAATTCGTTAATGCTAGAAACCGGTGATAGTCTATTCACCTATGGTGAGTGGGAGAAACTGTCTAGTGCGCATAACGTCAACTTAATGGTTTGTATCACCGCAGCGGTCAAACGCGGTATCGTTAGTCAACAGGAAGCCATAGAAAACGGTATAGGCCAGAGTAACCTACAGGCTCCTTTTCAGCAGGCTGGTCTAGGGGAGTTCTTTACCTTACTTCACAATTGCGAAAGGCTGGTACAATTTTAATGGCTGCACTCTTAGTTCGATTTACCCAAAGCCCATATGGAAACGCATTAAGCCAAGATGGTTTAGATTTTGCGCTAGCAGCAACGAATTACGGCCACGAAGTAAAAGCACTATTTGAAAATGAAGGTGTGTTGCAGCTTGTTAAAACAGATTCCATCAAAGGCATAAAAAATCATAGTAAACGACTATCATCAATGCCCTTTTTTGATATTGAAGATTGTTACGCTTGCACAGAGAGCGCCAAAGCCCTAAACGTGCAGAGCACATTGCAGAATAATTTGGTAGCTGACGAGCTAACATGCCAATGGGTATCGGTTGAAGAAAAGCTTGCTCTCATAGAAAGCGCAGATCATGTGGTGACGTTCTGATGATTATTTCCATTGTTCGACCTAGCCTTTCTGAAGCCGACAAATCGTTTCTAAAGGCTTGTTTCACCCAAATGTCATCATGTGCTGTTGTATGCCATGGAGATGGCGTGTACGCCCCACAATTGCAATCAGCTTTTATCGATGAGCTATTAACGCTTAATGCTCAACAAGACAATCAAGTATTAATCTATGCACTAGGTGAAGATATATCTTTACGTGGTGTGCGTGAAGATGCGCGAATAAAAGTTATTACACACAATGACCTTGCTGCACTTTCACACGAACATAAACAATGGGTAACGCTTTAATGACTCAAGAAACTTTCAGCTTCACCTATAACGGGAAAGAAATTGCTACTGACAAAGCTGGCTATCTGCTCGATTATACTCAATGGGAAGAAGGTATGGTTGAAACCCTTGCCCATGAAGAAAACATTGAATTGACTGACGCTCATTGGGAGGTTGTTCGCTTTGTTCGTGCTTTTTATGAAGAGTATGAGACCAGCCCAGCTATTCGTGCATTGGTAAAAGCTATGGCAAACAAATTTGGGCCAGAGAAAGGAAATAGCCGTTATTTGCAGCGCTTATTTAAACGTGGGCCAGCAAAACAAGCAACAAAGCTCGCTGGCTTACCCAAGCCAGCTAAGTGCCTGTAATAAAGTAGTAATTCCAGCGCACCAATGCCTTTACACGAACCCACTTGCGGTAACGCGTAACCCAAAAGTTACGAATAACTCTAATTGTATATGTGAATTTAGGCATTCTGCGCTATTGCGTTGCTGGGAGCTTTTCGGTTGGAGCTAATGGCTCTGCGTCTTTGAAGGTTTTTACTTTTGTTACGACCATGTTTGTGTATATCTGCGGTGACGATAGCAACTGGTCTACTTCATTATTCATGTCGCTATGCAACCATGCTTCAATTGCACTCTTATCATGTGGAAGAAAGCACGGTATAGACTTTTCATGATATTCGCTGAAGCTGTTTATGGGCGGCCGCGTAATAACGGCACAAGAATAAGCCCCATTACTGAAAATACGATAAACGGCGCCGAGCAAACAAGCCCCGCTCTCAGGCTTTATTAAATAGTGTGCCTTCCCTTTATTGTTTTTATTTGGGTTAGACTCACCTAAAGCGGTCGCGACGACTACGCCTCTTCTGTGCGTAATCGCTTTTTTCCAATAAGGGCTGTCGATGTTTCTAGCATTAAACGTAGTTCGGTCACCAAGCTGAATCGTGTCGTTTTGAGGTTTTCCATCAAACCACCACGTAGCGTCTATGGTATCCGATTTATCTACGATGAGATTAGTTATGCGCTTCGTTGCTACCTTACCAAAAGCGGGATAGAAGTTTATAACGTTTCTTTCATGGGCTTCATCTCGAAACAAAGGAATAGTTTGCTGCAAACCTACTTCTTCTAACAGCGCTATCACTGCAGGAGAGTCAGTAACACGTTGTATAAATCCGCACATCTGCACTCCCCTCATAAACACACGATGTCTTATCGCAGTATGGTTTTAAGCTTAGTAACCTAGGTCACTACTAATTATAATAATTCGAGTTAGTCGATGCGCAATACAACCCGCCAATTAATAATCGTTGCGCCATACTTAGTGGCTAAATCAGTTATCCAGTAAAAGGTTATGTTTAGGTTTCTTTCAAAAAGGTAGCTATTAACTCGAAGCCGTAATGTATGCTCGTTACGCTTCGGATTTGCCTTTACATGTGTGTATGTACTAGGGGCAGAATGTGCAATATCAGATCGTAAACTTTCTAATGCCTTCAAAGAAGTGAAACGAATTTCATATTCGATATTATGAAAGCCTGACGCATCAATGCCTGTATCAGCTAACAAAGACACTTTCTCTGCAACCTGCTTTGCACTAAACATATCTAGCATTTGCTTATTAGCACCTTTCAAAATGTACGCTGTAGGAAAATATAATTAAAGCACATAACACTCGTCGCTTAATGATAAAACGGATTTATCGTCCGAGTTTTTCGGCGGGCAAGAAAAAATTACTGCGCATATTTGCAATTAGCCTGTGCTTGCTTTTCGTTTCTGGAGCCTATCAGCCTAAAGTCAAGCTGAACTGTAGTAAGCACAGGAGTACGTTCTTTATTTGATTCTGTAGGAGACCAGCGCCATTTGTCTAACGCTAGAACCGCTTTATCATCAAAAACACCTTCCGGATAAGAAGTGATTATTTTATACCCAGCACCGCGACCGTTACCGTCCACTCGCACTTTAAGGTCCACGCAACCTGACAAGCCTTTGCGTCGTGCTTTTGCAGGAAAACCTGGCTTGGAATGTTGCACTAAACGCCAGTAGTCTTCTAACGTCTCTGTAGCATCAACCTGTGTTAGGTCTATAACGTGATTATTATTAATTTCTGAGGCAGACGCGTATAAAGACGCCGTGGTAAAACAAAGCGCAGCCGAAACTCTGGTAATTTTATTCATGGGTACATCCTAGTAAATTTAGCATTGGATTAATTCAACGCAGTCCATTTATTAATACACTATTACAGTGGTACTTATGCTTTGAATACATAGAAAAGAAAAGCCCAATATAATGTTATTGGGCTTTTTATTTTTCAATTTGTGAAAGACTAAGACGCGCTGATAACCTCTTGACCATTCATATAAGGTACAAGCGCCTTAGGTATAACTACACTACCGTCAGCCTGCTGGTTGTTTTCCAAAATAGCCACCAACGTGCGTCCAACAGCAAGGCCAGAGCCATTTAGTGTATGAAGCAACTCAGGCTTATTAGTTTCAGGGTTTCTAAAACGAGCCTGCATACGTCTAGCTTGGAAATCTAACATGTTCGAGCATGATGAGATCTCACGATATGTGTTTTGTGCAGGTAGCCACACTTCTAAATCGTAAGTCTTACAGGCACCAAAGCCCATATCGCCAGTACATAACAATACTTTACGATACGGTAGCTCAAGCTTCTGTAGAATCACCTCTGCGTGCCCTGTTAACGCTTCAAGTGCATCGAAGCTATCTTCAGGCTTAACCAACTGTACCAGTTCTACTTTATCGAACTGATGCTGACGAATAAGGCCGCGAGTATCTCGGCCATAAGAGCCAGCTTCTGAGCGGAAACATGGAGTATGTGCCGTCATTTTAACCGGAAGTGTTTTAGCGTCTAAAATCTCATCGCGGGCGATGTTTGTTAATGGCACTTCCGCTGTAGGAATAAGACTAAGCCCTTGCCCTTCTTCTGTAGCAGGCTTTGTATGAAACAGGTCTTCCCCAAATTTAGGCAGTTGGCCAGTGCCATATAGGCTGTCAGCATTAACCAAATACGGAACGTACATTTCTTGGTAGCCATGCTCTTGAGTGTGAGTATCAAGCATAAGTTGCGCAATAGCGCGGTTCAAACGTGCGATATCGCCGCGCATAACAACAAAACGGCTACCGGTAAGCTTGCTCGCTGTCGCGAAATCTAAACCGTTGTTTAAACCTTCAGCAACATCAACATGGTCTTTTACTTCAAAATCGAATGTACGCGGCTCACCCCAGCGTGAAATCTCAACATTATGATCTTCATTTTCACCCTCAGGCACCGACTCGTCTGGCAAGTTAGGAATGCCCTGTGTGAAAACATTGATTTCTTCCAGCAGTTCGCTTAGCTCTGCTTTTGCTGCGTCTAACTCGTCGCCAAGTTTACCGACTTCAGCTAACAGCGGTGCTATATCTTCACCTTGCGCTTTTGCTTTACCAATGGACTTACTTCGTACGTTACGCTCGTTTTGCAGATCCTGTGTTCTGGACTGAAGTGTTTTTCTTTTTTCTTCAAGCGAACTGAAAGCTGCTACGTCGAGGTTAAAACCACGGGCAGCTAATCGCTTAGCTGTTTGTTCTATATCGCTTCGCAAACACTTTGGATCTAACATGTGTTTCTAATTATCCTTTCATTAATTCAATAGCTAGCCACCCTGCCAAAAGACAGGCACTAACATTAAGAAATACATTTGCAATGGCTCGCTGCCATAGCCCATTTTCTAATAAAGTTAACGTTTCAACTGAGAACGTTGAGAATGTGGTAAAAGCACCCAATAAGCCAACGCCGATTAATGCGCGATAAGGTGATTCTGCTAGGTCGTTGCGTTCTATAAAGCCATAAAGCATGGCAAGAGCAAACGAACCCACAACATTCACGGCTAGTGTACCAAACGGTAGGTGTTTTCCAAATAAGGAATCTATTGTTGTTGTAACAAAATACCGTAAACAGGCACCTGTTGCTCCACCAATAGCAATAAAACAGTAAAGTGCTAATCCTTGAGGCACCACGCCACTCCTAGTATATAAGCGTTAAAAACTTCTGTATAACGCTTTGATTGGGTTGCGTAATACAGAGGCCCACTTTATCGTTTATTTTTGCTTTGTGCATTAAGTGAATCAAGGTAGTCTCGTTTTGCTTTTAAGGCTTTTTCGAGGCCGCGCTCATTGGGGTAATAAAAACGCTGTCCTTCTAGAGACTCAGGGAAATAGACTTCACCCGCCGCAAAGGCGTTAGGCTCATTGTGAGCATAACGGTAGCCGTCTCCATGCCCCAACTCTTTCATCAAGTTTGTAGGTGCATTTCTAAGATGCATTGGTACAGGGGCATCTGCCGTTTTTCTCGCCAACGCTTTAGCATCGTTGAAGGCCATATATACAGCATTACTTTTTGCTGCTAACGCGCAGTAAACCGTTGCTTGTGCAATAGCGCGCTCACCTTCTGCAGGGCCTACTCGATGGAATGTATCCCATGCATTGAGGCATAGTTGCATTGCACGAGGATCAGCGTTGCCAATATCTTCTGATGCAATGGCCAATAAACGTCTACCTACATAAAGCGCATCACCGCCACCATCTAGAATTCTGGCGTACCAGTAAAGCGCGGCATCCGGATCAGAGCCCCTAACAGACTTATGAAACGCAGATATCAAATCGTAAAATGTGTCACCTTTGTTATCGTAGCTCGCTATTTTTTCGCCAACCGCTTGTTCAATATCTGAAATAGTAATTTCATTGGTATCGGTGAAGTCTGCCGATAACTCTAAATAGGTTAATAACCGCCTAGCATCGCCACCACTTAATTCTACTAACGCTGCTTTAGCAGTGTCGGCAATGCTTAACTGCCTGCTGCCCAACCCTTGGTCTTCATTGACAAGTGCATTGTCCACTAGGCTTGAGAGTGCCTCTTGCTCTAGCGGTTTTAAAACGTAAACACGCACTCTCGATAGCAGAGCGTTATTAAGTTCAAAGGATGGGTTTTCAGTAGTTGCACCAATAAAGGTTACGATGCCAGATTCAACAAAGGGGAGAAAAGCATCTTGCTGACTTTTATTAAAACGATGAACTTCGTCAACAAATAACAATGTACGTTGGTTGTAGCGGGCGTTATCTTCCGCTTTCTCCATCGCCGCGCGAATATCTTTCACGCCGCTTGTGACCGCTGAAATTCTTAAAACATCTGCATTGGTGTAGTGAGCGATAAGTTCAGCCAGTGTGGTTTTACCCGTACCAGGTGGACCCCATAAGATCATAGAATGGCAATGGCCCGCTTCTAACATTTTTCGTAGCGGTTTGTCGTTGCCCAATAAATGCGATTGGCCGCAATAATGCTCGATGGTTGTTGGTCGCATTCGCGCCGCAAGAGGCGCGAAACGTTCGTTAACGCTGGTCATCTACAATAAAGCTTTCGGGCACATCTACGGTAAACGTCTCTGCAGCAAGGATAAAACGCGTTTCAACATTTTTGAACACTAGTTTGCTGGTTTGCTGCTGGGTATCTAGCATGGTTAACGCTACTAATTCACTTTGCTCATTGAACGTCAGTGTAAGCGTATCAATCTGCCCGCTTGTTTCATAAGGTGTAACTTGAAAGCTTCTAAGCGCTTGGGTATCCCTATTATCAACCGTTATTGCATGCGCCTCGGCAGTAACTTCGGTTATGGAAAACTTACTCCATGTTGCGTTATCGCTTGCAGTTAAAAGCACAATTGGGTTGTCTTTAATTGCACTCTTCTGAGAAAGCACCGTCACTTGCTCTACAAACGTATCAACGTTCCACACAGCGTCGCCATCGGCAATCAGCAAGGTTTCATCAGGAAACGTGGTTTCCCAACGCAGTTTGTTAGGACGTGTCATCGTCAATACACCCTGCGCCTCATGAACAATATTATGCTGTGCATCTATAACCGTTTGATTAAAGGTTGCGCGATATTGATTCATTTCACTAAGTAGCGTTTTTAACGCATCTTCTGCCGACGATACTTCCATCATCGCTTGCGTTGTCACTTCTTGTGCATGTGTTTTAGCCAAGTTTACTGCTTCAGTTTGCTCGCCTTGCAGGGCTAAAGCCATTGATGTTGAAATCATGCTTACAAGAAAAATAGAAACTGCTTTTTTCATTCGGTAATTCCGGTTGCTAATCCTTTTGTGGGGGCGGTGCTAGAACTTCTCTATTACCGTTATGCCCCTGTGCACTTACGACACCGCTCATTTCCATTTGTTCAACTAAGCGAGCAGCGCGATTGTAACCAATTCTGAATTTACGTTGAACGCTACTTACACTGGCTCGTCTTGTTTCCGTAACAAAGGCAACCGCTTCATCATAAAACGCGTCAAACTCTTGGTCTTCGCCTTCGGGTTGTTCACCAGGTAGCAATACCTCTGCTGTTGCCTCTCCGTTAAGAATTTCATCTATGTAGTCTGGCTTTCCGCGTTTTTGCCAATCGGCAACTACCGCATGAACTTCATGATCGTCAACAAATGCACCATGAACCCTTGTAGGTACAGGGCTTCCCGGCGGTAGGTATAGCATATCACCCATACCAAGAAGGGTTTCAGCTCCCTGTTGATCAAGAATGGTTCTAGAATCAATCTTACTCGACACTTGGAATGCACAGCGCGTTGGAATATTGGCCTTTATAAGTCCAGTAATTACGTCTACCGACGGACGCTGTGTGGCAAGAATTAGGTGTATACCTGCAGCACGTGCTTTTTGCGCAATACGCGCAATAAGTTCTTCAACCTTCTTGCCTACTATCATCATCATGTCGGCAAATTCATCAACCACCACAACGATAGCAGGTAACTTTTCAAGATCAGGTGCTTCGGCATCCATGCTTTCTTCATTTTTCCAAAGCGGATCTTTTATTGGTGTTCCGTTAGCAATGGCCTCTGTCACCTTAGCGTTGTAACCTTTTAGGTTTCTTACACCAAGTGCACTCATCAAGCGATAACGACGTTCCATTTCGCCTACGCACCATCGAAGTGCGTTTGCAGCTTCTTTCATGTCAGTTACCACTTCAGCAAGCAAGTGAGGGATCCCTTCATAAACTGAAAGTTCAAGCATTTTAGGGTCAATCATAATCATGCGAACGTCTTCAGGTGTGCTCTTATAGAGCAAACTCAAAATCATTACATTCACACCAACTGATTTACCTGAGCCAGTGGTACCTGCCACCAATAAGTGAGGCATTTTGGCTAGGTCAACAACCACAGGTTTACCTGATATGTCTGCCCCTAACACCATCGTTAAAGGAGATTTGTTCGACTGAAAAGTATCGCAGCTTATTACTTCACTTAAGCGCACCATTTCACGCTTTTTATTCGGCAGTTCGAGGCCAATAACTGATTTTCCAGGAATAACTTCAACAACCCTTACCGAAATTGCCGACATAGCCCGGGCAAGATCTTTCGACAATCCAGTAATTTTACTTACCTTCACACCCGGTGCTAGATCTAACTCAAAACGTGTAATAACAGGGCCAGGGTAGACGCCTACTACTGTTGCCTCAATATTAAAATCGGCTAGCTTTTCTTCAACTAAACGAGAAATGCCTTCTATTTCTTCAGGAGTGAGCGGATTTTCGTGCTTATCGGCACGCTCAAGTAAATCGAAAGATGGCATAGGCGGAAGGTTTGGATCAATCTCCCCTGCCCTCGCTTCAACAGGTTTTGCTCCAAGTGCTGCAGGTGCGAACGTTTGTGCGGTATTTGGCTGTACGTCTTTATTGTTGCTGCTTGTCGCCTGAGCAAGGTTTTCGTCTTCGTTGTGAATGTCGGAATCGTTAGTACTGTGGATGACGTCTGGTTTTGAACCTGTTTCGTAAGGTAGGTCTTCGTCAAACGCTTCTAACTCATCGAAATCTACAGATGGGCTTACTCTTGACGCTTCTTCTGCGTCTGACGCATCATCAGAAGGCTTGCTCATGCCAACTTTATCTTTAATAGACTCTGTCACTGCATCACGCATGCTTGAAAATGAAAACGATGACTTCTTAGCGTCAGGTTTTACAGCCTCGACGCTATCATGTGCCTCAACTTCTTGAGAATCTGGCTCTTCAAATGAATAGATTGGCTGTTCAGTTGTACTTTCATCATTATTTAAACCAAAAGACGGTTCGTTGCGTTCATGCTCTGTTGCATTGCCGTCGTGCGTTGCATTAGCTTGCGTATTACTTGAGCCGATATTACTCGATGCTGCATTGCTGAAACGATTTATTGCTGATTGTTCTGCATGATCTTTAGAACTAGTACTTTGAGAACCGTTATCTTCACTTTCTAGCGCAGGTTCTGCGCGCATCGTGGTAATGTCTAGCTCCGGCTGTGCTGACTCATTCGACTTAGTACCCAAAGATAGCTTTGGCATCTCAAGCGCTAATGCGTGTTTAGGTGCTGCTATCGCTTTTTGAAGTAGCCACAGCGTTGATTCACCCACTCTGTCTACAATTGTCAGCCAGCTAATACCTGTAAGTAACGTAAAGCCAGTGCAAAAAAAGCAAAGCAATAGCAGAATAGTGCCTGCTGTATTGAAATAAGGCACAAGCGCAGAGCTTATTACGTCCCCAACGAACCCGCCTGCAGAGAAATTAAATACATCGTTGAAATTTATGCTGGCGATGCCTGTAGCGCCAAGGGCCATTAACAGGCCACCCACGATACGTAAGCCAATGGTGAGGTAGTCAAACTCATCGAGCTCTTTTATATGCTGGAATAAAAACCAGCCTAAAAATGCAGCACCGAAAGGAAGAAGGTATGCAAGATAGCCAAAGGTAAACAATAATAAATCTGCACACCATGCGCCGGTAGCACCTACCCAATTGTGCACATCAAGCTGCAAACCCGCTTGACTCCATCCGGGATCACCGGGGTGAAAAGATGCCAATGCCAGCAATAAGAAGAAGGCGAAAACACAGGCCATTATCATGCCTGCTTCCCACACTCGCTGAACTCCTGTTAATCGCGCCATAACCCTAAAAAACCTTCAAAATTTTCACTGTTCTAATTAAAAAAACAATGTGTAAACAGTAGCAAAGACTTTAGCGAGGTCTTTGCATTGTATCATTTATTATTATGCTTACCGGCTAATCACTTAGCCTAGTGTTCATAACCGCGCCTCCATGTGCTTGGTTTAAACACTGTATTTT
>Ga0213840_1002585_pt1 | contig 11067 bp, 17 predicted proteins | sample SWPATP22_FD_160132 | JGI IMG/M metagenome (GOLD analysis project Ga0213840, IMG submission 160132) | Coastal seawater microbial communities from Marineland, Florida, United States - SWPA TP2 #2 | ecosystem: Environmental > Aquatic > Marine > Coastal | place: USA: Florida | collected 2016-08-14 | reverse complement strand
GCTGAGCGCGATGCAGTCAGCCAGGTCGGTGCCGCGATCGCAGAGGGCAAACAGCTTTGTCTTCAGAAGGTCTGAGCGCCCCAGCGTCGTCAGCTCCAGTGCGTCGCCCGCGAAAGCGGGTCGACAACGCGCCTCCCACCCCGAAGGCAACGTCGACACCAGCTGCGACGGGCCGTTGTTCAACCAGTCGTCGCCAAGCTCCGTCCCATCATCGCGCATCTGCTTGGCGAACGCCTGGGCAGCGTCGAGCACCTCTGGGGCGAGGTCGGGCTTGAGGATGTCGAAGTCCCGCGTCTGACGGTCGATGACGCCGAGAAGCGCAAGGGCGGAGCCGCCAATCACGACGGCATCCAGCCGAAGGCCTCTTGCCTTCAGGAATGCATCGAATGCTTGGATGGTCGGGAGCGGCCTCATAGTATCATTTTAACCGATACGTTTTCTGGTGCAACCGACAGGAGGAACGCGTGCGTAGGCAACGACTGCACTACGGCGGGAGGCAGATGCCAACAAAGCACTCTGGGCCGGACTGGTCGTATGCATATTCGCAAACCAACCCCGGCAAGCAGTGCTGGCCACCGGCGTCGACGTCATAGTCGGGCTCGTCATGGGCAGGCACACAACGCGCTCCTTCAACGCCATCGCCACACTCTGTTGGGAACAAGCTGGAGCGTTCGTTTGGTTGGCATCTTCCGTCGACACATTGAAACGGGTCGTCACCATCCGAACAATCTGCATCCGCTTCGCACGGTTCGAAAAGCAGTGACTCGCACTCGCCCGACAGGCAGCCCATTCCCGCGTCCATGGGGACGCAATGCAGGCCAATGCCGCAGGTTTCGCCGACGCTGATGTCACAAGGAGACTGGAGCCTCCCCGTCCAACAGGCGCCTGCCCCTCCATCCGCGGAGGGCGCATTGCTCACAAAGCATCCTGGTATGGCCGCTGTAAGCAAGAGGAACGTCAGCACACGCGAACTGGTCATCGCCACCCTGAGGGTCACGCCATTCAAACGGACGAAGCGCATGTGAAACCTATGGAGCACAACTCGACCCAAAGAGTTCATCCTCAGTCCCAGTACAGCCTTCTGCCTGACAACTCTCGGCGGTACGGCAGGCGCCACAGCTCACAGAGCATGGACAAGCCCCGTCGTGGCAAGGGACGTCCTGAATCTGGTCGCATGAACGAATGCACTCCTGCAGCACGGGAACCCAACCGCCGCCAAGCTTCGTGCAGGTTCGGCAGTCTTCGGCTGACGTTGGGTCGCAAGCGGCACCAACAACAGCCGCCAGGGAAGCGGCCACGAGTGCTAGAATCGTCGTATGCGTTCTCGTCATCTGGCCTCCAGAAATGACGCTACTGTCACGAGAGGCGTCATCACTCACTGTACCCATAGAAAACACCGAAGACCATCGGACCAGACCATTGGCCAACCCATGAAATCGCCAATCCCACCAGCCACCAGGGCACCCCAAGGCACTCCACTCAGTCCGACACTTCTTCAAAAACAGAATCGACCTTTCGCGCCACTCACATCTTCATTTCTGCAACCATTGAAATTCCCCACCAAGTTCCCCACCAGAGGTCCCACCAAATTGCGAAAACCGGCGAAAAATGAAGAATCGACCCGTGACCCCATCATTCGCTAACTCGCCGTTTTATCGCTGTTTTCCTTTTGTTTTCAGCACCCAAAAATTCGCTGGGGGCCGACTTTTAATCCAATGGTCCAGGGTTCGAGTCCCTGACAACCCACCAAGAACCCCCTGGAAACAGGGGGTTTTTTGTTTTGCCCAATGGTCTTCCGGCGATGAGATCAGTGGGGAACGCACCAGAGCAGAACAGTTCCCCACCAACGTTCCCCACCACTTCGCCGCAAGCCGCCGAATCTTCATGCGCAATCCTCGTCGTCACGACGCCTTTTTCGCATGACCATGGCGCCAGATGCCGTCGTCCCTGCGCGTTGCTTCTCGGCTGCGGTGACGTCGCTGTAGTGCTCCGTCATGGCCTGCGTGGCGTGCCCAGTGATGGCTCTGGCGGCGATCTCGCCTGATGTCTGGCGGACGAGGTTGTTCACCGTGCGCCGCAGCGCCTGATTGGTGACGACCTTGTCGACGCCCGCTCGCGCCGCGCAGCGACGGAGCGGAGCGTTCGTGCAAGACGGCTCGCGGTGTGTGCCTGCCCTTGATGGAAAGACGAGATTGTCTTTCGCGAAGAGCTGATGCTGCAGCCACTCTCGATGCTCCTCGAGAATCTCAGCGACGGCAGGCAACAGCGGCACACTGCGGTTGGAGTTGGTCTTCGTCGGAAATACCTTCTTCTTCACCACCGACCGCCGCACGTGGATGACGCCTTTGTCGAAGTCGACGTCGTCCCAGGTGAGCCCGGCCAGTTCGCCAAAACGCATCCCCGTCGTGCCAGAGACCCAGAGCATCGCGCGGATGTCAGGGCTCTCAGCGTCGGTGGCGCGCAAGACGCGCTCCAACTCGTCGCGGGTGAGCGTGTCTTTTGGCCGCGTCGTCGGCGCCACCACACGGAAGCGCAGATTGTTCGGCCCATCGTTCTTGACGCCGATGAGGTCTCCGCGTCGCGGAGCATCGACGCCAACAGGCGCCACCCCGAATGCAGGGTGTTCTTGGCGTAGGGCTCGCCGTTGGGCTTCTTCAGCTGGGTGATTTTGTTCATCCACAAGGCGAGTTCGGGCTTACCGATTTCGCTGATGTAGAGGTCGCCCAGCAGCGGGAGGACCATGCTCTCGAGCTTGATGATGTCCCCGTCGACGACGTGCGGACGCTTTCGCCCTGCCCGCTCGACGTGAAGCAGCCATTTCTCGGCGTATTCGGTGAAGGTCATGTCCTCGGCCAACTGCCCCTGACGGCGCACCGGGGTGATGGTGTTGTCGTTGGCGGCGGCTTGCTCCTCGACGAATGCTTCCAGCTGCAGCCGCATGGCGTTCTGGATGTCGAGGGCTTTGGCGAGGGACACGTCGTGAATCCTCCTCTCTTTTTCGTAGCGCTTCCTCGTCTTGGGGCACTTGGCGGTGGCCCGGACCTGGTAGCTGTTCTTGCCAATGCGAAGCACACCGGGGTGTGCGGTCTTCTTTCCTGTCCTTTTCATGTCTTGCTTCTGACGGGCGCAACGACGAGGACACGGGTCGTAGGGCCACGATAGGTCGTGGATGCGCCCCAGCCCAGTCGTTGCTGCCCAGTCGCTGCAGTGGCGTGCGTTCTGGGCGGGCTCAGTCGGTGTTTCGGACGGTGTTCACGCGGTCGCGGAAGGAGCCGAACTTGGCGGGCGACGCCTTCTTGGGGGCGTTTTGCGAGGCGAATTTGGGCGTTTCCTCGTCGTCATTCGCCGCAACTGGCAGACACACGGGCTTCTTCTGCAGGTTCTGCTGGACTTGCTCGTCGAGGTCCCCCATGGAGAACAGCAGCCGTTGCCCAATGCGCCCTGTGGGGCGGAGATGCCCTCGGTGCAGGGACATCCGCAGGGCATGGACGGTGATGCCGAGGTACTCAGCCGCTTCTTCCGTCGACAAATAGGCGGTGAGGCTCATTTCAGCCCCCACTTCTTGTCGAGAAACTTGCGGACGGTGGCGATGCCCTTCTTGCGACGCTTCTCGACGCAGCGCCGCTTGACGCCGTGCTTCTTCATCACCTCGCCGACGCTGATTTCTCCAGTGAGAGTCGGAACGGCGTCGGCTTCCAGTGGTGAGAGGACCTCGCGCACGTCATCAATGACGTCGGCCAACATGCTCTCTCGGAGGTTTTTCTCGAACAGCTCATCGGCATCCGGCATGAAGTCTTCGACGTGCTCCTCGTCGAACTCGACGTCGAAGCGACGTTGTCGGTACCGCTGCACCTCCCACCGCGCGCGCAGGTAGACGAAGTTGACGAGGCTGCCCTTCTCTGCGTCGAACTTGACGAGGTCGTCGAGGAGGCGGATGCGTACCGCTTGTGCGATGTCGTCGACGTCGGCGTCGCAGAACTGCTCGTGTGCTGCGGCACGGCGCACGAGGGGAACGAGGAACTGCTCGACCGTTTCGAGCATGTCGACAACGTCGTCGTCGTGGGACGTCGTGGGAGGCGGTGGGCGCTTCTGACGACGAGGACGGCATTGTCGAGCGGGTGGAGGTGGGGAAAGGCGGCGGCGGTTCTCGGCAGACACGGCGACTCCAGGGGTGGGGGTTCGCCTCCTTTCCGAATCTCGCGGTCGGCAATTGCATGGATCCGCCGACTTTCTGACGTGGGCCAGATAAGTGCGAAAGATGACTGGGTTTTATTTGGGGCGGATCGGGGATCTACTCAACCGTTTGGCTTTGTCAGACGTCGAAGTCCCCAGGCTGACCAACTCAAGGGGTGTCGGATGTCGTCAAAGCTAGTTTTCAACATCGTTGTTGAGCTGACCGTTATTGACGAAGTCCTTAGGCGGCTGTCTTCGCTCGGTCAGCTTTCTCACACGTCTGGCAGCCCCAAGGTTGAACTCCCCTGGAGCCCCTGGTTGTCGTTTGTGAGTCCAACGCGAAACCTCAAACACCGGATTGGCTTCAAGGGGGTTGGCGAGGCTTGTTGGCTGGAGTTCGACGACGCGCCTGAAGGGTGCGAGGTCTCTCTCAACGCTGGTGACCGATTCGCTGAACTCACGGGACTCGTCTACTCCAGAAGGGTCTATGAAAGATTCCTTGCGACAACCGTTCCAGCGACGCTGGCGGCGTTGCTCGATGACATCCCAGGCCAGAAGGCAACGACGACGTCGCCCTACGGGTTTTCGGTTCAGGGCGAGTTCATCGACATCCCTCGGGATGTCCCCTACCTTGAAGATTCAGATGCAGTCATCGACATCGACGCATATGCGTTGAAGCTGTTGGCGACGCCAGCTGAGCAACGCGAGCAGAGATGACCAAACTTCAGTTGCTGCACAACGACGTCGTGGTCGGCGATGTCATCGACGTCACGCTTGACGGGCATTGGTCCTACACGGCCCCGCCTGAATCGCTCGCCATCATGAGGTGGCTTGTTGACCAGGACGAGGACCTAAGCGAGTCACAGCTGCGGTCGTTGGACGGCTGGGTGCTTCAGGGGGAAGACCGAACGCCGTTGGATGCACCACCAGCCCTTCACGATGACGGCACCATCGCTTGGCGGTAGGTCCCAATGTTTCAGCTCAATACGTCCAGTTCTTGGCGTGGTCGGCCCAGTTGATGTCCCGCATCAGCAGCAGGGTCCGCTCATCAAGCGGGAGCCTCATCTCGTCTTGAAACCAGACGACCTTCAACGACGACGCGTCATGGTCTCCTGTGCTGTGCGGCGTTGTTCGAGAGCACTCCCATTCGCCGACACACGTCACCTGGGGAAGCGTTGCCGCTTCTCCTAGGGTCGCCAAGGGTTTCGCGCCTTCAATTGGAGTTTGGTCCGCGCCCACGACGACGACGTCGGGATAGCGTTTCCTGAGCGACTCGATCTTCCGGTCGTTCCAACGCCGACGCGGATACCCCTCGAGCAGGCCTTCATAGGTCCACCACATTTCGATTCGCGAAAGTCGAGCTGTGTAGCCGCCGAAGGTCGCCATCTGTGGTTTCACGTCGTCCCAAGCCATCTGTCGTCTCCTATCTTTCCGCCGCGCCGGTAGGGCTGGTCGTGAACCGTGGCTACCGCAACGTCTGTCGCAGCCACCTCGCTCGCTGCTCACATTCGGCGCAGTACCGCGTGGTCGTTGAAACGTTGAACGTCTCGTTGGGGACGAGGCGAATGTTGTGAGGCACAGCAGCTGGAGCCTCATCAGCGACGCGAAGGGAGGCAGCAGATGTGATGTCCGCGGTCGTCGTCCAGGCGTCAGCCTCGAGAAGGGCGCACTTGTGAAGCGGACAGCGGGTCATGTCCGCCTCGCGTGGACATCCAAGACGGCCCTCCACATCTCAATCGGATTCACGCCGCCGTATCCGCTCTCTTGCCCATCGTTGCATTCGATGCACACCCATTGGCCCGATGCTGTCTGTGCCAAGTCGACGACGAGAAAAGGGACGTTGACGGCGTCGCATACCTCGCTGGCGACCTGCAGTGCCTCCTCGCGCTCTGTTGCTGTCCACGTGTAGGTCGCAAACTCCGCCCAATAGGGCCCGGCACCGACGAGCTGGCCCTCGAGCCAGAAGGTCCGAAACTCGAAAGCCGCGTCCACTTTGTCGGTCTTCTTGTGCGCGTCGACGGAACGAAGGTCGATGTATTCGCGGCACACGAGCTTCTGCCAATGCAGCACAGGGTGGCATCGGTACTCATCGAGAATGCGGACGAGGTCATCACGTGACCGTGCGACGCAAAGGTCTGCCTTGTGCTTGGCCGTTTGGCGCTCGCCTTTGATGAAGATGGGGTAGGTGAAGTCACGCTCGACGTCTTCGACGGATGGAATCTCATCGAAGACAATCGAGCGCGGCGTGTAGCTTTCGATGAGCGGATACCAGCGCGACAACGTTGTTGCGCGCAGGTGCTCATCAGGCGTGTTCACGAGGCTGAAGCCGAGCTCTGCGAAGTCTGAGTATTGGTTTTCGTAGTCGGTGAACGCGCCGGTGCGCGCTACGAGCTTGGCGTCGGTCGGCGGCGCATACGGGCGGCGGCACTGAAAAAGCGGTTCGAAACCGAAGTCGTACGCAGGCGTCCCGGTCGGGGCATAGGCGACCCAGAGGGTGTCTTCGACGAGAAAGATGTCTGGCGCGGGCATCAGGTCATCCAAGGAGGTGGCTGCTGTGACGCTTGGTTGGTCGCATTCATTCTTCGTTCGGCGGAAACGCGACCAACTCGGTCACAACCGGGACGCCTGACGGCGACAGAAGCCGTACGACATGCGGCGCATTCACAATCACCGACGCCGGCCGGCTTCTTTCCATATTCATGAACGCCACGCTCGCGGTGCTCCCGCCGTACTCGTCACGCTTGCTGTCGGTCCTTGCCCCTCCCTTTCGCACCCGAAGGTCGCCGCCATCTACGTTCGGAAGGGCGAGCTCTGCCCAGTTCACGCCCATGGCCCCAAAAACAGCAACTGGGTCCGATGTCGATGACACAGACGACTTGGGCACCATCACGAAGCACTTGTCCTGATGAAAGTCGAGCCCAAAGTCCGGCTCCAGCATCAACGCCCAAAACGCATCGACGCGTTGCTCCTCGTCGGCATCTTCGTCGCCAACGTAGAACTCGTACGAAGCACCGTTGCGCAGCGGAAGACGCACCGACGCCAGACCCCGATCGCGATCGAATCCAAAGAATGCTTCGTCTTTCGTCGCTGACATCATCAGGCTTTTGGCTTTGGCACCAGTCGCGTCAACGAACGTTCGAGGCTTTGTCTGCTCTTCCTCGAACGGTTCAATCCACTTTGCGCTGGTCGTCAGGCACGACACCAACAGGTATTGGACGTCTTCAACCGCGTCCGGCTGAATGAAGTCTTTGATGCCGTTGAGCTCCACACTGCCCTCTTGGTTGCGGACTTCGGTGTTGGATTCGATGAAGTCGTTCGCGAGCTTCAACGCCCGCGCGGGCGGGGCCGTTGAAACGTCGATGAGCAGAGCGCCGAACTTGCTTTTCAGTGCCGACGAAAATGTCGGCAGCGGTTCGCTTCGACAAAAAGCTGCCAGGGCACTTTGGAAACCGTCCACATCTGCCAACTTGGTGAGCTCAGCGCCTGCACGTAGAACCGCGTCGACCTCGACGTCGATGCCAAGCGGCTTCAGCACGTGCTCCTTTGCAGTCTCTGGTTCTGCACCTTGGAGCACTGCAGCGAGCAGGATGAGAAGGTTGGCGGTGCTGAACGCCACGTTCTCGGAGAGTTCATTGGCGAAGAACTGGATGAGCTTTTTCTCCAGATGCTCGGTCAGCGCTTTCGCTTCTGGGCACACGTCGTCGGTCATGGGCTCACTCCGTGGGCCGAGTGTGCCATGGTGAACCGGCTGTTGAGTAGGCTTGTCGACGTTCGAGACGAGGAGGCACTTTGAAAACGATGACCCTCGAAGTTCAGCTCTCGGGAGCTGGCGCGGTTCTCCCTGAAGACGGCAACGCGGTGGTGCGGTTTTCGTGCGAGCCGCAAACCGATGGGGACGGACGCGAGCTTGGCGACGTGCTGGTTGTTGAAGGCAACGCTGAAGGACTCCGCCAGCTCGCACGTCTACTCGTCGGTGTCGCTGAGAGCGGTGTGCATGCCCACGTCGACGATGCCTACGCAGAGAGCCTTCGTGTCGACGGGACGTGGGGCGAAGCCCGCATAGAGCGGACGGAAGGGCGAAGCAAATGACAAAGGCCGTTGGCACCCGCAGCACGGACCTCGGCGACTCGCCTGACGGTCAGTGCTCAATGTGGACAGACGATTGGATGCTTCATGCGCTTTTCAAGCGGAACGTCGTCGACAATCCACTCTCACTCGCGCTCCAGAACCTTTTGGACAAGCCATCCGCAGCGAGGATTCCAAGCCGGCTCGCCCCTGCAACTGAAGTGGAGCGCCACTCCATGGTCGACACATTGGAACTCGATGGGCGTGGCTTTGCGGACGTGCCTCTCGTTGACGATGAGGCGCACGACGAAGGGTTGAAGGTCAACATTCATCCAGTAGATGCAGACCACCTGCCGAGGCAGGAGGCGCTGTTGAGGGGGCGATGGGGTCGGGAGACGCTGATGGTGTCTGTTCAGTCCCGCGAAGAGTGTCCTTCACCGGTCGTAAAGGCGTTTGTCGACGAGATGCTCAAAGCAGGCGCACACCGAGTCATGAGGCACCATCAGGATGAAGCCATCGTCATCGACAGCTTCGACGACTTTTCATGGGGCGCAAGTCGGTGCCCGCTTGCTCGAACCATCGCGTACCGAGAAGCGCCGCATGATTTCGTCGTCGACATGTTTGACCGCCTCGCGCGAACGGACGTCGAATGGATGAGCGATGCCCCTTAACTACGCGCTTGGCATGGTCGTTGACGTCGACGACACGCTGTCGATGCTGTGTCATGCGGCAGACCTTCTGCGTTGGACCTGCCGAGACGCATTCCTTCGGATGGGTGCTGACGTTGACCTTGAATCGTGGACATCTGCAATCGGAATTGAGGTCTGGCACCAAAGCTGGAAGGCCACCGACGACAGTGGAGCGCACGTCGATGTGAGCATCGTTTGTGACTGGTTGCCGTCGACGAGAAAGTTTGTCCTCGATCCAGATGTTCCGCCTGAAGTCTGGGCGTCTCCAACTTTGGTTGCTGGTCGTCGGTTTGCATACCTAGAGCTGAGGTCCATCACTTCGGACGGTTCACGCCTCTTTGAGGGCGATCTGGAAGTGCATCGACGGTGGCGCTCCATTGCGCAGGAGTGCGGTGCACGGTTGGCCTATGTGGACGTCGAAGACGAGCACTGCCAGGTTCTCTACCCCGAGGGAGCGGTCGCGCATCTCCCGAGAAGGTGCTGGGATGAGTTTGGGCTGGCGGACATCATGGAGCCGACTCCGGCTGACTTGCAGTGTGCGTATTGGTTGAACGAGTTGCGGCTACGTAGCCAGGAGATTTCGTGACGGGGCAAGTCAAAGACGTTCTTCTCGTCAACCAACGAGAATGGACGATTCTCAGCCGTGAGTTCCTTGGCCCCTCGGACCAGGCACTTGGCTACGAGACCAATCCGCCGAGCACGGCGAACTACCGAGGCAGGCGCGACACGTTTGGGCTCGTTGGGCGACAGTTGCTCCTACTGAAGAGTGACGTGGCGTTGGCACCAACGGTGGATGATGCGTTCGCCCCAGCGGGTGCGACCAGAACGAATCGCAAAATGGACCCGTTCCGCGGCGATGCGACATTTGTGTTCTCCAGCCACCCCCTCGGTGTCACGAGGAGCCTTTTCGTTGGCTACGGGTTCTTGGGCCATGCAGGAATCGGTCGGCCAGTCTTTGAATGGGAGGCGACGCTCAGTGTTTGCGACGGGGTCGTTGGTGAACCCGTCGATGTTGAACGGTTTGTTCTCGTCCCCGAAGTCGTAGACAACGAGACGCGACGGGGGCCGACATGGAAGAAGAGCAAACTCGAAGCTCACACGGTTCCGTTCGACGACTTCGTGGATGGAGCCCTCTTTGGACCCGCAGACTGAGCCTGATGGCGTTGAATTGGTTGGATGCGCCTTTCGCGAGCGGCTCCCTATTGCCAGCGCGAGAGCCCCTTCCTGGACAACGTCGAACGCGCCCAGCGCTGACACCTCGGGAGAAATCATGAGCATCGAGAGAACAATCTCCATGAACTTTGAAGGCCGCGCTGTAGCTGTCGAGGTCGGAGATACCTGGAGACTCGATGAACAACCCTTCGACGATCCCATCGAAGGAGCTACGGCCGTGCTCGGCCGATTGGGCCTGACAGGGCCAATCCCTCACAACGGCAGCAACATCATTGTCGATGGTGCCTTCGGTAGCGGAACGTTGACGTCGAGGGGGCATCCTCCATCGACGTGGGCGTATGTCCATGGTGAGGTGCTTACCCCAGCCGCGTCCGCGGCGATGACGTTGGCGAGCGAGGCATCTTGGGCATCGTTGACGTCGACGCTGGCGGCGGTGCTCGTTCGTGCTTGGGTTCTGGCCCGCGTTCGAGCACTGCCGTCGGAGGAGCGGACGTTGTTGGAAAACGTTGTCCGGCGGCTCGGAGCGACTCCCGTCGACGAGAAAGCTGCTCAAGAGGCGATTGTGAAGTGGCTGTCGTGCGTGCGTGAACCTGCCGCGTCACTGAAGAGCGCGAGTGAGATGCTGCGACGTCAGTTATCGACGTGGGATTGTCTGGACGACGATGGAGCTGGGCGAAGCCTCTGGCGCGGCGATGGGTTCGTCGCGGATTGCTGCGTCCCTGACGTCTCGGGCCTTGAGGCTGGAGAACTTCCAGATGTCGAAGATGACGACGAGCTTCGTGTTTACGGCCAAGTCGTCGTTGAGGTGCGCAGTGAATCCTAGTGACGTGGCCTATTGGACTGGCCTTGCCCCGGTTTCGTGGACAGTTGGTTAAGCGGCTTCCAAGGTCCGCATCGAGCGTACCTCGTAGGCCACGGGGCTCAATCCGCCATTCGCTGAATGACGTCGTTGAGGGTTGTAGAATTC
>Ga0213840_1002581_pt1 | contig 11084 bp, 5 predicted proteins | sample SWPATP22_FD_160132 | JGI IMG/M metagenome (GOLD analysis project Ga0213840, IMG submission 160132) | Coastal seawater microbial communities from Marineland, Florida, United States - SWPA TP2 #2 | ecosystem: Environmental > Aquatic > Marine > Coastal | place: USA: Florida | collected 2016-08-14 | reverse complement strand
TATATAGGGCCCCAAATAGGGCCGAAAATGGCGGCAACAGCAAGTGACAACACCGTTACAGGAAAGAAGAGTAAACCGCCGACTACGTACACCAAAAGTACGGTTGGTAAAGCGAAATACGTACCTCTACTTTTTTCCAAGAACGCACTGATGTTCTCGGAGCTTAACCATTCGATAGATTGACTAGCCCAATACATCAAACCACCTAGAATAGCGATGATAGTAATGCCTATCATGATCATAACGCTTCTACGCCTTGGGTTTCGCGCAGGTATTGCCGTGCCTCCCATTGTGGGAACAGACATCAGAGGCTCTTCTGGATCTGAAAGTGTCCTAAACACATTCTCAACCGAATGCTCGGTAAATTCTTCGTCACGCACTTCATTTAGCACATAGCCATGTGCTAATTGGTTTTCTAGAAGCGCCTTCACAGGGTTGGACTGTTCAAAGAGAGCAGGCATATCATCTAATGCTCTTCCTGTGTGTTCAGCAAGCAAGTCATTTCTTACCTGCGCTATTTCTTCCCTGTTTTTTGCCGTATTGCCAAAAAGCACAGTGTCGATTTCGGTATCTAGTGTCATTGAGCGATTACTCAAGTTTGATGAACCAATAACAAGATATTTATCGTCGATGGTCATTACCTTTGAGTGAATACGCTTGTAAGCTTTTCTGCCTTTTATGTCTTCTACTGATGAATACGTGAGGCGCACTCGATCGGGCTCGATGCCGTTTTCAAGTATGGCCTTGAACTCTATTCTACTGGCCCAAAAAGCCTCGCACTCAAACTTGCCTTTGGGTTCGTATGAACTCACGATGATAACGTTCAAATCAGGTTTGAGTTTAAGTTGTTTGTTGAGCGCCTCAGCAATCTCTTGGCGTGTAGTAAACTGATTTTCAATAAAGATAAACGATTCAGCTTCGCTTATGAGGTCGATGAGCATATGGCGTACTTCCTGCGCAGGCTCAACATCGTCCATAAAAGGGATGGTGCGTGCTAGTGCACACGATACATTCTCAAATAGTGGAGGGTAATCTTCAGGCCACGCTTGCGGCAGTTGTGCTTTATCGCTGTAGTCTACATCTTCTCTGATATCTATTGGTGTGGATTGGGCAACGCGCTGCCATCTCCACCTTACCAGTTTTGCGAAGTGCTCAACCACAGCACCGCTAGATACCATTTGTACATCATGCAATGGACCGTATTCACCGTCAGGTCCATTGCGTTCTTCAGATATTACCGGATGGTCTCGGGTGTCCCAGCGATTAGTCGATACATCCATACCACCGGAAAAAACCACTTCATCATCTACCACTACAATTTTCTGATGCTGGCTTCCACCCATGGGAATAGTGTCGTCTAACTCTGTTTCTACGTTGTCTGGAGTTTTCTCTTCCCACACCTCTTTTGCCCACATTTCTCGTTGAGCAAAAAACGCTAGCGACGAATCCCAACGTAAAAGATAAATTTTAATATCTGGATTTTGCTCCGCTTTCCATGCCAGTAAGTCGCTTATAACGCTTGGCGCTTCACTGGTTTCTTCATCTTGACCGCGAAGCAATCGAATACGGCTATCAATGTCCCATCCCACTATAAAAATGCTATGAGAGGCGTTAACAATGGCACTGTGAAGGGCTTTGTAGTAATTCCCGCAGTCTATGAGTGGCGCCGAAAAACGGGCTTTACTTTCAACCCAACAATTTTGACCAGGTTCAAAAATAGAATGCTTAGAATTCATAACAGTAGCCTTGTAATACCGGTTAAATGGCGAATACAAAGTAGTTGCAGAAAATGTTCCAATTGCTTGGTTTATTTTAAGGTACTGAATTTAATGCCTTATTTTTTTAAAGCGGACTGTCAGACTGTTTGGAGGCCAGTAACTTTTGTAATTTTTTCACTATTAGTCTTTCGTATTAATTCAAGCTGGCGAATATGCAAATTATCTTCTATATAAAGATTTATCCAGTAAAAACAGGTGAGTAACAATGGGTTTCTTTTCCCGAGAAAATGCAGCAGAACAAGCACTCTCACAGTCAATTTTGGCTGTTGTCACAATTGATGAGAATAACAATGTCACGTTTTATAACCAAGCTGCACAAAATCTATGGGGATATACACCTAATGAGGTAATTGGTAAGAACATAAAGATGTTGGTGCCCCACGAACATCAAGCTAATCACGATAGTTATGTGAATACACATCGAAATACCAACATTAACAAAATTGTAGGTAGCGCAAGAGAAGTCGAGCTAGAAACTAAAAGCGGCGATCGTATTTGGGTTCAACTTGCTTTGTCGCAGGTCATTGTTGGTGGGAAAAAGCATTACACCGCATTTGTTCGCGATGTAACAGAAGAGCGCGAGGCACGAGAAATCGTGGAGCAAACGCTAGAGCAAGCGTTAGATGCTGTTGTTTGTATTGATGAAAACAATAATGTGACCTTGTTCAATGCTTCTGCTGAAAAGCTATGGGGCTACGAACGCTCAGAGGTAATTGGGCAAAACGTAAAAATGCTTGTACCTCAAGCCATTCAGGCAAATCACGACAACTTTGTAAATGCCAATAGGGAAACTGGGCATGACAAAATTGTTGGCACTAGCCGTGAAGTTAAAGTTGAGCGCAAAGATGGCGGGTCGCTGTGGGGAAGGCTGTCGCTTTCCAAAGTTCGCCTGGCAGACCGTACGTTATATACAGCATTTATTAAAGACGTGACCGAAGAAGTAGAGCAGCGAGAGATGCAAAGGGTGCTCTCTTTGGTTGCTAACGAAACCGATAACGCAGTAATTATTACAGACGCTGACGGGTTAATTGAATATGTAAACAACGGGTTTACGCGATTAACCGGTTATGAATTTGATGAGGTGAAAGGTCGCAAGCCAGGTTCATTTTTGCAAGGGGAAGAAACCGATCAAAGAACCGTAGATGTTATTCGTCAGAAACTGAAAAATCGAGATGCATTTTACGATGAAATACTCAACTACCGAAAAGACGGCGTTCCCTATTGGACGTCACTGTCTATTAATCCTGTTTTCAATGATGGGCAGCTTGTAAATTTCATAGCGGTACAGGCCGACATTACCCGTGTTAAACAAATGGCATTAGATTTTACCAACAAATTAAAAGCTATTGGTGAGGCTTTAGTGTTGCTAGAGACGAAGCCAAATGGTGAAGTCATTGAAGCGAATAAATTATTAAGAGATACCTTAAAAGGCGTATATGATTCGAAAACCTTTGCGCAAGAGGTCATGTCGAGACTTACACCTGAAGATAAGAGTGCGCTGGAAGGGCAGGGCTTCGTGTCGAAAATACTCGAATTTGAAGCTAACGGCCATTATTTAGCATTTGACTCTCGTATTTGTGCACTGAAAAACTTTACCGGAAGTATCACTCGATATGTCTTTTTTGCAATCAATGTATCATCGAGAAAACGAGCAGTGAATGACACTCAAGGCGCTATGCAGGAATTGCTCACTACCAGTCAAACTATAAGTACCATAGTAGGTACTATTAACTCTATTTCGGAACAAACTAATCTGTTGGCACTTAACGCGGCTATTGAAGCGGCGAGAGCTGGTGAAATGGGCAGAGGGTTCGCAGTGGTTGCCGATGAGGTAAGAACGTTAGCCGGAAACTCACAAGCTTCATCGAACGAAATTGATAACCTTGTAAAAACAACGGTGGCAAAAATTGAAGAGCTAGCGCAGTTAATACAACGTATTGATGGGTAAAAAGTAGGTAAAACCAAAAACGCAGCTTATCGCTGCGTTTTTCTCAGTTCTTCACTTGTTGTTAGAAACGGTATTCAACACCGATACTTGCTTGCTTTAGATCCGTTTCAAAATCGGTATCGTCAATGTCGTCAAATGCTTCGTCAGCATCAAGTTCAGTGTCGTAAACCGTATATTCAGCGTTAACTAAAAAGTTGCTGGTAATGGCGTAACTTAAACCTGCACCTACAAATAAACTTTCATCATCATTTTCCTGGCTGAAACCACCTAAGTTGTATTCGGTTTCTGACCATAGTTGACCTAATTTAGCGTAAAGTGAGAATCGCTCAGTAAGCGGTAATATACCTTTTACCGCTGCTGTATAACCGTCAGTCTCTGCGCCAGCTAAATCATTGCCGTAGTCGCCAAAGTCAATATAACTACCTTCAATAGCTATCCATTCATTGAATTTGTAACCAGCAATACCTTGCCAAACATCTTTATCATCGTCGAAGTCATCTTCGCCTTCTACACGCAAATATCCATAGTTACCACCAACATAGAAGCCACTTGTTTTTGCTTCTACTTGAGCACTTTGAGCGTGTGCACCAAAAGAGGCCATTACGCTGATAGATGCAATGGCACTTAGATAACTTACTGTTCCAATTAATTTTTTCATGATGTTTTCCTCATTCGCTATTAATCAATCCATTGGCTTCGTCGTGAAGCTAATGCGACAAAATTCCTTAGAGGTATTTCAAACGTCATGCCACCGTAAAACTTTCAAAATGTCAGCGTAAGTCATGAAATTTTTTCTTACTTTGATTAAATATGATTTATTTTTGCACAATTTGTAGCGAGTGATTGTTCACTGCTTCATACGTCACTCGAAAACATTTCACAGCGTGTGAAATAGCTTCACAGTTTTAGGCGCACTGTGATCTTCATACTAAATCCTTGAAAGAGAATGTCTTTTTTTTAATTGAAAAATTCAATCAGCAGAATCCATTTTATTATCTGTCATTTAATCGCAGCACTGACTATCTTCTTAACTGTAAAAGGTAAATAGAATGTTAATGAAAAGGGTGTGAACCACTTTTCATTGTCTAAACAATGTAGAACGGGAAATGAATATGATGACAAGAAGGTTTAAAAGAACAACAGTTTCTGCACTCGTTGCGCTTTCTTTGTGCGCCACAGGTGCAATGGCTAACGATCAAATAAGTAAGCCTGCTGGCGCAAAAGGCATGGGAATGACAAAAGCATTCCAAGCCAAGAGCAATCAATTCTGGTGGCCTGATCAGTTAGACCTTTCACCATTGCGCGATCACGACAAACGCTCTAACCCTTTGGGCGAAAATTTTAGCTATGCAAAAGCGTTTTCAAAGCTAGACCTTGACCAAGTGAAAAGCGATATCAATGAATTATTAACGACGTCGCAAGACTGGTGGCCCGCCGACTTTGGTAACTATGGTCCTTTCTTTATTCGTCTTTCTTGGCATGCTGCTGGTACCTACCGTACGCTTGATGGTCGCGGCGGTGGTGACGGTGGCCAGATGCGTTTCGATCCACTAAATAGCTGGCCCGACAATGGCAACTTAGACAAGGCACGCCGTTTGTTATGGCCAATTAAGCAAAAGTACGGTGAGAGTTTGTCATGGGGCGACCTAATGATTTTAGCGGGCACCGTAGGTATGGAAAACATGGGTTTTGATACTTACGGCTTTGCTGGTGGCCGTACCGATGATTGGGAGCCGGACCTAGTATATTGGGGCCCTGAAGTTGAAATGCTAGCCAGCGATCGCGAAGAGCGAGATGGTAAGCTTCAGCGTCCACTTGGTGCAACGCATATGGGTTTGATTTACGTAAACCCAGAAGGTCCCAAAGGTAAGCCAGACCCTATGGGTTCAGCAAAGAACATCCGCATTGCATTCGGTCGTATGGCGATGAATGATGAAGAAACTGTCGCGCTAATTGCAGGTGGTCACACGTTTGGCAAAATGCACGGTGCACACAAACCTTCAGACTGTCTTGAAGGCGAACCTGGCGCAGCAGGCCTTGAAGAGCAAGGTTTAGGTTGGAAAAACAACTGCGGCAAAGGCAATGCTGAAGATACTGTTACCAGTGGTCTTGAGGGTGCTTGGACACAGCTGCCCACTAAATGGACTAGCTTGTATCTACAAAACCTATTGGGCTTCGAATGGAAGCAAACGCGTAGTCCTGCCGGCGCTATCCAGTGGATCCCAACTGACGAGTCGTTACACCAGTCGGTGCCTGATGCTCACGTAGAAGGTAAAAAGAACCCGCCGGTAATGACAACCGCTGACTTGGCACTTAAATACGATCCTGAATATCGCAAAATCGCAGAGCGCTTCCTAGCCGATCCAAAAGAATACCAAACTGCATTTGCGAAAGCATGGTTCAAGCTTACGCACAGAGATATGGGGCCAAAGGCACGTTACTTAGGTGACGATATTCCAGAAGAGAATTTCATTTGGCAGGATCCTGTGCCTGAAGCCGACTACAAAATGATTTCTGACAAAGACGTGAAAAAGTTGAAGTCAGAAATTTTAGACACTGGTTTGACGGTTCAGCAGCTTGTTAAAACAGCGTGGGCGTCGGCATCAAGCTTTAGAGCATCAGACATGCGCGGTGGTGCGAACGGAGCACGCATTGCACTTCAGCCTCAAATGGGCTGGGAAGTAAACGAACCAGACACTGTTAAAGAAGTAGTGGCGAAACTTAAGGAAGTGCAAGAAGAATACAATTCTCGCATGTTCTCTAAAAAGAAAGTGTCGTTGGCAGACCTTATTGTAATTGGTGGTGCTGCTGCAATTGAAAAAGCAGCTGCAGATGCGGGCGTAAAAGTAACTGTGCCGGTGAAGCCAGGGCGTACCGATGCAACTCAAGAGCAGACTGATGTAACTTCTTTCTCGTTGCTAGAACCATCAGCTGACGCCTTTAGAAACTACTACAATGCGCAAGCAAGCTATCGTTCACCGACCGATATGTTAGTAGATAAAGCCGACCAGCTTAATCTTACGGTTCCGGAAATGACGGTGCTGCTTGGTGGTATGCGCTCACTAGGAGCAAATGCAAACGGTACTACCCATGGTGTATTTACTGACAACGTGAATACATTAAGTAACGACTTTTTCGTGAACTTATTGGACATGGGCACTAAGTGGAGAAAAACGGACGACCCTTCTGTTTACGAAGGCGTAAACCGTAAAACCGGTGAAGTGAAATACACAGGTACTCCTGTTGATTTGGTGTTTGGTTCAAACAGTGAATTACGTGCAGTAGCGGAAGTGTACGCTTACGACAACGCAAAACAACGTTTTGTTGAAGACTTTGTTGATGCGTGGACAAAAGTAATGACGCTTGACCGTTTCGACTTACGCCATGACCTAACTGCGTCCTTGTCTAAGAAGTAGACCCACCCAGTTTGTAAGGTATTTAGAAAAGCGCCAATGGTTAAATAAGTTACCTAGGCGATTAAAAACGGGGCTTGTTGCCCCGTTTTTTTGTACACGCTTATAAGCAAGTGAAGCGTCGCATTGCAAGGGGGGATTAGGTACACTGACGCATTAATGCACAAAATACAGGCACAGTGGTAATGGCAAAGCTACAGCGCGCGTTGGTTAACTTAGAAATACTAAGTGAAGACATTAACGATTTAAGTGACACTGCATTATACGGTGACGCTCACAAGCGCCTGCTACAGACGATGCTAGATACGTTACTAGAGCTGAACACCTTGATAGTCAACGAAACGCAAGCGAGCTTTCAGCAAATTCTGGCAGGCTCGCCATTTGAAACTGTGTTTGAAAAGAAACAGATGGTGTCGGTGTATGTGAAGCTACTGGGTTATGTTATTACAGCGTGTGAAGCTACTAATAAGGCAAGCTTGATTATTAATGACAACTTTGATGAAAGTGCTGATAAACGTTTAGAGCTGCTGCAGGTGAAAGCAATACGCGCGAAGTCGCAGCTTAAAACCGTCGCCACCGCAATGGGAAAGTCTGATTATCAGAAGTTTCTTTTGATGTGTGGGTTAAGCGCACCAGAATGGAGCTGGGATGTGCTTCGCGCTAGGTTTTAAGCCGAGCGCGAAGCGTGTTCAATAGTTCAAACGTATTATCTATGGTGTGGTGTTACGAATACCAATGTCTTGTTCATTGATCACACGTACTTCACGCTGCGGGAACGGAATTTCAATGTTATGTTCGCGAAGTGTTTCAAAAACGATGAGTAGCAAATCGCCACCTACGCGGTTTTTACCGTCATCTACGCCTTCCATCCAGAATTCGACAAACATATTTACCCCCGAGTCGCCAAAGCTATCAATCTCGCAGTCTGGGCGTTCTTCAAAGGGAACGTCGTCACCATTAATTACTTGAGGGTGCTGACCAACAGCCTCTTTCACAATTTCAACCATGGCACGAATATCAGTTTTATAGGCCACGGAAAAGTCAATGCGATAACGCTGTTTCTGGTTTTTATGGGTCCAGTTTATTAGCAGTGAGCTGATAAATTTCTCATTAGGAACCAGTACGTCTTTACCGTCGTAAGTTTCTAATACAGCGTAACGCATCTTAAATTCGCGCACGATGCCCTTCTGACCATCTTCTAACTCAACATAGTCACCTACCGTTAGCGACTTATCTAATAGAATGATGATGCCCGAAATGAAGTTTGACGCTATCGACTGTAAACCCAAACCTAAACCAACGCCTACAGCACCACCAAACACGGCCAATGCAGTAAGGTTTATACCCATAACATTCAGCAGTAACAGGAATACCACGCAGAACAGGGCTACTTCGAACAGTTTGGCAAATACTTCCTTAGTGGATACGTCCAACGACTTATGGTTGCGGATGATATCTTGGCCAATGGCATTAGAGCTTCTTCCCAAGTAGAAAAGTAGTGCGCCAAATAACAGTACACGGGTAACGCCATACGCCGAAATTTCTACATTTCCAACCGAGATGGCAATAGATTCTAGGGTAGAGGTGATTAGCGGTAAGATCCCTACTAGGTGTAAAAACAATATGGGGAGGCCAAGCCAGCGCATAAACGTTGCTATGGTTCTGTTTTCTACGAAACCATGAATAAGCGAGCTTACGAAAAGCAGTAAAGCAACGACAACAGCTATTTCTAGTAACCAAGCGTCGAACTGAAACTGTTCGCCAAGCACTGTGGTAAGTTTCAACATGCTAATAGTAATTAGCGGAAACAATGCCTCACCCAATTTGAACATAAAGCCATGTAAAGTATGCGCTCCATGTTCAGGCGCTTCACGGGTAAATTTAAATGGTTTTTTCACTTGCCTTGCGAGTATAAAAGCAACGCAGTAAATCACTGCGATGGTTGCAAGCTGAATCATAAAGCTGTCAGACATCACAGATGCTTTTACCAGCGACCACTTTTCTTCAAAGTGCGTAGTCAAACTATCAACATTCATGTTTTCTTCTTCATTGCTAAACCACGGTGATGTGGTAATTAAATAGTGCGCGGTTTTTATCCTTTAACGTGGTGTAGGTAAAGTGGTTTTTAACATCCACGACATCAACATGTCATAGTTTTGATGATTTTGCGAACTTGCGTCGCTCGACAAAGTTCGTCATTTGTTATTTCTGACTGTGCCAGAGTCTTTTTTAAATGATTTAAAACTTTGATATATATAATTTTATTAAGTTTTCAGTGAGCTGTCTCTTTTGGGGCTCAGCAACATACAAGGTTTGTTAACTCTACTTTTTTGTCGTTTTGATAAAAATAAAAACAGTTTGTGGAAACACCATTGTTGCGGTTTTAACACTTCGTCAAAGACTTCTATTTCTTTTAAGGCTGCCAGAAATTTAAGAACATAAGATTCTTTGAATAAAAGTGAGGTGTTATCTACAAACTAGTCTACACTCTTTATTGGCACCGTATCTTGCTAGTTATCTTTCAATATTTTTTAAAGGTTTATGATCAGCGGCTCGCTATTCTACAGAGGGCTCCATCTCTAATAGGCGATTTCAATGCAAAGAGATTCGAATGACATAAACACGCTGGTGCGTCAGTGTGACGATGAACCCATCCATTTACTAGAGCATGTGCAACATTATGGCTTTCTTATAGCTGTATGCACAGAAGGCATCGTTTCCCATATATCAGAAAATGTCGGCGATTTTCTTGACGTAGATGCTTCGCAATTACTTGGTGAAAACTTATGGGAATGGGTAGGTAAAGAGCTAGCTCACGCCATCCGGGGTGCGCAGCATCAGTCTGTTATTATCGGAAAGCCTTGCCACTTACAGGCCCGAACTTTAAAAGGCGCAACTGATAAGTTCAATATTGCGGTTCATGCAGTAGGGGGAACCGTGGTTATTGAGTTTGAACCAGAAGCCGCCACTGCAAGCCATGACAATGTGCTATCAGCACTTATGAATCAGATTCCTCAGTTAAAAGACATCCCGCTGCTTTATGATGGAATAGTGGAAGCTTTAAAATTTGCAACTGGTTTTGACAGGGTCATGCTCTATCAGTTTTTATCAGATGGTGCAGGTGAAGTCGTTGCTGAGGCTAAAAATGCAGACTTGGCGCCATTTTTGGGTTTGAGATACCCCGCTTCTGATATTCCAAAACAAGCGAGAGCGCTATACAAACGTACGTTAACTAGAACTATCGCTAGTGTACATGCCAAAACGTCTCCCTTATTATCTCACGACGATAATGCCCCAGCCCTTGATTTATCACAGTCCAAGTTACGCGCCGTTTCCCCTGTCCATATTCAATATTTAAAGAATATGGGGGTGGGTGCATCCATGTCTATTTCAATCATTATTGAAGGTGAATTATGGGGGCTCATTGCATGTCACCACAATTCAGACAAAATTGTTTCAGTGCGGCTACTTTCGCAGTTGGAGCTTTTTAGTGAAATATTTTCATTAGAACTTTCGAATAGGCTAATACAAGAGCGTATTCGTGTAAGCGAAAAGGCAACGAGTACCTTCACGACAATATTGAGTAATCTTGCGCTAGGACAGTCATTAGCGAATGCAATAGTAGAACAGCTAGAATTGTTAAAAGGGCTTATTGATATTGACGGTATAGGGTGCTGTTTCAGTGATGAGTATGTAAAGAATGGAGCTGCACTTAGTCATAAAAAAGTCAAAAAGCTCACCAAGTATCTTGCAAAGTGCCCCGATGCAGAAGTGCATCGTTTGGATAACTTAGTGGCTGCCGATGAGGCACTTTCTGACAGTGAAGTTGCTGGTGTGCTAGCTATAAAAATATCATCCTCGCCAATGGATTATATTTTTCTGTACCGCAAATCTATTACTCAAAAAGTGATGTGGGCTGGAAATCCGGAAAAGCGTGTGGAAAAG
>Ga0213840_1002576_pt1 | contig 11089 bp, 6 predicted proteins | sample SWPATP22_FD_160132 | JGI IMG/M metagenome (GOLD analysis project Ga0213840, IMG submission 160132) | Coastal seawater microbial communities from Marineland, Florida, United States - SWPA TP2 #2 | ecosystem: Environmental > Aquatic > Marine > Coastal | place: USA: Florida | collected 2016-08-14 | reverse complement strand
CTTAGAAATTTAGCTATCTTTTTACTAGCAAAAATTCATTCCTCAATCACTGCTGCTATCGACCTTGTTGCTCATAATATCAAAATTGCTATACCTTGGCTATTTAGGAGAACTTAATGGCCCTGCACTCCAACTATTCTGCAAAAAAGCAAATTATTTTACTGTATAAAAAAAGAGTTGGAAGTTTAATCGTGAGGAATAATTTCAAGGTTATATTTTATCCCTTGAAGCGATGATTTTAAGATTTCAATATCCGGTACATTTCCATACCATTCATTTCTAAATTTATTCCATCTAAGATTATGAGTACGAAGATTATCACGTGTGCCTTTGGATTCTTTTTCTTCAAATTTTATTATTACAGGAGTAGTTTCTTTTGCTTCTTTGTCAAATTTTGATGAACCTAGCTTAGTCCAAGTATCTTTTATTTTTGTGTCATTTTCTAAAGCATGACTCAGTGAGAGTAGGGCTCCATATAATGTATTTGAGGGCAGCATATCAATTCCAGCTTTTGCAACTAAACCGCCAACTTCTATTAAGTGCCTTGTCCGCATTTTTCGTTCTTTGATTTTTAATTTGTTTTCTTCAGCCGTAAGTCTAGCTTTTTTTTGCTCTAGTTTTTTCTTTTCTTCTGTAATCTTATTTAATTTACTCATATGTTAAACCCTCAGTATTTTTCTTATTTATTTTGTAGCTTTTCTTTGGCCTTAGTCTTGTTTTTTTATTTAAGTTTTTAGAGCCTTGAATTTAGTTATAGTTATTTTCTGTAAGTTCTTACTCCCATTATACATATAAGAACAGATATAAGCTAGTAAAACCTCGTCCATTACTTCTGCTTTAGCTAGTATAACTTTAGCATGTTTTTATTATCTGTAAAAGTAGCTGGGTTATAAAAATTATTATACTGGTTATAATAATTTTATACGCAACATGCAAACTGTGTTTGCTTGGCTTAAAAAGTATGGTATTATACTGGAACAGTAATAGCTATAAGTTATCATTTCAATTTATTATAATAGTTAGATAATAGGCACTATAGAAGTGTTTTTAGTTTTTTAAAAAGATAGATGAGTATGCTTAGTAAATAAAAATTACTTTCATCGGAGAGGTTATGGAAAAAGAAATAAAGCATGAAAGTTTTATAGAATTATATGAAACAAATGATGGAGATTTTAAAGTCGAAGTGAAGGTAGTAGATAATAGTGTTTGGTTAACTCAATCTCAATTGTCTAGTTTATTTGATAAAGATAGATCTGTTATAACCAAGCATATCAATAACATTTTGAAAGAAAATGAGTTAGACAGTTCAGTATGTGCAAATTTTGCACATACTGCCTCAGATGGAAAGAAATATCAAACAAAGTATTATAATCTTGATATGATAATTTCCGTAGGCTACCGAGTAAACTCTAAAGTAGGTATAAGATTTCGCAGGTGGGCTACAAATATATTAAAAGCATATTTGCTAAAAGGCTATAGCATAAATCAAGATAATCTCCTTAATTCTAGAGTAGAAGATCTTCAGTCTGCAATTGATTTAATGAGTAATGCCCTTTCAAATACAAGACTCTTAAATGCTCCGGGTGAAGAAATTATTTCTATTATTAGGGCTTATTCTAAAACTTGGGATATTTTAATTAAATATGACGAGAATAAACTTCATAAGCCCTCTCAACTGCATCAAAGCCCGCAAATGGTCTTACCTTACCATGAGGCAAGGGAGTTAATACACGAATTTAAAAAAGAACTCAATGTAGGTGGTCTTTTCGGTATTGAAAGGGGGGATGCTTTAAAAGCGATCCTAGGCAATATCATACAAAGTTTTAATGGGCAAGATTTATATTCAAGCACACAAGAAAAAGCTGCTCATCTTCTTTATTTTATAATAAAAGATCATCCTTTTACTGATGGTAATAAAAGAATAGGAAGTTTTCTATTCTTATTATTTTTGAAATTATCAAATATAGATACGAGTAAAATGAATGAAAATACCCTTACAGCCCTAGCCTTACTTGCTGCTGAGAGTAGATCAGAACAAAAGGATTTAATGATCAGGCTAATCATGAACTTAATAGGATAAATAAAAAAGAAAATAATGGCTATAGGATTTGCAAGGATAGAATTTGTAGGAAGGAGTAATGGTGGGAACGCTTGCTGTAAATCTGCATATAATTCTAGAACGCAAATCAAAGATGAGAATACGGGCACAAGCTATAGTTTTGCTAGTAAAGAAGATAGTGCTTATCATGAAATAATGTTACCTGAATATGCTGATAAAAAATTCAAAGATCCGTCTGTATTTTCTAATGAAGTAGAGAGTAAAGAGAAGAAAAAAAATAGTCAGCTTTATTTAGAATGCGTTTTGGCATTGCCCAAAGAAGAAGATGTATCATTAGAAATGAAAGTAGAAATGGTGCATGAATTTGTTAAAAGAAAGGGATGGGTAGAAGGTGGCCTTGGAGTGCAGGTTGATATCCATGAACCTCATGAAGGAGAGATGAATTGGCATGCTCACCTTCTTGTTACTACTAGGAGATTTACAAAAGATGGAGTAGGCCTTGGAGAAAAAGCAAGAGATCTCCAGCCTAATGTTAGATTTGGAAAACTGAAGAGAAGTCCTGATATAGATAATAATATCCTATGGACTGATGTTCAAAATGATATCTTTAAATCACATGGTATGGATTTAAGGGTAGATTTACCCGGGGAGATTACCCAAGAGCATATTGGGCCTGTGAGGATGAGAAGTGTATTAAATCAAGCAGTTGATAGAAATGAAATACGCCGTATTGCTAATATAGAATCTATCACTGTTGGATCTGATTTAATTGATAGGGTTACTAAACATTCTAGTGTTTTTAGTGAGCACGACCTTAGAAGAGCTGTTGGAACTCGCACTAGAGATCAATCAGAAGTGGATGCTTTGGTTAAAGAAGCTATGTCTGATAAGAGGTTGATGGAGCTTCATGATGAATCAGGAAAATCTATAGGCAAATATACTACCGAAGATATTAGAAAAGAAGAACTTAAGCTTTTGAGACTATCTGAATATGTAGCTGCTAATGCTAATCCAATGAGGCAAAAGGGAAGGGAAGCAGATATAGAGGATGCTATTGATAATGCGTCATCTAATTTGTCATCTGAGCAAGTGGCGGTTTTAAAGCATTTGCTCTTGGGTGAATCTGGAATAAGGGTACTTAGAGGTAGGGCTGGTACTGGTAAATCTCATGTTTTAAAGCAAATTCCTAAGATTGCAGAAAAGTTTGGTGTTAATGTAGTGGGTATTGCTCCAACCCATAAGGCAAAGCAGGAGCTTGAAAAGGATGGTTATAGGTCGACAGATACAATCAAGGGGATGCTGTTTAAGCTATATAACGGCAAGTTTGATTTACCTAAGGGAAGTATCATAGTTGTTGATGAAGCTGGGATGGTTGGAAATGATGATTATATGGAGCTTCAAAGGGTAGCTGCGGCAAGGAGCTGCAATCTAATCAAAGCTGGTGATGAGAAGCAAATAGCTTCTGTTGGTAGAGGTGGGATGTTTGAAGTATTTGCTGAGAAATATAGCTCGGATGTTCTAACTGATATTAAGAGGCAAAGATATAATTGGGGTAAGGCGGTAGCAAGAGCTTTTTCTAATGGGGAAGTTCAGACTGGCCTTAGAATATTACATGGTCAGGGGCGCATTGTACAAGATAAGGATAAAGTAGCCTCAATGGAGACTTTGCTTAAAGACTGGGATGCGGATGAAAATGATCTCAAAGATAAGATTATCCTAGCTGTAGCAAATAGGGATGTAAATGCATTAAATGCTGGAGCTAGGCAATATTTAAAAGCTAGAGGCGCTCTTAGAGGAGAAGAAATCAAAGTTGCTGGCATGAATTACATGAAGGGTGATAGGATCTTAATCAATAAGACTAATAAGGATTTGGGACTTACTAATGGAGATATAGCGGAAATAAGAGAGGTGGGTAAAGAGAGGTTTGTTGTAGTGATTCCTAATAAGAAAAGCGATGAAAATGCTCAAGTAATTAATACTGGTATGGTTGAAAATCAAAATATGCAAGATCACGTAAAAGAGATTGCATTTAATCCTCAGGAATATAGTGGTTTTAGGCATGGGTATGCAACGACAGTATTTAAGTCTCAAGCAGCATCTATTATGTCAGTATTTGTATATCATGATGGATTTGCTGGGATTAGAAATTCTTATGTGGCCCTTTCGAGGAATATAAAGGATTTGAAACTCTATATTAATGCTCAGGCAACTAGAAGCATGCAGCATTTGATAAAGCAATTGGGTGCTGATCCTGATACCGCAAGTAGTTTAAGTTATTTGACTAAAGAAGATTTGTTTAAAAGAGATTTAGAGCAAAATAAGCAAGACGAGAAAAACACTTTAGAAGAAAAAAGCTTTTTTGCTAGTATTGCTGATAGGGCATATAAGTTTGGCGTGAAGAAATTCACAGAACTTACTGACAAACATATACCAGATTGGAAATATTATGATTTTCAGCCTGATATAGTTCCATCTGCAAGGGTAGAGAAGGTTTTAGATTCTGAAATATTAGAGAAGGGAATAGAATTACAAGAATCACGTGAATATGAAGGACATCTAGAGGAAATTAATATATTAGAAGATGCGGACAGGGTATTTGCATCGAGCAATGGAAGTGCTGGATCTAGTAATTCTTCAAGAATGGGCAAAAATATACCTAATATAGTGAAGGATAGTAATAGAGGTAAGAATAGAGTTTCTCAGACTCCTAAGCAGAAATTTTACTCTAAAGCTGATAGGGCTAGAGGAGAGATAGACCAGTCTGGTGAATCTAAAGAAAAGCTTTCTAAAGCAGTAGAGCAGAGAGCTCAGTGGGATAGAGAGAGGGAACATCTCAAGGCAGAAGCAAGATTTAGAGCAGAAGAGATTGCAAGAGATGTTTTAGGGGAGCCTAATCCTAAATTATCCAATAATAAGACTTTAAGATTTGGAGATAATGGTAAGATAGCTGTTAGGATCAGTGGAGCTAGAATAGGTCAGTGGTATGATTTTAGTTCAAGTAAGGGAGGAGATGTATTTGTTCTTGTTCAAGAACATAGACATTGTGACTTTAAGGGGGCTTCTGAATATTTAAAATCCAAGCTTGGAATAGGGGATAATGTTCCTCACTTGCATGTTGTTGATAATGTTAGAAATACTGATCGCACTGCAAAATACTTAAAAGAGCAAGAAAAGCTTGAGAAAGAGGCCAAAGCCAAGGTAGAGAGAGCTCAAAAATTATATGATAGAGCAAAAAACATTGAAGAGAGAGCTGTTGCGCATAGATATTTGTCTGAAGTTAGAAACATTACATGCGAGCTTGGCAAAGATATAAAAACAGCGGGAATTGCTCATATAAAAGAAAGTGGAGAATCAGGCTCAAAGAAGAGGCGGTATCTTCCTGCATTAGTTGCTTTTGCAAGGGATAAGAGGGGCAACATTACTGGCGGCCAGCAGATACTTCTGGATAAGTCTACTGGTAAGAAGGCTAATATAGATATACCTAAGAAGTCATTTGGTAAGATTGCAGGATCATTTGTAGATCTTGGCACTATAGAATCTAAATCTAATCTGAAGCCTTCTCAATCTGAATTACAATTAAAAGCCAATTCTATAACTATTATAGCTGAAGGGGTAGAGACTGGGCTTTCTGTGAAACAAGCTCTATCAAGTGAAGCCTCAGGGAATATTATTGCTGATTCCAATATTTCTAAAATTAGAGTTCTTTGTTCATTAGGTATAAGCAATATAAGAAACTATCAGCCTGAGAGAGGTGAAAAAATAATCATTGCCGCAGATAATGATGGAGAAAAAGCTCTTACAACAAAGACTATAGAAAATGCTAAATCTACATTAGCTGATAAAGGAGCATACACAGAAGTTGTAAGGCCTGCCCCAGTTGTAGAATCTCCAGCAGCCAAAGTAGGAGATTTTAACGATATATTATGCAAGGCTGGTAATATTCACTCCAATGAAAAAGAAATAGCAGTATCATTTGAAAAGGCAATTAAAACTCATACAGCAAATAACATATCTGATTATTTTGCTTCTCTTGGTCCAAATGCTAATTCTAAGCTCAAATCTCAAGAATTGTCAGATCTTAAATATGTTCAGTCTTATGGAATAGATGAGAGCAAAATTGTTGATGCATACAGGAAAGGTGAATTTGAAGGTAGCCTTACACTTGAACAAACAAGAAAAGAGTTAGATTTTGCAAGGCTTCAAGCTAAGGAGCATGGTGTTATTATCAAAGATAGTCAGGAGCTTGTATCTTCCTTGCAGAGTCCAACACTAGAGCAAAAAGAGCTTCTTACTGATAAGAATTACTTCATCAAATCTATGCTTGGAATGGATGATAAGAAATGCAAGGACTTTATAGTCGGCATTAGGGATAAGGCTCTTAACAGGCATATAGAGGAGCATTTTGCTAAATTAGGCAAAGATAAGGCTAAGGATCCTATTGAGGCGGCAAAGATGCTAAAGCAAGAGCAGGATTTCTTGATATCACTCGGCGGCAACTTGAAGCATCAGGAATATTATTCACCAAATGCATTATCCTCAATTAAGGCTGCAATACAAAACAAGAAAGATAATGTAATACAAGATCTTGTTAAACTAGCTAAGTTTATGGAGTCAGATAAGAGCTTAGTAAAAGCTGATGATATGACAAAGCTGCTTAGATCATCATCCAATATAAGGGATGCTCATGATAAGCTATTAGATCATTATCAAACAAGGTTTAAGCGAGTAATGGTAGAAGGTATCAAAACAACAATAGCAGGGAAGGAATTTGGGTTTGATGGTAAGAAGTGGAATTCACCTGTTAAATTCCTAGACCATTTACTGAAGAATAAAAACTCTCAATATGCACCACATAAGACTATTGCAAAAGCTCAGGAAAAGCTAATTGAGATGCATAAGAATAAAGCTAGAGAAATGGGCGGACCTGAGTTATGATGATACCTACTAATGCCTTACATAAAATTACAATCTTACAATAAAGTTTTCTAAGTAATTTGTACCTACTAATTAATTTAAGTAAATTTAGCTGAGGGATTTTAAGTGTTAATTTGTCTAAAATATTAGATATAAAAGATATGAGGTGTTATGGAGAATTTAAAGCAAGATAAGAAAACTAGTAATTCAGCATTAGACAAGAAAACTTTTTTTAATGAAATACAATCTTGTCCTCAAGATTTGGGTAAGGTTTATAATACATCAAATGATTCTGCTCTTGGTTATAGCCTAACAGGTTTAGAAGGTGATTTAGAAGCTACTCTAAACATAAGAGGTGATAGAGCTCAAGAGGAATACATATCAATAGACAGTACTTTGTTATCAAAAGTAGGATCTTTTAAAGCAATAGTCCCTCGTAAAAAGAGGCCATTACTAACAAAAGAAGAGCATGCTGATCTGGTGAAGGCAAAATTCTCAGCTGCACAAAGCATAGACCACCATATCACGCTTTTTAGAGTACAAGATAAGCAAAATTTAGGACCTAAAGAGATAAAAACACATACGGTTCAGGGACCTCGCTGGACGCCGCCTTCCTCTTTAGGCTTTGTATTTGGTGCTGTAAATGTTCAGAATAGAATTTGGCTGGCAACTAAGCCTACTGGAGACACAAATGGCTCAGGCTTGTTAGGTGATAAAGGTGAGCCAGCTATTTTAGCTAGAGAAATTATGGTTCCCGTTAAACTAGGTTGGTCTGCTAGAGAAGCTAGGATAAATGAGCAATATGGTAAAACTGGTAGGGGGCCAGAAACTGTTCTTACTCCGCCATCTAGTCCAGTGCCATTTGATAGTAGAGAGTTTCAAAATCTTATGGATGTAAATGCAGGTTGGGATGATCTTCCGATGAAAGCCGTTGATCTTGCTCGTGTTACATTGGTGCCTAAGGAGAGATTAGAGAAATATTTATTGCAAAATGGATTAAAGCGTAATGATTTTGAAGATGCTTTATTAGAAATAGTAGCTAATGGCAAAATTTTAGCATTACTTGAAAGTGGAGTGTTAGATTTGGATGTATTAAGTGAGTTAGCAGCTGATTTATTAGAGATACTACTGCATAATAAAAAAGTTATAAAATTACTGCAGCTGGAGGAAATAGAATTTGATGGTTTAGTACTCATCTATGGTGAGTTTTTTGATAATGGAGAAGAGGAATTTTCATCTATAGATTTTGAGAAATTCTATAAATTCTATTCTTCAAATGAGGAAGTATTCAGGAAGCTTACGAATGAATTAGATATGTCTATAGGATCTATAATAAGTTTAATCCATAATTATGGAGAAATAGTAGAATATTTAACCAGTAACGATGCTATAGAGTTTCTCAATAAGTATGCTAATGAAAATAATGGCGAGGGTGATAAGGTAAGTATTGAATGGCTTGGAGCAATCTATCGATCTAACCAAAATTTATTTTATGCGTTGACTATAGACGAGCATAATATCTTAGGTGATTTAAGTGTAGAAGACTTTATTAATAGATATGAGGCTATTCAAAAAGAAGATGAGCAATCCTTAGAAGATGGCTTGTTATTTGATAATGACCCCTATGATATATTACACTCACAAGTCATAGAGGATTATTGTCCAGATGAATGGTTTGGAAGTCATAATGATAGTGATGATGAAGAACAAGGAGATGATTACTATTATAGTTATTCAGAATTATCTGATTCTTCGGAATATGAAGCAGATACCTTAAATGACGTAACAGATTTACATGTGATGATGGGGCGCGTTGATATACAAGATGATAGCATCTCATGAATTTGTTCTATATACCAGCTATAGATGATGGTGACAAATCAATTGAAAAGGTATAGAATGCAATTAGCAACAATGGAGTAGGAGTATTTATGAGTCAGGATATGAGCAAAGCATTTACAAAATATGATTATGTAGGGGCAACCAAAGGAGAAAGGGGCTTTGTCCTAGATGCTGAGACTAATTTTGTATCTGGAGAGGATTCTAAGCCTTTAGAGGGTAGTGATATCCATTTTGTAACTGAGCTTGACACAAAACAAGGAAAATTAACAATTTATGGAATTCATGTAGATGCACAATCTGAAGAATTATGTGCTAGATATACTCCTAAAATAATGGAAGACATGTCTAAGAAAGCTGGTAAGGAATTTAATGGAGCTATAGCAGTGGTTGGCACTTGTTTTCCTGCGTCGCCTTTAATTACAAAAGTAGGAGAGGTTTGGCTTAAATCGATATTAGATCGACCTGAAAATGAATCTAAGATCTTCACCTCGGGTGTAATGGATTATGACATTCTAGATAATGATGGAAATCCATGTAGAGGTGTAAATAGCCAAGTAGCTCATCTAACGACTTTAGATTCTAAGTATGCTGATAGATTAATTACTTTACTCAATGATGGTGCAACTTTGTGGGATAGCAGGGAGCCTGCAGTTTATTTATCTACAAATGGCTTTGAAGGGCAAGCCCTTGATGTAGGTTTCCCTAAATTTTTAAAAAATGTGATGCTTGTATATAGTGACGGTAAAACTGAGGAAAAAGGTGAAGCTTTAGGATTTGGTAGGGATTCTATAGAATTTATCTCTAAGTTATTTAAGCTTGATGATGCTGGTGAGATAGTACAAAATAATTCAAGTATAATCTGTATGGGTGGTGGCTTGCAGTCTCTTGCAGAATTGCTAAGAGCTCTAAAATATGGAATCAATTCTTATGTTTTGAATGGTGTAAAAAGCGCTAACTCAGTGGTGCCACAGTGGGAAGACAAGGAAGTTGAGCTCTTTAGCGCCTCTAAATTCCTTGAAAAACTTCAAAATAAGCTTGCTGCTAAAAAAGCAGAATCTCTAGAGGCTGAGTTAGAAGCCAAAGAAGTTGCATCCTTGTTAGATGAATATTTATTCTTGGATCAAACAACTATTGATCTTTTACATGAAAAATGTCCAGAATTCGAAGGAGTGTTTAGAGAATTTGCTCATGCAAGGGCGCTACCTGCTTTTCCTAAAGCTCATGATATTGATGGAAAACCCGCTCAACTGAAAAAGCTTATAGAATTATTATTCGATCATCAATTATACAAAAGTGATTCATTATCGTTGATAGAAATGAGCAATGTTGATGACTTAGCAGGGGAATATCAGGCGCAAGGATTGTTAGGAGGCCTATTTCCTCAAGAAGAAGCGGCGTGAGGCACCTAATTAGTGGTGTAATAAGTCGGATGTTAAGTATCGCTACGAGAATAGGATTTTTATTACTGTTTTCATTGGCTTTATCTGGATGTAGTACTTATAGGCTTACAAATAAGCAAATATATTCTGTATCGAAAGGGGAGAAGGCTGTAGTTGCAATATATATGTATGGCTTTGCTGATGATATGAAAAAGATTTTGGGGCGTGAAGTAGACAGACAGCATGTCGAAGGTACTGGAATATATAGTATTTAGTTGAATGAAAAGGGTAATGCTTTTCTGAAGACCAATCCTTATCAAAGAATTTACCTTATTGAACCAGGGACTTATAAGCTTCAGGAGCTTTTTACGAGCACCCTAAATACAGCATATAGTATCAGGGCATTGGATCAGCAACAGCAAAGGTCAATAGAATTTTCTGTTAAATCTGGGGAAGTCCTTTATTTAGGACATTTTGGGGTACATATCAATCCTAATCCAAGGTAAAAATTCGTTATAAGCGAATTAGACCAATATTTATATGCCCGGAAAGATTTTATAGAAAAATATCCTGAATTGCTTGCTAAGTTAGAAATGCGTTTGATAGATATTAAGGGAGTTACCCGCTAGTTGTGATTTACAAGTATATAGGTTGATATTGTATATAACACTAACATCCTTTGCTTTTAAGGAAAAGATTAGATTTAGCTGTCTAAATGAGGTAAGTTTTATAAAAAGCAGAGCATTTAGTATGGTATGAGAGGCGGTAGGGTAATGCTCCCGTAAAAAAGTAGTATTCAGGAGTAGAATTTTCTAACAGAATAAGGAAGGAGATTTTACTATGAAAAAATATACAGAACATCAGATATTATCGATATTAAAACAAGCAGAAGGTG
>Ga0213840_1002573_pt1 | contig 11099 bp, 6 predicted proteins | sample SWPATP22_FD_160132 | JGI IMG/M metagenome (GOLD analysis project Ga0213840, IMG submission 160132) | Coastal seawater microbial communities from Marineland, Florida, United States - SWPA TP2 #2 | ecosystem: Environmental > Aquatic > Marine > Coastal | place: USA: Florida | collected 2016-08-14 | reverse complement strand
AACCCTTCACTATGGCTTTGTTAGGCTGGTTGTTTTTTAAAGTCTTTTTCGCGTCAATGGTTGACCCACAAAGTGCGAACGAATATATCGCAGGTATGATTTTATTGGGTGTTGCGCCTTGTACTGCGATGGTGTTTGTGTGGAGTCAACTGACGAAGGGGGATGCAAACTATACGCTTGTTCAGGTGTCGGTGAACGACATCATCATGGCATTTGCGTTTGCGCCTATCACCGCGCTTTTACTTGGGGTGAGTGACATTACAGTCCCTTGGGAAACATTGATTATCTCAGTCGTACTCTATGTTTTGATCCCCTTGGCGGCAGGTTTTACTTTTAGACGCTTGTTACTGAAACAGCAGGGTGAGGCGCAGTTAAACCGCTTTTTGGCTGGTATCAAACCTTTTTCTATTATTGGTTTGCTAGGCACAGTGGTACTACTATTTGGCTTTCAAGCAAAAACGATTATTGAACAGCCGCAAGTCATCGGCTTAATTGCTATTCCGCTACTTATTCAAACTTACGGTATTTTTGCTTTGGCCTATTGGCTTGCTAAGAAGCTGAAGTTACCTCATAACATTGCTGCCCCGGCATGTATGATCAGCACTTCTAACTTTTTCGAACTGGCAGTTGCAGTGGCTATTTCAATGTTCGGCTTGCATTCGGGCGCTGCGCTTGCAACTGTGGTTGGCGTATTGGTCGAGGTGCCTGTGATGCTCAGCCTTGTATGGTTTGCTAATAAAACACGTCATTGGTTTTAAGAAATAATGAGCACTTGGAAGTCGATTTCGGGCTCAGAGTCTATACTGCTTGAATAATCCTACATTCTCTTTTTGCTAAATTAGCTGCGATCCTGTACCCTGCATCGCCTTACAAATTTGAGTAAATATATGCAATTTTCTGATCTCGCTTTATCCCAAAATATTCTTCAAGCTTTAACCGACAAAGGTTATACCCAACCAACTCCCATTCAAGCACAAGCTATTCCTGCCGTTTTAGAGGGCAGAGATGTAATGGCTGCTGCTCAAACGGGTACAGGTAAAACGGCGGGCTTTACGCTGCCAATGCTTGAACTGCTCAGTAAAGGGGATAAAGCCAGAGCGAATCAAGTGCGTGCATTGGTATTAACACCAACCCGTGAGCTTGCGGATCAGGTTTGGCAGAATGTTGAAACTTACTCTCAGCATTTAAACTTGTCGACACAGGTTGTGTATGGCGGGGTGAAAATTAATCCGCAAATGATGAAGTTGCGTCGTGGTGCAGACATACTAGTCGCAACACCAGGCCGCTTACTGGATTTATTCCAGCAAAATGCCATTAAGTTCGACAGATTAGAGCTATTTGTATTAGACGAAGCCGATCGCATGTTAGACATGGGCTTTATTCACGACATTAAGCGTGTGATAAAACTGCTTCCAAAAAATCGTCAAAACTTAATGTTCTCTGCGACTTTCTCTGATGAAATTCGTGAACTGGCAAAAGGCCTAATCAACGATCCGGTTGAAATTTCGGTGGCACCAGCAAACAGCACAGTGAAAAGCATTGAGCAAAGCGTTTATGAAGTCGATAGAAGTAAACGTACTGGGTTACTTAAGCATTTAGTGAAAACTCATAACTGGCAACAGGTGCTTGTCTTTACTCGGACTAAGCACGGTGCAAACCGCTTGGTTCGCGATTTAGAAAAAGCAAAAATTGCGGCTGCAGCTATTCATGGTAATAAGAGCCAAAACGCCCGCATGAAAGCCCTTTCTGGTTTTAAAGAAGGTGAAGTGCGTGTACTGGTGGCAACGGACATTGTTGCTCGAGGTTTAGATATTCAAGAACTGCCAAATGTAGTGAACTTCGATTTACCAAACGTATATGAAGATTACGTACATCGTATTGGCCGTACAGGTCGTGCAGGCGCAACTGGTGAGGCCGTGTCGTTCGTAACTCATGAAGATGCCGATGATTTATTTGGTATTGAACGACTCATTCAAGAGCTTATTCCGCGTAAAATTGAGCCGGGTTTCGAGCCACAAAATTCAGTGCCAGAATCTAAGCTAGACACACGTCCGCTGAAAAAGAAAAAGCCTAAGAAACCGAAAAAACCTAAGCAAGTCGATGGTGAACAGGCAAAAGCGTCAACAGGCAATCAGCAGAGTAAAGTTAAACCAAATTCAAGCAACGCAGCTAAGCCGAAGTCAAAGCCTAGGTCGCAAGGTAATCGCGTTGAAGGCGACAAATCGAACGCGAATAAGCCGCGCAGAAATAAGCCTAATTCTGGAAGTCGCAAACCGCAAAATGGTAATAATAAGCCGAGCGGTCAAGGGCAACGCAGTGAGCAGGGAAAAGCGAATAACTCTAATCGCTCAAATAACAATAGTCGCCCAAGTAACGGTAATCGTTCTAGCAATGGCAATAATGCTGGCGCGAACAAACCAAAAAGAAGCAGTTACCGAAATACGCGTGGGTAATGTAAATTCACACTAAAGCATTTTGTTACTTCTGCAATTCAAAGCCTATACTTTTAGTATGGGCTTTGTTTTGAGGAAAATATATGGCAGCAACTCTGTCAAAACAAATAGATACACTCCCTATGTTACCGAGTGTGATCTCTCATTTACTGTCTCTCTCGGTGAATGACCCTGATTACTTTAATAAAGTGATCCATCTGGCTGAGTCAGACCCAACTTTTGCATTACGCACAATAAAATTGAGCAATAGTGCATTATTTGGCACGCATCAACCGGTGCAAAATATTCATGATGCGGTTATTCGTATTGGTATCGACCAAATTCATAATCTATTAGCATCTATTTCGGTCACTAAAGTGTTTGTGCCAGTGACCGAGCCTGAAAAACGTTTGTGGCAACATTCGCTCGAAGTCGCTTGTCTATCAAAGCACATAGCCAGTCATTTACACGAATGTCATATAAAACCCGAAGAAGCGTACTTAGCGGGGTTGTTTCATGATCTTGGGTTATTTTTAAGATTCCAAGAAAACCAGCAACAGTTCAATCATATTGACGACTATGTGTGGTCTACGCCTTCTCAGCATCTAGAGGTTGAAAGGGGTTTATTTAAAGAGCCGCATGCCAGCTTGTCAGAACAAATTTGCCGGCATTGGAGTGTGCCATCGAAAATTACAACCGTTGTAGCCCATCATCATTATTACGAACTACCACAAAGTGTGATAAATAATCACGAAGTGACGCATTTAATTCGTGTTATTCAACTCGCTGATTTATGTAGTGAAATGGTGTATCACATGAAGGGCGTGACAAAAAAAACAGTAGTGCAAGAAGTGAAGAAAATTCCAGCTTTGGCTGATTGGGCAAGGGCCCATCTTGACTCGATAAAGGCCCTTGATGATGGCAAAGCTGCGCTTGAGCATGCCCATAAATTATTTGCTGAGCTACTTCATTAATGACTCTTAGCTGATTACACTAGCCACACAATAATTGTAATGAGTAAATATGATGTACCAAGGAAGTTGCCTGTGTGGCGCTATCAACGTCGAAGTTGGTCAAATTAGTTCTATTATTCACTGTCATTGTTCTTTATGTCGTAAATCTAGCGGTACTGCGTTTGCAACCAATGGCTTTGTGAACAGCGACGAATTCAAAATAGTCAAAGGCGAGGATAATTTAAATTTTTTTGAGATGAAAACCGGTCGTAAACGTCACTTTTGTAAAACTTGTGCCTCGCCAGTTTATAGTTCAAATGATGCAGATAAATCTCGCATTCGCCTGCGCCTTGGTATTCTTGATTCTGACATTTCAGAGCGACCAATCTCTCATAACTTCGTTACATCAAAGGCCTGTTGGGATAGCCTGAATGAAGATTTACCCCAATACGAAGCTCACGAGCCTAATCGAAAATAAAGGTTTCTAACTGGTTAATTAAATTTACTAGACTTTAGATGATTGCAAACATCATTTAACCAATAGCTTGTTGCTATGCCGTGGCCCCTAAATTAGGTGCCACGTCTAATTAGTTCACACTCTGTTCTGCGCAACTAAATCAGGACACTTTTCTTAAGGAATTTTGCTCATACTCAACTGGCGATAGAACACATATTAGCAGTGTGAAGCCTTTCTAAGTTGTAATAGCGCATATACGCTGTCACATCATCTCTCATATGCTCATGTGTTAGCAGCTTTTAAAATCTAGAAATGATAGTAAAGGGTTCTTAAGTTACTATTTTAAATGAGTAAGTTCTGAGTATAAATAGGTGGGTTGTGGAGGCCAGCGAACTGGCCATACTATAGTTAGCGGTTTGAGTGAGACCACTTAGGGTTATAGTTTACGATTTCAGAGCAGATAGCGAAAACATAACCAACAGAAAGAATTGTGTAGAAACAGATAAGCTCTGTAAGGCTTTTAGAAGTATTCATGATTTCCTCTTTGTTTTGTTTATTCACTTATTAGTCTAATAATTAGAGTTCGAATTATCAAGGTTGTTTTTTGATCTTTTTATTACAGGGGGTAATTAAGAGTTCTAACATTATGCTGAGCTAATTTTAAGGCTCTGTTTTTATTTGTTTTTTATGGTTTTTTTAAGAGCTGTTGTTTGTGTTCATAACTTTAATTTATATCTTTAATAAATAATTAGATATAAAAGTAAATTGGTTAAAGGGGCGAAAGTGAATTGGGTTTTAGGTTAGTGATTCTTTTGTTTTTTTGTTCTAACAAGCTGATTTATATTTAAATTTAATGAGTTTTATAAAATATTAGGGTGCAAACCTTTTTATCTTGGCGAGCAGTAAAAAAGCGATATGGGAAATACACACTGACAAGAATGCACTGATCCCAAGCGCGCCACCAAATCCTGTTAAGTGAGGGATGAGATACTCAAAAAACACAGTAAATAAAACCGCTGATAAACAGATGCTTTCAAGACCAAACCGAATAGGGGCGCTCATGCCCACAAAAGTACTGCCAAAAAATACCAAGCTATAAAGTTCAGTATTCAAACCAACTAAGTAGAAAATACCATAGGCTAAAATAGATAAGCAGCTCGACGCACGTATGGCATCAAAGCGGTTTCGCTTTGCTAACAGGTAGGTTGAAATGGCGCCCAATAGAGAGATAAATAACAAATCAATAGCAATCGAATTTAGCATTACATCAATACCTGTCGAGTAAGTACAAAAATAGCGACCGAGGTAAACGCAATTCCGCCAAGTCGTCCGCCAAAGCCACTGAACAGACGAATACTTGAAACATAAAGCAAGGTGCCTATTAAGCAAATAAGCGATAATGCCCATAAGCTTTCTATTAATTCGACAGAGCACATACCGGTGAAGCAGCCTGCATACAAGGTTGCATGGGGGTGGTGAGCGAGTTTTTCATTGCTCGAAATAAAGCTTGCGACAAATGCAGGAATACTTGCAGCTAAAACCACAGGGAACGCAAGAAAAGCGTGCAATAAAAAGCAGGAAAACGCGCCAATTGAGTAGCTGATTAATAGCGTTGAGCCAAAGTGAGTTCTGTGAGAAATAAGTTTTGCCTTAGTTTAGTGCGCGATTAATGTGAAAATGAACATTTGTTAAGTTGGTTATTTTATCGAAAGCGACATTAAAAAGCAGCCAGATATATTTTGTTTTGGCGTGGGATAAACCCAAGCCCACAGATCTGCATTGTCTCATTCTGTAGGCGCCGATTTTATATCGCGCTTGTTTCTATATGGCGTGGGGTGAACCCAAGCCTACAGATCTGCACGGTTTTATTCTGTACGCGCCGATTTTCATCGCGCTTGTTGTTATTTGCCGTGGGGTAAACCCAAGCCTGCGGAACTGCACGGTTTTATTCTATAGGCGCTGATTTTACATCGCGCCGCTTCTATTTTGACGTGGGATAAACTCAAGCCTACGGAACTGCTGAGTTTTATTCTGTAGACGCCGATTTTACATCGCGCTTATTTCTATATGGCGTGGAGTAAACCCAAGCCTACGGATCTGCGCAGCTTTATTGTGCAGGCGCTGATTTTAAATCGCGCTTGTTGCTATTTGGCGTGGGGTAAACCCAAGCCTACAGAACTTCACTGTTGGCGCCGATTTTACATCGCGCTTGTTGCTATTTGGCGCGGGGGAAATCCAAGCCTACGCCACTGCACGGTTTTATTCTGTAGGCGCTGATTTTACATCGCGCTTGTTGCTATTTGGCGCGGGGTAAATCCAAGCCTACGCCACTGCACGGTTTTATTCTGTAGGCGCTGATTTTATATCGCGCTAGTGACTATTTTTGCGAGGGATAAGCCCAAGTCAATAGCAATAGAAAGCAGCTTGTTCAATACAAGCTGCTTTAATGTCATCAAAAACGCGTTTTCGAGGTATTTATAAAGCAAACTGCATAAAGTTAGCAATACGACCAAAGTCATTAGTCGTTGAAGTCGGACAGTCTAATTAGAATTGAAGTAACCTTTTCTCTTTAATAGTACTTGCGTTGCTCGAATATCTAATATGAAATGGATAAAAGTCATATAGCAACTTAAAAACCTATAGTTTTTAAGTGAATAGCGAATAATTATATGGAATTGAATTGTAAGAATTGCCAAGCCTTGTTATCTGAAGACTCTAAGTTTTGTTCTCAATGTGGGCAAAGTATTAAATCAACTAGGCAACCTCTTATTCCGTTTATAAGAGAATCAGTACATGAATTGTTAGATATTGATGGCAGGCTTTCTCGAACACTGAAAACTTTGTTCATCAAGCCGGGTTTAGCCTCGCATGAGTACGAGCATGGAATGCGTGCCAAATATTCGCCTCCACTCAGACTGTACTTAGTTGTTAGTGTGATCTTTTTCTTATTATTTTCGACATTTCAACAATTCTTTATTGTCGCAGAAGATTACTCGTCTTCGTCTTTAGATTTGTATTCTAAAGCGATGTTTATCTTGTTCCCTTTATTTGCTGTTTTCGTAAAAGCACTCTACCCAAATAGTTACATGGTGAGTAATATTGTGTTTTCGTTACATATTCATACTATGAGTTATTTGGTCTTGATTTTAATGGGGCCACTTGAGGTATTAGAGCAAAAGCATTCTGTTTTCCTCATTCTACAAGCGCCTATTTTGTTATATGCATTGTGGTACTTTATAAAAGCATTTAAAACCATGTATCAGGCTTCATGGTGGGTTACGCTTTTTAAATCTGGTGTGATTTATTTGGTGTATATGGCGACTATGGGTGTGATGTTCGATGTGGTGTTAGCTAAGTGAAAACTTGTTGAAGAGATAAATTTTGCTAGTGCTTTGTATTATCATGAGAAAGCAGCTAGTTTCCTAGCTGCTTAAATAGATTAAAGATTTGTAGAAGATTTAGCGTTTGCTAACTGAACAAATTGAGGGTTTGAAACTAAATCTTTAATTAGATTTTGAACTGCAGGTACAAATGCTTGCGCAACTTGCTGGCAAGCTTTATCTGCTACCCAATTTGTTGAAAACTCGTAAACAGATTTTAAGTTGACTGTTTGATTTTCGTTTGACGAAACCTTAGCCTCAAAAATCCATTTTCCACTACCAATTTGTGAATTGAAATCAATCTTTTCGAAATAGCCATCAATTATTATCGGTGCATTTTCAGAATATAATCCTGAAAGCTTAAGCTCTGAAACTAAAGCATCTTTTATATAAGATTCAAAAGTTGTACCGTCTGAAACTGAAACAGGGCCAGCTCCGCGACACTGGATTTTTGATAAACCTGGCTTTGAAGCCGTAAAGTCATTTACAGAAACTTGCACGCCTTCAAACTTTTTAAGCTGCTCGATATTACTAGCTGAAATTCCATAGTTATTTACAGAATATGTTGAGCAACCAGCTAGATAAACAGAGGCAAGCGCTACTGAAAGTAGCTTTAGAGACTTTTTCATTAATTGTCCTTGTTATTTTTATAAATTCTTCAATTTCCAGCTCAACTTGAGCTGGAAATTGCATAGTAACACTGTTTCTGTATTGTTAACAAACTTAGGGTTTGTTTCATTATTTAAGTTACACTTGTTATTTCTTGTGAATTAATCTGTAAAGCGCAGGTAAAACCACTAAAGTCAGCAGTGTCGAGGTAATTATGCCGCCGACGACGACGGTAGCCAGAGGCCTTTGCACTTCTGCACCAGTGCCGACATTTAGCGCCATGGGGAGAAAACCGAGACTGGCGACTAGGGCGGTCATCATCACTGGGCGCAGCCTTTGAAGCGCCCCTTGCTCAATGGCTTGGTATAGGCTTAAGCCTTGCTCCTTGAGTTGCTTTATAAACGACAGCATGACCACGCCGTTAAGTACTGCGACGCCTGAGAGAGCGATAAAGCCCACAGCGGCAGAAATCGAAAAAGGCATATCTCTGAGTACTAAAGCCAATACCCCACCTGTTAGCGCCAGTGGCACGCCACTGAAAATCACCAATGCATCCCTGATTGAATTAAATGCGCTATAAAGCAGCCCTAAAATCAATAATAAAGTCACAGGCACAACAATGCTGAGTCGCTGGCTGGCTGATTCTAGTTGCTCAAAAGTGCCCCCGTAATCAAGCCAATAACCTGCAGGCAGGCTTAGTTCGCCAGTCATAAGTGCTTTTGTTTCACTGATAAAGCTAGCTAAATCGCGGCCATCAACGTTGGCGGTGACAATCACATTGCGTTTGCCGCTTTCACGGTTAATTTGATTCGGCCCTGTGGTTAACACGATATTGGCCACTTCCCCCAAGGGCACAAACGCCAGATCTGGGTTTTGACTTGCAGGTAAAGCCACAGGCAGTGATTTTAAGGCCTCTAAATCTTGCGCCCATTGTTTATCAAGCCTGACTAAGAGTTTTAAGCGTTTGTCGCCTTCATAAATTAGGCCTGTTTCAACACCACCGACTGCAGTGGCGAGGGTGTCTTGAATATCACTGACTGTTAAGCCGAGCAACGCCAAATGATCACGTTGTGGTTCAACCGATAAAGTTGGTAAGCCAGCCATTTGCTCTAAGCGTACATCGGTGGCACCTTTGACGTTTTTCAATAGTGCCGTGGCCTTTTCACCATATTGTTTAACTACACTTAAGTCATCGCCATAAATACGCAGTGCCACATCGGCGCGCACACCGGCGATCAATTCGTTAAAGCGCATTTCAATGGGCTGAGTAAACTCGTAGTTATTACCCGGCATGTCAGCGACTTTAGCTCTGAGTCGAGCAAGTACATCGGCTTTACTCTCATCAGGATTGGGCCATTCAGATTTAGGCTTTAAGATCATAAAGGTGTCAGCGACATTTGGAGGCATAGGATCGGTGGCAACATCAGGTGTGCCAATTTTTGAGAACACATGCGCCACCTCAGGCATGGTTTTAATGGTGCTTTCTAGCGTTAACTGCATCTCAACCGATTGCTCTAACCCAGTGCCTGTGATCCGAAGTGCATGCATGGCAATATCGCCTTCGTTGAGTTTAGGTAAAAATTCAGCCCCAAGTTTTTGTGCTTGCCAAGCGACAATTCCTACAAAAGTGAAGGCCATGGCGACTAAAGCAACCGAGTGTTTTAAAGAGAAAGCGAGTAAAGGTTGGTAGACAGCTTTTGCTGAGCGCATAACTCGGTTTTCTTTTTCTTCAATTTTACCTTTAACGAATATGGCAATGGCTGCTGGTACAAAAGTAATAGAAAAGATCAGCGCGCCAATTAACGCAGCGATTACGGTAAACGCCATCGGCTGGAACATCTTGCCCTCGACGCCTTCTAGAGCAAATAAGGGTAAATACACCAACATGATGATTAGCATGCCAAATGCGGCGGGATTAAAGACTTCTTTGGTACTGTGATATACAACGTCTAAGCGCTCTTGTAAGGTCAGTAAGCGAGCGTGTTGCTGTTGTGCTAATCCCAAACGTCGCAGAGCATTTTCAACGACTATGACCGCGCCGTCGACTATCAAACCAAAATCTATGGCGCCTAAGCTCATTAAGTTACCCGATACGCGATTGCTTACCATGCCCGTCATGGCAAATAACATACTCAGTGGAATAACCAATGCGGTAATGAGCGCGCCTGTGATGTTGCCAAGTAACAAAAACAAAATAACGATGACCAACACCGCACCCTCAAATAGGTTTTTCTCAATGGTGGCAATGGTTTTATCAACTAATGTTGTGCGGTCATATACGGCTTCGACGATAACCCCTTTAGGCAAACTGGGTTGAATTGCTTGTAGTTTATCGGCTACGGCTTTGGCAACCACTCGACTGTTTTCGCCCATTAACATCATGGCTGTGCCAAGCACTGCTTCTTCACCGCCATAACTGGCAGCGCCGGTTCGCAGCTCTTTTCCGTACGAGACTTTACCTATGTCTTTAATACGCACAGGCGCATCGTCACGTCTTGCGACCACAAGTTGTTCAATGTCCGTCAGGGTTTTCAATTGCCCGGGAGAGCGAACCAAATATTGCATGCCATTTCGCTCAATATAACCTGCGCCGCGGTTGGCATTATTTTGCTCAAGTGCATTAACTACATCGGCAATAGTCAGTTTATACGCCAGTAGTTTGCTCGGCTCTGGAGCGACTTGATATTGCTTTTCAAACCCGCCAATGCTGTTTATCTCAGTGATCCCTTTAACTTTCATCAGTTGCGGTTTGATAACCCAGTCTTGCAAAGTGCGCAGATCTTCTGCGCTATAAGCTGAGCCATCGGGCTTTTTGGCACTCTCTTGTGCTCTGACAATATAGGTAAATATTTCCCCTAAGCCACTGGCAATAGGGCCCATACTTGGCTCTATGTTATTGGGCAATTCGCTGCGAACACTTTGCAGGCGCTCGCCAATTTGCTGTCTTGCCCAGTAAATATCGGTGCCTTCGTTAAAAATAACCGTGACTTGAGATAAGCCATAACGCGATAGCGAGCGTGTTGTTTCGAGGTTTGGTAATCCTGCCATGGCGTTTTCTATTAAATAGGTGATCCGCTGCTCGGTTTCTAACGGGGTGAAACCGGTGGCTTTGGTATTGATCTGCACCTGTACGTTGGTAATGTCTGGGACCGCATCAATCGATAAGCGTGTCATGTTATACACACCAAATGCGGCAACCAACAAAGTGGCTGCCATTACTAGCCAGCGACGCTTAACGGCAAAAGAAACAATAAAATCAATCATATCT
>Ga0213840_1002572_pt1 | contig 11102 bp, 7 predicted proteins | sample SWPATP22_FD_160132 | JGI IMG/M metagenome (GOLD analysis project Ga0213840, IMG submission 160132) | Coastal seawater microbial communities from Marineland, Florida, United States - SWPA TP2 #2 | ecosystem: Environmental > Aquatic > Marine > Coastal | place: USA: Florida | collected 2016-08-14 | reverse complement strand
CACCAAGCGATATGCTTGGTGCGTTTGAAACTCGATGCCCGGCTTGCGTGACTTCTGTTGGGGGCAAGAGTTTATTGTATCAACGAACTGAGCCGGGGGACTTAGCTCGTTAACATACTCTTAACTATTGACCGCTTGGCAAAAAAATACAAATTTGTTGTGTGCTTTTATGCGCAATAAAAAAGAGCTTCTGGTTGCCCAGAAGCTCTTTCGCATTTGATATGAGTGAGGTATTAAATTATTTAATACCAGCAAACTCGCGCAGAAGTGCTGCTTTGTCTGTTGCTTCCCATGGGAATTCTTCGCGACCGAAGTGACCGTATGCTGCTGTCTTCTTATAGATAGGCTGAAGAAGGTTAAGCATTTCTTGTAGGCCGTATGGACGCAGGTCAAAGAACTGGCGAACCGCTTTAACGATAACGTCGTGAGAGACTTTCTCAGTACCGAAAGTTTCCACCATGATAGAGGTAGGATCCGCCACACCGATTGCGTAAGACAGTTGGATTTCACAACGGTCAGCCATACCAGCGGCAACGATGTTTTTCGCTACGTAACGTGCTGCGTATGCTGCAGAACGGTCAACTTTTGATGGATCTTTACCAGAGAATGCACCACCACCGTGACGCGCTGCACCGCCGTATGTGTCAACAATGATCTTACGACCTGTTAGACCACAGTCACCCATTGGGCCACCGATTACGAAACGACCAGTTGGGTTGATGAAGAAGTCGGTGTCTTTGTTGATCCACTCAGCAGGCAGTACCGGCTTGATGATTGTTTCCATCACCGCTTCGCGTAGGTCAGGCGTAGAGATTGAGTCACAGTGCTGCGTTGAAAGTACAACTGCGTCAATACCAACGATCTTGCCTTGGTCGTATTGGAACGTTACCTGTGATTTTGCATCTGGACGCAACCAAGGTAGTGTGCCGTTTTTACGCACTTCCGCTTGCTTTTGTACAAGGCGGTGAGAGTAAGTGATTGGCGCTGGCATTAGCACGTCAGTTTCGTTACATGCGTAACCGAACATAATGCCTTGGTCGCCTGCACCTTGCTCTTTAGGGTCTGCTTTATCAACACCTTGGTTGATGTCTGGAGACTGCTTACCGATGGTGTTCAGTACCGCACAAGAGTTAGCGTCAAAGCCCATGTCTGAGTGCACGTAGCCGATTTCGCGAACGGTTTCACGAGTTAGCTCTTCGATGTCTACCCATGCTGAAGTTGTGATTTCACCACCGACCATTACCATGCCGGTTTTTACGTAAGTTTCACATGCAACACGAGCCTTAGGATCTTGCTCTAGAATCGCGTCAAGAACCGCATCAGAAATCTGGTCTGCAATTTTATCTGGATGACCTTCTGATACTGACTCAGAAGTAAACAGGTGCTTAGCCATGTTAGCTCCACTATATCTGGTTTAAAACCGGAGCATGATAAACGCTCCAGCGCAAAATAATACTAATATATGCAGGTGTATCTACATCTAGACGGCTATTCTAATTTTGATTGCTCGAATTACAAGCTCTTTTTTGGTTTTTGTTATAACCAAACGTTTGCTTAGTTTCGCTTGATTAAATTAAATCAGCAGGAATTGGGATAAAAGGTGCAACAATTGTGAGGTCTTGGCTTGGAAAACGTTTGCACACCCTGTGGTGCTTTGAGAGAATTATTAACCAAATTTTTCGTATCGCTTAATGTACTCAGGAGCAGACATGTCGTCTCGTAAACATCTTGCCAATGCAATCCGCGCTTTAAGCATGGATGGCGTTCAAAAAGCTAACTCTGGCCACCCAGGTGCACCTATGGGTATGGCTGATATCGCCGAAGTTCTTTGGCGCTCTCACCTAAATCACAACCCAACTAACCCAGAGTGGGCCGATCGCGACCGCTTTGTGCTTTCAAACGGCCACGGTTCTATGTTGATTTACTCTCTGCTTCACCTAAGCGGTTACGAGCTATCAATTGATGATCTGAAAAACTTCCGTCAGTTGCACTCTAAGACTCCGGGTCACCCAGAGTACGGCTACGCGCCAGGTATTGAGACTACGACCGGTCCTCTAGGTCAAGGTATCACTAACGCGGTTGGTATGGCACTGGCAGAAAAAGCACTAGCGGCTCAATTCAATAAAGAAGGCCATGACATCGTTGACCACTTTACGTACGTGTTTATGGGTGACGGCTGTTTGATGGAAGGTATCTCGCACGAGGCATGCTCTCTGGCAGGTACACTAGGTCTAGGTAAGCTGATCGCATTCTGGGATGACAACGGCATCTCAATCGATGGTGAAGTGGAAGGCTGGTTCTCTGACGATACACCGAAGCGTTTTGAAGCGTACGGCTGGCATGTTATCCCAGCGGTAGACGGTCACGATCCAGAAGCGATCAACGCAGCGATTGAAGAAGCTAAAGCAGACCCTCGTCCAACGCTAATCTGTACTAAGACTATTATTGGTTTTGGCTCACCAAACAAAGCAGGCTCACACGACTGTCACGGCGCACCACTAGGCGCTGACGAAATTACTGCAGCACGTGAGTTCCTTGGTTGGGAGCACGGTCCTTTTGAAATTCCAGCTGATGTGTATGCAGAGTGGGATGCGAAAGAAGCAGGTGTTGCTAAAGAAGCAGCTTGGAATGAAAAATTCGAAGCGTATGCAGCGGCTTACCCTGAGCTGGCAGCTGAATTCAAACGCCGCGTAAACGGTGAACTACCAGCAGAGTGGGAAGAGAAAGCAAACCAAATCATTGCGGATCTTCAAGCAAACCCAGCGAACATTGCGTCACGTAAAGCCTCTCAAAACGCGCTAGAAGCGTTTGGTGCGCTAATGCCTGAATTCATGGGTGGTTCTGCTGACCTTGCGCCTTCTAACCTAACCATGTGGTCTGGTTCTAAGTCTCTAGAAGCGAACGACTTCTCTGGTAACTACATCCACTACGGTGTACGTGAATTCGGTATGACAGCCATCATGAACGGTATCGCGCTACACGGCGGTTTCGTTCCTTACGGCGCAACATTCCTAATGTTTATGGAATACGCACGTAACGCAATGCGCATGGCGGCTCTGATGAAAGTTCAGAACATCCAGGTTTACACGCACGACTCTATCGGTCTTGGCGAAGACGGTCCAACTCACCAACCAGTTGAGCAAATGGCATCTCTACGTCTGACACCAAACATGAGCACATGGCGTCCATGTGACCAAGTTGAGTCTGCAGTAGCATGGAAACTAGCGATTGAACGTAAAGATGCGCCAACCGCCCTTATCTTCTCTCGTCAGAACCTAGCGCAACAAGAGCGTACGGCAGAGCAAGTTGCAGACATCGCGAAAGGTGCTTACATCCTGAAAGATTGTGAAGGCAAGCCAGAGCTAATCCTTATCGCAACGGGTTCTGAAGTTGAGCTAGCAGTAGAAGCAGCAGCACAACTAACGGCAGAAGGTAAGCAAGTACGCGTTGTTTCAATGCCATCAACTGATGCATTCGACAAGCAAGACGCAACTTACCGTGAAGCAGTACTACCATCAGACGTCACTGCACGTATCGCTATCGAAGCGGGCATCGCAGACTTCTGGTACAAGTACGTGGGCTTTGACGGCCGCATCATCGGTATGACGAGCTTTGGTGAATCTGCGCCTGCTGGACAGCTGTTTGAGATGTTCGGTTTCACGACTGAAAACGTAGTAAACACAGCGAAAGAATTGCTAGCGTAAGCGAACTAAAACGTTGTTGAAAGAGGGCCATCATTGATGGCCCTCTTTTTTTATTTTTATTACTGTAACTGAAGTGATTGATATCTAAAGTTAAAAAACAGACTTGAAGGTCTATACTCAATATTCACATGAAGGTACCTGAGACCAAATTGCGGAGTGTGTATGCGAATAGCAGCTTATTATATGCTTGGTGGTGTTATCGCTTTAGTTTTATCAATGCTCGGCCTTGGTTGGTTGTTCAGTCTGATCATGCTGTGGACAGCCATATCTTTGGCGTTGGTGGCGTTGGCCTACTTTAGAAATAATGCAGCTATTTTTCGTAAACGCAGTGATGGGACCATCCCCAAAGCCGTTAGGGTCTTGTTTTGGCCGTTTATGCTCGGGGTTTACGCTTATAACAAAGCTGTACGCGCTCTATCTTCCACTCCTAGCATTCAACGTATCGAGCCAGGTCTATTCCTAGCGGCACGTTTAACTCCAACGGATGTTGAAGCTCTGCATGAACACGGCATTGACGCGGTGCTTGATGTCACCGCAGAATTTGAAAGCCTTAATGTTTCTTTGCTTGGCGAGGGTATCGACTACCTAAATGTCCCTGTCTTAGACCACTCCTATCCTGATTTTCCCACCCTGTTAAAAGCGGTACGCTGGATTGAAGCTCAGCGGAAGAAAAACCGTTCGGTAGTCGTTCATTGTGCGCTGGGGCGTGGCCGCTCCGTGATGATTATGGTCGCTTATTTATTCGCCCGAGCGCCGAATAAGAGCATTGCTGAGGTGATGAAACAAATTCAATCGATTCGCCATCGTGCTCGACTGAACTCGGCACAGCATAAAGCGTTGCAAGAGTATATGAACAACCAAGAATTTGGTTTGGCAAAACCCAAAGTGATCCTGATTGCTAATCCGGTGTCTGGCGGTGGTAAATGGCCCGAAAATAAAGCGGATATAATGGCAGCATTGTCACCTTATTTTTCAATCGAGGTGCAAGAGACAACTGAGGAGGTAAGCGCCACTCAACTCGCCAAACAAGCTCTTGCTCAGCAGCCTGATATGATCATTGCCGCGGGTGGCGATGGGACAGTAAACGAAGTGGCCGCAGAAATCGTTGGAAAGCCGATACGATTTGCAGTCTTGCCTTGTGGTACGGCGAACGCGCTTTGCCATGCTTTGTGGGGAATTGGTTCTAAGTTTACGCCTATTGAGATGGCGTGTGAGGCCATTATCCATGGTGAGGCGAGGAAGATCGATGTCGCCAAATGCAATGAGCAGATTGCATTATTGATTGCTGCTGTGGGTTTTGAGCAGCAAATGATCGAGTTCGCTAACCGTGATGCGAAGAACAGTGATGGGCAAGGGGCCTACTTGAAAGGATTTCTTGACGCTGTCGCGAATGGTGAGGTTTTGTCGCTGAACGTCCGTTTTGATGATGAAAAAGAACAAGTGATAGATACGCACAGCTTGGTGATCGCCAATGCGGCGCCATTTAGTACCTTATTGGCACAAGGCAGCGGAGAGCCAGACATTAACGATGGAAAGCTGGACGTAACCTGGATCCCCGAAGCCGAGTCACCAGGTATGCATGTGCTCTCGCTAACCGAGCTGGTGGTTTCAGGTTTCACCTCAGAGAAAATGGGCGGCTTTACCGAGCACCGCCAAGTTGAGTCGGTTCGAATTCACCACCCGCAGGGCATTAAATACGTCATAGATGGTGAATTGTATGAAAGCGATGCGCTCGAGGTCTCGATCAAGCCGGATGCACTATCAGTGATGTCCCCCAAACGGGTTGACACCGCGGGCTAGTTCTCCAGTGATTGTAGGCCAACTACCAACCTGGCGGAATGTTCTGATGAAAGCTTTCTAGCAAAGCGGACAGACGCAGCGGAGGCCGGCCTGCGGGTGTGTAGCAATTTATCGCAATAGGCTCGGAAAGCCAGCCTTCAAGACAAGCCTGTATTCTACCTGGGTGATGTTTTTCGTACCCTTTAACTGTCCACGTTGGGAGTAGCCCCACGCCATGTCCGTTCGCGATAGTATCGATCTGCATCGCAATATTGTCACTGTAAAGTCGGCTGACAAAGGGTTCTAGGAAGTACTCTCCGCGTTGTGGGTGCGCCAATATCAAGCCATTTTCTCGCACGGAGCCAAAATCGATCCAGGGGTGGTTTTCTAGTTCTTCTGGGTGGCTAAATGGGCCATGTTTTTGCACATACGCACGTGATGCAAACGGTGTGTAGCGAAAGTGGCCCAAAGTTTCCTTGCGCCAATCCAATCCGCTTCGATCTCCTAGCCAAATGAACAGATCTGGGTCGTGGTGGTCATCTGAAAAATCGCTGGTGAGCTTAATGCGAATATTGGGGTTGTCAGCAATAAACTGATTCAGAATGCTGCCCAGCCAGCTTCGCACTAACGCTGCGTGGCAGACAATGTGAAGCTGGCCTGAGATTTGATTATTCAGCCCTTGCAGCGCGTCATGGCTTTCTTCGCTCAATTCAATCATTTGTCGGCTGTAGTGAGCAAACACTTCGCCGGCACGCGTGAGGAGAAGCCGGTTTCCTTGCCGAGTTGTCAGTGCTTGACCTAAGTCTTCTTCTAACTGAGCAAGCTTACGACTAAGCGTTGATTTTGGTTGGTTAAGAGCCTTGGCCGCCGCTGTCAGGCTCTTATGCTGGTTAAGCGCATCAAAAGCGCGAATTGAAGCTAAGTCATGCATCTCTTACTTCTCACCCTCACCGTATTGATGTTCCATATTCGGGAAGAACCGTTCCATAAGTCTCTCTATGAATTTCATTCTATTTATGAATAATTCTCGTTCGAAAATAATAATCATTATCAATTATGGAGATCGGAATGTCCACTCATAAACTGCCAGTGATCACGACTGGTGTTTTAGCCTTCGTCAGTGCACCTTACGTCTTTGCGTCTGAAGACACTCACCAACTAGAAACGGTTGTCGTGACCGCATCTGGTTTTGAACAAACTCAAGCCGATGCACCTGCGAGTATCAGCGTTATTTCACGCGATGAGCTTGAGTCTCGCTACTACCGCGATGTCACCGATGCACTGAAAAGTGTGCCTGGTGTTGTTGTTACTGGTGGTGGCGATACAACGGATGTCAGCATTCGTGGTATGAGCTCAAAGTACACCTTGATTTTGGTTGATGGTAAACGTCAAACAACACGTGAAACACGCCCAAACAGTGATGGCCCAGGTATTGAGCAAGGTTGGCTTCCACCGTTGCAAGCGATCGAACGTATTGAGGTGATCCGAGGCCCTATGTCGACGCTTTATGGTTCTGATGCGATTGGTGGTGTGATTAACATCATCACACGTAAAGATGCGACGGAATGGACAGGTAACATTCAACTCGGCACAGTGATCCAAGAAGATCGCCGTTCTGGTGGTGAACAAAGCGCTAACTTTTTCCTAAATGGTCCACTGGCAGAAGATCTGTCAATGCAAGTGTTTGGTCAGTACACGACCAGACAAGAAGATGATATTGAATATGGCTATGAAGACAAAGACCTGCAGAGCATTAGCTCAAAGCTAACTTATCAGATTAACGACTACCACTCGGTACAACTGGAAGGCGGAACATCTGCTCAGACTCGCCGAGGTAACGTTGGATTATCGGTTCCTGAAACGAGAGAAGACTCATTCAATGATTATCGCCGTACTTACTTTAGCATCAGCCACAGTGGTGACTGGCAAGGCATAGGCCACTCCGATACTTACTTGCAACGTGAGAATAGTGAAAACAAAACGCGTGAAATGCTCATCACGAACACCACGTTTAAGTCGAGCTTATCAACTGAGTTGGGATCTCATGTTTTGACCACTGGTCTGGAAGGCACACGTGCGGAACTCGAAGACTACACATCGAACAAATCTTCTTCACAAACAGCGGTTTCCAATACCCAGTGGGCGGCCTTTATTGAAGATGAATGGACTATTGTTGATCCGTTTAGCCTAACGTTAGGTGGTCGTTTGGATCATGATGAGAATTATGGCTCGCACTTTAGTCCGCGAGCTTACGGGGTATGGCGTCTTGATTCTGATTGGACTCTAAAAGGCGGGGTAGCGACAGGTTTCCGTTCTCCTCAACTACGCGAAATCACAGCAGGTTGGGCTCAGGTGAGTGGCGGCGGTAACATTTACGGTAACCCTGCTCTAACACCAGAAACGTCTGTGAACAAAGAGCTCAGCTTGATGTATCAAAATGAGTCAGGCTTAGATGCCTCTTTAACTGTGTTCCATAATGATTTTAAAGACAAAATTACGCGAGTAATGTGCCCTGATACTTTCTGTGTCAATGACGTGCATTTTAATAATAAGCCACCAACATACCGTGTGAACGTAGATGAAGCGGTCACTCAAGGTGTCGAAGCGACCTTAGCGACACCTGTCACCGAGACGGTTTATCTAAGCTCAAGTTACACATTTAACGACTCAGAGCAGAAAACAGGTAAATACAAAGGTCAGCCACTGCAACAGCTACCAAAACACCTGTTTAACTTGGATGTAAGCTGGCAGACAACATCTTCGCTTGAAAGCTGGACCAAAGTGACTTATCGCGGTGAAGAGATGGATCCAACAACGACGCCATCATCACGAACTAGAATCGAACCTGGGCATACGTTTGTTGATGCGGGTATCACCTATCAACTGACCAATAACACCACGCTAAAAGGTGCTATTTACAACCTGCTTGATGAAGATATTGATTACGCAGAGTACGGTTATGTTGGCGATGGACGTCGCTACTGGCTAGGGCTTGATGTCGCATTTTAAGCTTGAATTGGCCGGACGTTGTTCCGGCCTTTTTATTCCTACTTAAGCACGACACAACAGGTGCGCTTTTCAGCCTTATCAGTTACTATCTGTGACACGAAATGTCAGTAGGGCGAAGGAATCATGCTAAAAGTTGCGATCAATGGATTTGGACGTATCGGTCGTAATGTCTTAAGAGCGATATATGAAAGTGGAAAAAGCCAGCAAATAAAGGTAGTCGCGGTTAATGAACTAGCCCAGCCAGATGCGATGGCCCACTTGCTTCAATATGATACGACGCATGGTCGTTTTGGTAAAAAAGTAACTAACGATCAAGAACACATTTACATTCACCATGACAGCGGTGAATTTGACCCTATTCGCATCCTTCATCTCTCAGAAATCAATTTGCTACCGTGGCGTGACCTGGAAGTCGATATTGTACTCGATTGTACGGGCGTTTTTGGCTCTCAAGCGGACGGGCAAGAGCATATTGAAGCCGGCGCGAAGAAAGTACTCTTCTCGCACCCAGGAGCGAATGATGTCGATAACACCATCATCTATGGTGTGAACCACGATACATTGACAGCCGAGCATAATGTTGTCTCTAACGGTTCTTGTACCACAAACTGTATTGTGCCGATCATTAAAGCACTGGATGATGCATTTGGCATTGACTCTGGCACCATCACTACCATCCACTCTTCTATGAATGATCAGCAAGTGATTGACGCCTATCATTCTGATCTTCGACGTACCCGCGCAGCCAGTCAATCTATCATTCCTGTGGACACTAAGTTGCATAAAGGAATTGAAAGAATATTCCCGAAATTTTCCAACAAATTCGAAGCAATTTCAGTCCGAGTGCCGACTGTCAACGTCACAGCGATGGATTTAAGTGTTACGATTAATACAAATGTGAAAGTTAATGACGTAAATCAAACCATTGTTAACGCATCTCAGTGTACATTACAGGGCATAGTTGACTATACTGAAGCGCCGCTTGTTTCTATCGACTTTAATCACGATCCCCATAGCGCGATTGTCGATGGTTCACAGACACGAGTGAGTAACGGGCAATTAGTAAAAATGCTTGTTTGGTGTGATAACGAATGGGGCTTTGCGAACCGCATGCTGGATACTGCGCTCGCAATGCAGGCTGCAAAGTAAGCTATCTTGCAGTTTTGGAGAAATATTTATTTTCCCCTTGAAATAAATATTCAATATCTCCATATCAAAACCAGTTTGAAGAATTAACAGGCTTGGCAGGGTTGCCGGGCTGCTGAAAACTTTACTTTTTGAATATTTGAGAGGACACATCATGTCTGTAATCAAGATGACTGACCTGGATCTAGCAGGTAAACGTGTATTTATCCGTGCGGACCTAAACGTACCAGTGAAAGAAGGCAAAGTGACTTCTGATGCACGTATCCTAGCTTCTCTACCTACTATTAAGCACTGTCTAGAAGCAGGCGCGAAAGTTATGGTTACTTCTCACCTAGGTCGCCCAACGGAAGGTGAGTACGCTGAAGAGTTCTCTCTACAACCTGTTGTAAACTACCTAAATGACGCACTAGATTGCGAAGTTAAGCTAGCAAAAGACTACCTAGACGGCCTTGAGCTAAACGCTGGTGAGCTAGTTGTGCTAGAAAACGTTCGCTTCAACAAAGGTGAGAAGAAAAACGAAGAAGAGCTATCTAAGAAATACGCTGCACTATGTGACGTATTCGTAATGGATGCATTCGGTACGGCTCACCGTGCTCAAGCGTCAACTCACGGTGTTGGCATGAACGCGCCAATCGCTTGTGCTGGTCCTCTTCTTGCGAACGAGCTAGAAGCGCTAGGTAAAGCAATGGACAAACCAGCGCGTCCAATGGTTGCTATCGTTGGTGGTTCAAAAGTTTCAACTAAGCTGACTGTTCTTGAGTCTCTATCTAAAATTGCTGACCAACTAGTCGTTGGTGGCGGTATCGCAAACACATTCATCGCAGCAGCTGGCCACAACGTGGGCAAATCTCTATACGAAGCTGACCTAGTAGACACAGCGAAGAAACTGATGGATGAGTGTGCGATTCCAGTAGCAACGGACGTTGCATGTGCGAAAGCATTCGATGAAAACGCAGAAGCTGAAATCAAGAACGTTGCTGACGTACAAGACGACGACATGATCTTCGACCTAGGCCCTGATTCAACGGCTGAATTGGCAGAAATCCTTAAGAATGCAAAGACTATCCTATGGAATGGTCCAGTAGGTGTATTCGAATTCAAGAACTTTGAAGCGGGTACGAAAGGCATCTCTGAAGCTATCGCAGCTTCTGAAGGCTTCTCTGTTGCTGGTGGTGGTGACACGCTAGCAGCTATCGACAAATTCGGTATCAAAGCTGACGTTTCTTACATCTCAACGGGCGGCGGTGCTTTCCTTGAGTTTGTAGAAGGTAAAGCTCTTCCAGCAGTAGAAATGCTAGAAGCGCGCGCTAAGTAATTAAATGGAAGCGGGGGAGTGATTCTCCCGCTTTCTTGTTTGCTGCATGCCACACTATTCTTTGTTAGAATGGCCAGCGTTGTGAGCAAACGTTTGCAAGAATTTAAACTTAACAAGTTTTATTTTAAAACGACAGATAAATAGGATTA
>Ga0213840_1002567_pt1 | contig 11133 bp, 10 predicted proteins | sample SWPATP22_FD_160132 | JGI IMG/M metagenome (GOLD analysis project Ga0213840, IMG submission 160132) | Coastal seawater microbial communities from Marineland, Florida, United States - SWPA TP2 #2 | ecosystem: Environmental > Aquatic > Marine > Coastal | place: USA: Florida | collected 2016-08-14 | reverse complement strand
TAGCTCACCTTCACTCACAAAACCTTGTTTCCACATTGCTTCAATAGACTTACTCATGTGTTCACTCCTGCGCTTGTATAAACTTGTTTAATCTTTCTTTAATACGCGTAATACGTACGCCAATACTGTTTGTGTTAGCACCAATAATTTCGCCAATCTCAACGTAAGATTTCTCTTCTAAATAAAGCAAGATCACTGCTCTATCTATCTCTGACAAATGCTTAATTGCGTTATAAAGCAGGTTAATATCATCAGAGCCAAATGCCTTGGCATCGTCATGTACTTCATCAGGTAAAGCATCAGACACAAACTGCTGCTGACCTTTTTTGCGCTGTTTTAAATGAGTCAAACAAACATTTAAAGCCACCTTATAAATCCAGGTTGACCATTTAGACTCAGCATTAAAATTGTCTCTACTTCGCCAAATTTGCAGGCACACCTCTTGGTAGTAATCTTCAAAATCTTCTTGGCTATGGGTATATGCCCGACAAATTTTGATAATGATCCCCGCATAAGGCAGTATTGATTGCTGATAAAAATCGCTTCCCATTCACCTCGTTCCATTTTGTATTTTTCTAGTTAGTTGCTAGCAGGTGGTATTTATTACAGCTTATGGGAAATTTTTTTTCGAAGGAAAGGTTTTGTCGCGCTAATGAACCACCAAGCCACCTTATAAAAATGGCTTGGCTATAACAGAGCTAGAGTGATAATAATGTGGGTGAATTAGTCTGCGCTTGCTGTAAGCGCTGTTTGTAATCTTTTAATTCAGGAAAACGCTCAGCTAAGTCGAAGCTCAACATTCTATCCCACCCTAATATCACCGCGAGATAATAATCAGCCAGCGTTGGTAAGCTGCCCGCTAAAAATGGTTGTTTCTGAAGCTGCTGCTCAATCAACCCGAATAATTTTACTAATTCCTCTTCGGCATTTGCTTTTACCACCTCATGCTCATTGGCAAAACGCTCTGGCTGGAATACACGTGAAAAATGCCCATGTACCGTTGATGCAACAAAGTTTAACCATTTGAGCGCGACAGCGCCCGCAATCGTTGCTAAATCAGGCATCAAAGCAGCCTCAGGATGCTTTTGCGATAAATGAATTAAGATGGCTTCACCTTGGGTTAAAATGTGCTCATCGGTTTTTAACACTGGCACTTTACCAAGTGGATTCACTGCTAAAAACTGTTCACTAAATTGTTCATTCTGAAACAGGTCGATGATCTCAACATTATGCTCTACACCAATAATCTCTAAAGTAATTAACACGGCTGTAGAACAGGTAATGGGGCAATGATAAAGGGTATACATAATTCTTCCTTTTAATAAGTCGCTTAGCTTTAGGTTAATTTAGGATTAATTTACGACTTTTTTTGAGGAAAAAAATTACTACTTTTTGCATATCTTTTGTGCAAAAATGCACAGATGAACTTAGATGATGATTATCAATATATTCTTGCACTGGCTACTCATGGCAGCTTGTCGGCCGCGGCTAAACAGCTCAATGTGACGCACACAACGGTTGCCAGAAGAATTCACGCATTTGAAACTCGATATAGTGTGAGATTATTCGAACGCGTGTCTAAAGGTTTTCAATTAACCCAAGTAGGTCATAGTATCTTGCCTGATATTGAGAACCTAAAAAATCTTCAGTTGCATATCGAACGTCGTTTAGTGGGTCACGATCAAAGTTTAACGGGCGAAATCAATTTGGCATTAACGCCAGAGCTCGCGAACGACTATGTTGTGCCAATACTTCCTGCGTTTTATAAGCAATTTCCCAATTTACAATTAAATCTCATGATGAGCACACATCATAAAGATCTATATGCTAGAGAGGCAGATATTGCGCTAAGATTTACGCCAGAACCAACTCAAGCAAATTTAATTGGTAAAAGGCTATTTGCATCCAATTGGGGAGTTTATGCGTCAGAGCAATATTGGCAACACAACAAAAATATAACTACACAAAGACTGTTACTATGGCATTTAGAGTCAGATAAAAACTGGTATCAAGACGTTTTTGCTAAAACCCAAGTTATTGCAAAATTTGATAACCTTGCAGCGCTTATCAATGCAGTTAAAGCCGGTGTTGGCATCGCTAAACTACCATGTGGTTTAGTCGACCAACCCCATTTGAGTTCAATTAGGCGTTTAGATATTCCATTAGCCCCCTCTATTTGGTCATTATGGCTGCTCTATCATTTTGACCTAAAAAATACAGCTAAAATTAATGCCGTAAAAACATTTTTACTTGAACATTTAAAACCATTAGAAACACGATTTTCTGGGCAAACAAGCCTATATTTTTAAAAAAGATTGGCTTATCCAAACGAGCTTTATTTGAATATACACAAAACTAATCAAGCACTTTCTTGCCAGAGCCAAAATTTAGACAATACTTATACTTACCTTTGTGCTGACAAGTTCAGAAGATGAATCAAGCATTTAAAATAATTCTTAGTATATTGCTGTCCTTAATCTCCCTTTCTGGTTGCCAATCAGAACCAACACAGCCATTAAGAATAGCTTTGAACCCTTGGCCCGGGTATGAAATGCTTTTCCTTGCAAAGCAAAAAGGTTTTTTTGAGCAAGTAGGGCTAGATGTCGAACTTGTCAGAGTATCTTCTTTAGCTGATACACAAAGAGCTTATCTTAATGGTAGGGTAGATGGATTAACGAGCACATTAATTGAAGCAATTCAAATCCAAGCTTTTTCAATTAAGCCACTCAAAGTAGTTCTAGTTACAGATTTTTCTCTGGGAGGCGATGTCATTATCGCCAATAAAACAATCAAAAGCGTTGCAGACTTAAAGGGCAAAAATGTTGGTGCCCCAGTCTCGTCCTTGGGGATCTATGTGCTACAACGAGGATTACAGAGTGCTTCGCTAAGTTTAGAGGATATCAAAGTCATTAATGTCGAGCAGACATCGGGCGTTAAAGAAATGAACAATCAAAGAGTCTCTGCTTTTGTCACCTACCCTCCCGTTTCTGTTGAGCTTCTCAAGAACCCAAATCACCATATTATTTTTGACAGTGCGCAAATACCAAAAGAAATTGTCGATGTGATTAGTATTTCAGACACTTACTTAAACCAGTACCCTGCGACACAAACAAAACTATGGCAGGCTTGGCAAAAAGCATATTTATACCTAGAGCAAAACCCTGATGACGCGAAGGCGATAATGGCTGAGCAATTAGGCTTAAGTAATGAAGAGTTTTCAGAAACTCTGTCTTCGCTTCAACTAATGTCGGGTGAACAACAATCAAGTACTATTGAGGATCCATTTTTACGCTCTGTTGCCAAGCAAATCTGTAACACTCTATTGCAAATTAACTCGATAGATAAACCCTGTGATTTTGTCTCTCAAATGTTTTACGTGAGCAAATAATTAATGCTTAGACGGTCACTATATTTCAAATCAACTATCCCCTTAGTATTGCTTGGGTTGAGCTCTCTACTGCTATTTACTCGCTTTATCGCTAATGAATACAAGGTACAACATGAAAACTTTACCGTTTCTTTAGTCGATAATGTTATTACCAGCTTGAGCCTTGCAGCCGAAGTGGATGCTTCTAGAGAAAACTTGCAACGGATCCTAGCAGCCCTTTCAAGCAATAATGCTATTAAAAACGTGCTTATTATTACCCCCGAAACACTTGAGGTGGTTGCCTCTAAAAAGCTCTTTATTAAAGAAAAAAATGCTTTTGATTCAATACAAAAAAAAGAACTCAATGCACTTCTAAATGCCAAGCAACAACTCAGTGAAAAAGTTAAACATTTATACGAGCACGATGGAAACTGGTATGCAATTTCATGGCTATACCTAGTTGACCCTAAATTAAAACGACTTAGGGCCTACTATTTATGGGTGCATATAGACACGACCAAATATGAGCAACAGCTCGCTAACCAGCTTTTAAGGTTTACACTACAATTTTTAGTCGTCATTTCAGCCATTGCCGCTTTTTCATTTTGGTTGCTTAATTACTTTGTCATCAAACCATTATCCTTAATGGGGCAAACAATTCGCGAAGGGCTTCCTATATCTCAAGATTTAATTAATCGGCAATCTGGTGATGTAATTTCAAAGTTAGCCAGTTCATATAATAAGGCCATCTTACAAGCCAGCGAGCGCGCTGATCAGCTAAAAAAAACAAGACATTACATTGATGGCATTACACAACATGTACCTGTGCTACTTACCTATGTCGATGACCAGAAAAAATATCGATTCGCTAACCGACTATACTGCCAATTATTTAACTTAACTGAGCAAGAAATAGTTGGGAAAACAATTAAATCTGTACTGCCTGTTGAAATTTATAACAAAATTCAAAGCCACCTTCATCAGGCACTTAATGGTGAAATGGTGGTGTTTGAAATTGACCTTGAATTACAAAAGCAAAGAAAATACCTGATCACAACATACACGCCAGATCTGACTGATGACGGAAGTGTTGCTGGTGTTTTTGCCTGTATTGAAGATGTAACCAAACTCAAGCAATCCGAAGAGCAAATAGCCAAGTATGCCTCTGATATGGAGTTTAACAATTGGGCGTTAGAAGAAGCTAAAGAGCAAGCTGAAAACGCTTCTAAAGCCAAAGCCGATTTCTTAGCAACTATGAGCCATGAAATTCGCACCCCTATGAATGGGGTACTCGGTATGCTTGATTCGCTTCAACAGACAAACTTAAACACTGAGCAATATCAGCAAGTCGAAATTGCCAACCGTAGCGCCCAGTCATTAATGCGTATTATCAATGATATACTCGACTTCTCTAAAATCGAATCGGGAAAATTAGAAATTGATATCAACGAGTTTAACTTAGCAAAACTCATTCAGGAAACAACCACATCTTTCAGTAAACTTGCCTGTGATAAAAACATAGAATTAATCTTAGATATCAACACACTTTCTTCTCCTTATGTGCATTCTGACTCTGTGCGAATAAAACAAATACTGACAAACTTAATTGGCAATGCCGTTAAGTTCACACAAAGTGGATCTGTGACTGTACATGCTGAATATACGTTTTCTGACGAGCACGCCTCAACCTTACTTAAAATTCAAGTCATCGATACTGGCATTGGAATTTCTGCAGAAAAAAAAGAGCTCATATTTGAACACTTTTCTCAAGCTGACACCTCTACAACTCGTCAGTTCGGTGGTACAGGCTTAGGTTTAAGTATTGTCAAAAAACTGTGTGAATTACTAGGCGGAACTATTAATGTTGAAAGCCAGCCTGAGTTTGGTAGTAAATTCACGGTCACTTTACCCATCTCAGTCGCATCAGAAAAAGGGCTCCAAAAATTGAGTGACAACTTTGCACATTTTACCGGTAGTCACTTTCATTTTATTAATTGCCACCCTCGTTTTGTGGCCGCCAGCAAGGAGCAACTCGAAAAACTAGACGTTGCTGTGCACAGTCACAAAGAATTTGATGCCTTGCAAAGGTATATTGATGACATTAGCTTAGCTCACCAAGCACATTACTTTATTTTTGATTGGCAAAAGCAAAATACCGCTCAGCAAAAATCTTTTATCGCGCAACATGCAACTCAGTGTGTTGTGTTATTGCCATTTAATGTTTCGATTGAAGAGGCATTTCATAGCATTGATGACAAACCTAAATTTTGTAAAAAACCAGCAACCTTATCTGAAGTGTTTGCAGCGCTTAATCATCAAGATAAAGCATTACAACCTAAAATTGAACTGGGCGAAATCAGCAAAGCGACCATTTTACTTGAAAGAGTCTTAATCGTTGAAGATATGCCAATCAACCAAATTGTCGTTACGCAAATGCTAAAAGACGTTATTAAAGAAATCGAATTTGCTGATAATGGCCTACAGGCACTGAATAAGCTGCAAGCCCAACCGCCTGATTATTACCAATTAATATTAATGGATTGCCAAATGCCTGTTATGGATGGGTATGAAGCCACAAGGAGGATCAGAAAACGAGAAGCTGGTGAACACATTCAACATATTCCAATCATTGCTATGACAGCCAATGCCATGAATGGTGATAAAGAAAAGTGTTTAGAAGCAGGTATGGATGACTATATAAGCAAACCCTTGATTAAAGATAAATTACTTGAAGTTTTAGAGCGTTTTTCAAGCTAGCCTTTTATTGTGATGACACTTTATACTGGTTACTATAGAGCTCTATTTTAAGTTGCTTCAGACAACTAGGATGTACTTTTGCTAAACATAACGTTTACCCGCTTGCCTTTTCTGCTCTTATTTTTAACCATTGCCTGCTACATTTGGTTTTATACATCACCTACTTTTTTAAATGAATACGGTACTTATCAGCCTGAGTGGCCATTGCTGGTTGATGCACTCATTACCATTCCACTCGTTTGCTATTTATGTATAAAAGACAAAAAGCAAGCTTCAATTAAAGCAATAGCCTACTGCGCATTGATCATTTTATTTGGCGCTTACTTCATACCCGCTCAGCAAAAATTTATTTGGCATTATTTAGAGCAAGCGCGTTATTTGGTATTAGCCTTAGTCCTCTTCGTTGAACTTATTGTGATTGCATCTGTGATAGCTGCAATTAAAACGAATTTAAATACTCACGCTGACCCTGATGAGAGCCTGATAACCCCTTTAAAACGCTGGTTAAAGTCAGGCCCTGTATTGAACTTAATGCAATTTGATATGCGAATGTGGGTGTTTTGCTTATTCGCCCATAAAATAAAAAGTGAAAACTATATTGGCGATCAACACTTTTGGTATGCCAACAAAGATGACGCGAAAGGCAATGCACTTGGGTTTATCTTTTTGATGGCGTTTGAGATCCCTATTGCACACCTGGTTCTGCATTTTGCTTGGTCACCCTTGGCTGCCAATGTTATCTCTTTATTGTCAATGTTTGGATTGGTACTGTTTATTGGCGAGTATCGCGCTATGTCACGTCGCCCAATTTCACTCTCTCAAACTCACTTAATCGTTAGATACGGTATTTATAACCCGCTTCATATTGCGCTAGATAATATTGAAAGCTTATCACTACATCATGAATTTGTACCAAGAAGCAACGAAGTTAACCGGTATAATTTCTCAGGCGTGCCCAATATCGAGATAAAGCTAAGAAGCCCAATTGGTGGAAAATCTAAGATTTATCTAGGGGTAGATAGTCCATCAATGCTGTTAAAGAGCCTTAACAAAGCATCTGATAAAACAACAAACTAAAAGCAACTGAGCAAAGCATGTCAAAAATTAAATTTATTCCCTATCAGTTAGTTCCTGCCAGCTTTAACCCTTGGCGAGAAATATTTTTAGACCTTGCACAAACTGTGATTGCTGAGCTCGCGCACCCTGATTTTGAGTTTTTACACTTTGGGTCAAGCTCTTTTAAAGTGGCAGGTAAAGGCATTATTGATATTTCAATATTGTATAAAGCAGGTCAGCTAACTGAAGCCGTCGAGCATTTAAAAAGTATAGGATTTAGCGACCAACACAGTAATAAACCCTTTCCAGAAAACCGCCCTCGCAAAGATATTGCTGTTATTTTTAAAAATGAAACCTTTCAAGTTCATGCTCATGTCATTGAATTAGGCAGCGAAGAGCATTTAAAGCAAGTTAACTTTAAAACGCACATGCTCAACAACCCCGATGCGCGTGCCCAATACGAAGCGACAAAACAACAGGTTATTGCTGATGGGCTGACTGTGCAAGATGACTACGGAAAAGCAAAATCACCTTTTGTGAAAAATGTTTTACAGGAGATGGCAAAACTATAATTTTACCTGAGCTTTGGTTAAGAGATTTACCAATATATTGTTATTATTTTCGGTATAGCGCTTTTCTCGCGTTCAAAACACATAGGGATCCATTTGTGAAAACACTCAAACTTTGCGCTGTTACTGCTTTTTTATGCTCTGCATTTAGCGTATCAGCTCAACCAAGCACACCAATCAAAGTCATCGAAAACAATAACGCGCAATTCAAATCAGATTCTATGCTGAGTCGCCACGAAGGCTATACGCTCGTCAATTATATTGTTAAAGCCGACGGTTCATTAGGTGAAGTAACCGTTTTATTCGACTCAGAAGTAAAGCCGACGACCGAAAAAGCCAAGAAATACTTAGGTAATCTAGAATTCGAAGCTGCTACTTACCAAGGCAAAGCCCATGATGCAGCACGCTTTTTCTCTTATACTTACTCAACAGCGCCTACTAAAAACTCAAACAATAATCGTGCTTCTAAGGGGTTTGTTAGCGATTATGATGTCATCGATAAACTGATTAAAACTCAGCAACTAGAAAAGGCACACGAACACTTTGAAGAGCTACTAAGTCACACTAAAAACCTTAATGAGCAAGCACTTTTTGCTTGGCTGAAATCTCAATATTTTTATGCACTACAAGACTGGCATAACTATGAAGAACAGCTACAACGCGCTTATTTCTTACGAAAGCATTTACCAAAAGAGTTTGCTGTACCATGTATTCAAAACCTGATGCAGCTGTATCTTTATCAACAAGATTTCTTAAATGCTAAACGCGCTTTACTGGCACTTAATCATGTGCCTGGCGTAAATATTTCAGAGCAAGCACAACAAAAAGCGATGGCAGATATTTCAGGGTTATACCAACAAACCCAGACTATCACGCAAAGCGTTAAACTAGATAAAAACATACCTAAGAGTGTTGGCGTTTCTCGTAGTGAAGTGACATTAAAAGGTGAAGGTCAGGCCCAACTTAGATGTGATGCTTATCTTGAGCCTCGTATAACACTGCCGACAAATATTACAGCTAAACCAAGTTATGGTCGCTGTAACCTTATTTTAAGCAGTAGCCAAAATTCAGATGTGACCATCACGCAAACAGGTAAGGCCGTTGTTCGCTTCTAAGTTTTGAATAATTTAAGTTTTAGCCAGTAGCATAAACATTTACAAAGAGCCTCTCGTCATGCGGCTCTTTTTTGTTCTCATGTAACAAAGTAAAATCGCAGGGCTATTTTGCAAGGAGCATAACATCCAATGAAAACAATCAATTTAAGCGCTTTATTCTTGTTACTCCTGCTAGGCTGTGCAAGACAAACCGATAGTCTGCAAGAATCACTTACGTTACAAATGCAAAGTAATGCCGAAAAACACGGTTTATTGGCACAAGCGGTGTTAGTTAAGCACAATAATAATCTGGTATTTGCTCACGCTATGGGTGATACGGATATATCTCGTGCTACCCCTGTGACCAAAGGCAGCATTTTTCCGATTTTCTCGCTCAGTAAACTGTTCGCTAGCACTTTGCTATTTCAGCTTGTAGAACAAAACAAAGTCAATTTAGATGTACCTATCGGCCTGTATCTTGAGCACCTACCTAAAGTTTGGCGACATATACCAGTAGCCCATTTTTTAAACCACAGTACTGGGTTACCTGAATATTTTGACTATGATGACAAGCAAGTCTTTGCGCCAAACAGTATTGATGCTGCTATTCAATCACTGAGTAATACGCCATTGCAATTTAAGCCAAATAGTGCCATTCGTTATAATCAAACAAATTATTTAGTGATTAAATTACTGCTAGAGAAAATCACTAAACAGTCTTATTCAACACTGGTTCAAACGCGAATTTTAACGCCACTGGAAATGCATCATACATTTATCAAGGGAATGAATACGACGTTTCAATCTGTGACGGCTTATTTACCAAATAGCGGTGATGCGTTACAGGTAAATCCATATACATTCCCTCCCTATGCGAATGTACATTCTGACGCTTATTCAAATATTCAAGACCTTAGTGTATTTCTTTCTGCATTAATAAATGGCGAGATGGTTGCTAAACCACTGCTTAAAAGTCTCTGGCAACCTGCACTGTTAGAGAGTGGTTCAAAAAATTATTTCGCCTCAGGCTGGGAATATGAAGAAGTTGGCAATTGGCAAGCAGTTGGTCATGATGGCGGAGGTGTTCTGAGAGTAAAATTGCTCTTCAAAGAAAACATGACCGACAGCATCATTGTTATCTACTTAACCAATGGTAATTTGGATGGTGTTTGGAGCCGCACACTTGTCAACACAATCGAAAGTAAAGTGCTTCCAGATCGCTACTCTAAATTTGCATCATGGTTAGGTGGGCTGTTTGATTAAACAAGGCCTGTTCGATTAAACAAAATCTATAAATGTTCTCTAAATTCTTCCTAGTGGTGTGATTGCCTGCACCTCAAGGGAAAATTTACCCGCTTGCTTTTCACTGATCATAAAGCCAAGAGATCTGACATCATCAAAATTGAGTTGATAGTCAGCGTAAAAAGTACGGCCACGGTACATGAGCGTAAAGTCGTCCTCTGTGACAACAAGTGTTTGTGTTTTATTTACTGAGGTTTGAAATTTATAAACAAAGGCTGGGCCGTCAAGATATTGGTCAACTCTTAGCCTAAGCTGGTACTGCTTTCCATCACCTTTTACAACAACACTTAACTGTTCCGCGTTCTTATTTTCTAAATTAAAAGGCGCACGAACAGAAGCAAAACCGCCATTATTTCGTAAAGACACATCGCCTTTAAATTCAACAGAGTGTGCACCAACAACTAAACGACTTTCAGAAAGACCACCCATGACGGTGTCATTGACCACAAACCAATCAAGTAAAGTCAGTTTAGTGTCTGCCAAGACTGAAGACGATGCCATTAAAATTACTCCAAACAACACAGGTTTAAAACACATATCAATTTGCACTTTATTGAATATAACTTTCAGTACGACCCAAGTAAGCATTCAGATTGCATTTAAACATTAAACACGCAGACTTCCCCTAACCCGTTATGTTTGCTTACATTTAAACGCAGTCAAACCATAGAGTGTTTCGCTAAACCTGTTAAAATCATGCAAAAAATCATAACAAGGAAATCTAATGAAGAAGTTAGCATTACTCTTCTCTTTAGCGACATTAGCAGGCTGCTCTGTTAGTAATCAGGTTGAAACACTTATTCCCGAAAACGCGGTAGTCAAAAACAAGACCACAGAAGGTTATACCGACCGTTTCAAAAACATTTACGATGATTTTAAAGATTATCCCGTCACCTGTGATAAAGATTGTTACCCGCCGAGTCCAGTTATTGAATGTAGTGCTGAAATGCAAAATTGCGCTTTCACCGGCAGCAACCCAAAAATAGCC
>Ga0213840_1002561_pt1 | contig 11145 bp, 2 predicted proteins | sample SWPATP22_FD_160132 | JGI IMG/M metagenome (GOLD analysis project Ga0213840, IMG submission 160132) | Coastal seawater microbial communities from Marineland, Florida, United States - SWPA TP2 #2 | ecosystem: Environmental > Aquatic > Marine > Coastal | place: USA: Florida | collected 2016-08-14 | reverse complement strand
CAACAACCGCGCTACCAGGAGTGATAACGCCTCCAACAGTATTAAACAGCATCCGCTGGACGGTGCCGTTGATAGGCGACTTTAATTCGGCCTGCGACACCACATCTTCCAAACTGGTTTGCGACTGTTGAAGTGTTGCCATTTCACCGGTTGCTTCGGTTAACTCTTGGCTCCATCGATTAATCAGGCGAAGTCGGCTTTCCTCTTTTTTAATGACTTCTTCTTCAATGGCATTTAAACCACGGGCTATAGCTACCTTCGACTTTTTGATATTAGCTTTTAGCTCTACAATTTGGCGTTCTAAACGCAATACTTCTATTTCTGATACCGCTCCCGAGGCCAGTAATGGTTTAGTAACCGCTAACTCTTTTTCAGACAATGTCAGTATATCTTCATACTGAGACAAACTAGCTCTTTCCTCTTCAACATCTTGCCTGCGCTGCATAATACGGGTGTCAGAACCAGCAGCGACCTCGTCTAGCTCGGCTAAATTTGAGTTATACAGCTTGCGCTCATTTTCCACAATTACAGGCGCTTGAGACAACAGCTTCTTACCAAAACGAAGCTGTGTTCCCTGCGTTAATGCAGACAGACGCTGAACTTTTGCTGCAAGTGCAGCAAACTGAGTGGTGTTCTCTTCTAAAGATGATATATAGCGCGTAGGGTCGACACGTAATAATACCTGACCTTTCGAGACTCTTTCGCCCTCTCTTACTAGTATGTCTTGCACAATACCACCATCGTAAGACTGCAGTACCTGCAGCTGCTGAGACGGAATAACTTTGCCATCGCCTTTTGCAACTTCGTCGATTTGCGCAAAGTACGCCCATACCACCAATATAAAAATAACCAGCACAACACTGTATAAAAGCCCTTTCGCCTTAACAGGTGTTTGCATTATTCGCTGCCATTCGGCTTCAAGTACCCAGTCTTGCCCAGAGGTAGGCGCAAGCCAGCCCCGAGTTAAGCGAGACAATATTCCTGAATCTGTGCTTTCAGACATGACTACACGCCCCTCTTTTTCACATTTTCAGTACTTTTAAACTGCGTTAAAACCGCTTCTTTTGGGCCATCGGCAATAATCTTGCCGTTTTCAATAACAATCACCCTGGACACTAAATCAAGCAGCGTGGTTCTATGGGTGTTTATAATTAACGTTTTTCCCTCTATGGCTTTCGCTATTGTCTTTTTAATTAGCGCTTCAGAATTGGTATCCATTGACGAGGTTGGTTCGTCCATAATGTAGATAGACGGTGAATTAACAATTGCACGTGCAATAGCAACTGCTTGACGTTGACCTCCTGAAAACATGCAGCCGCGCTCGCCCACATTTTGCTGCAGACCATAGGCACTTTTATTCACAATATTGGCAAGCCCACAGCTTTGAATAACCTGCCACAGTTTTTCGTCATCTACATTTGTGCCTTCGCACAATATATTTTCTTTAAGCGTACCGTAGAACAAGCTTACATCTTGAGGTACGTAGCCAATGCTTTTCCTAACTATAGACGGGTCGTATTGCTGCAAATCAACGCCATCAAGCAATATCTGTCCAGATTCAGGCTTATAAAATGACATAATGAGTTTGTTTAATGTGGACTTACCGCAGCCGTTTTTACCGAGAATTGCAACGTGCTCACCCGCATTTATTTTTACATTGAGATCTTTGAGCGCCATTACATTTTCATCGGGATATTTAAAGCACACATTGTTAGCTTCAATGTTGCCGTTAACGTTTACTTTACTCTGACGCTTCTTGCCATTACACATTTCGCTGGGAAGCTGCATTATTTCATCAAGGGTGTTTTTGGCTGTTTCAGCATGATGGTATTGCGCAAGTAAACCTGCCGCTTGTGAGATAGGGCCCATTGCTCGACTAGACAGCAAATAAGCTGCAATAAGACCGCCTTGCGTAATATAACCGTCAATAATCAGATAAACACCTGTGAGTATGATGACAACACCCACTGTTTGCTGAATGTAAAGTGCGACATTATTAACAGACATTGAAACCAAGCGAAGCTTAGCGTTCACCTTGGCTAAAAACACTGTGTGCTTTTCCCAGTCGCTTTGCCTTTTACTTTGAAACCCGAATGCTTTTATATCTTCAAGCGACACTACGCTTTCTGTAATAAGTGAACTTTTCCTAGAGCTAATCTCCATTGATTCGTCAGACAGAGTACGCATAACTCTTTGTGCTTTAAGCGCGTACAGCAAAAGCACACCAGCGCCTATCAACATCGGAATAATTAAATAAAAATCAATCATGGCGATGATGACAATAAAAATTATCCCGAACGGTAAATCGACTAGAGCCACTAACGTCACTGAACCAAAAAACTGTCTGATACTTTCAAAGGAGTGAAGGCTGTTGATAAAGGCCCCGCTTTTCGCGGGCTTACTGGCTAAGTTTATAGCAAGCACCTTTTCCATGATTTTAGACGATAAGGTGACATCAAGCCGGCTTGCAGCAAGTTCAACAAAATATTGACGCAGCATGCGCAACGACATGTCTGCCGCTAAAATAACGAGTACACCGATGGCCAATGCCCATAGCGTTTCAAGCGCGGCATTAGGCACAACGCGGTCGTACACGTTCATCACAAAAAGCGGTAATGCTATCGACAATAAACTAATAAACACCGAGGCAAGAATAACGTCCTTATATAAGCCTTTAGCGAGCTTCACCGATGACCATAGCCAATGACCCACAGAAGACTTATCAACGTGTAACGATGTGCCACTGTGCCTCATTTCAGGGCGTGCAAAAATAACATACCCAGTATATTGCTCAGCAATTTGTTCATAAGGTACGTCAACGACTGCCTCGCCTAGCTCTGGATAACTCACACTTGCGCACTCATCGTTAAAACAATGAAGTACACAAGCGTTATTGTCTTTTAACAGCAATATTGCGGGCAACAACGCGGTGTTAATTTTGTCTAAATCACGTTTTACCGTTCGGCTGGTAAGGCCTGCGCGCTTTGCGGCACGTTCAAACCCACTCGGCGACAACATACCTTTGTCAAGTGGAAGCCCACTAAGCAAACTCACTCGAGATACATTATGCTGGTAATGCTGACAGAGTGTCATAAGACAATCCATTAGCATTCCCCCTTGCATGTCTAAGTACGATATTTCATCGACCTTGTCATCCGTCATAAAGGTCCTTACTACTTACTGCGATGGTGGTAATTGAATAATAGACGCTTCTATTCGTCTGTTACGCTTGTTTGCAGACTCTGACTCTTCGTCTATCAATGGGCGTGTTTCACCGTATCCCACAGCGGTAATTCGGCGAGGCTCGATATCCGTGATAGACATGAGCATTGACGCTACTGCATTTGCGCGACGTTCAGATAGTCGCTGGTTATAAGATGCATCTCCGTCTAAAGACGCATGGCCATGAATGATTACGCCAGTATTTTCGTCTTGCTCTAGTGCGGCAATAACATCATTCAACGAAGCAGCATACTCGTCGCGGATTTTGCTAGAGTTAGAAGCGAATTCAATGTTCACTTTAATGGTATTAATAATGTTGGCATTATCGATTGTGAACTCGGAAGCTTTGGGCTCAACTTTCGCGGCTTCGCAGCCAAAATCATCTACCGCCGCACCAGGTGTAGAGTCGTTACAGTCGTCCCATAAATCAACAATGCCATCGCGATCAGAATCGCGCTTGAGTATGTTGGCGTCATCCTCGAAATGCGTACGTTGTGCAGGACAAACATAGTTAGGATCGAATGTGACTTTTTCTTCTGCAAGCTCTAAGACCTCAGGTACATCACTACGCTTAACACCTAACGTTTGCGCTAAGTTACCTGACGCTGCGAGTAAACGTACGCGAGCTTTTTCTAGTGTGAATTGTGCCTCGCGATAAGCACGGCTTGATTCGTAATATTCATTTTCAGAATCAAGTAAATCCAGTAATGAACGTTCCCCAATGGTGAACTGATCCATATAAGCTGTTCTTACGCGATCTGAAGATAGTCGGTGCGCATTAAGTGAGGGCAGCTGATCAGAAATATTGATAATATCATTGTACGCAATCTGCACGGTTTGACGCATGTCGATACACGCTTTGTCGCGCAGGTCTTTGGCAAGGTCTACTTGAGATAACGCTTGACGAATGGCCGCAGCATCTGAGCCACCATTGTACAAATTATAAGAAAAGTTAATGCCGACTGAGGCTTCAGTAATTGTGTTGTTTAGCGCTGCCTGATCTCGTGTATTTGCACCATAGCTTGCTGTTAAATCAACGCGCGGATGATACAAGCTCTTCGCGCTCTGTACCCCGTATCGCTGCGCATCTATGTTGTAAATAGCAGCGTTGAACTGCGGGTTAGTAACATAAGCATTATTAAGCAGGGTTTTAATATCAGTAACATTTACATCAAGATAGGCAGAAGACACATTAACAGGCTCAAGCTCTGGTGCTGGCTTTTCACCTACAATGCGTAAAAATCGCGCTGTAACATCATGTAAATTCGATAGCTCAGTCAGGACGTTAGATTCAGCAAGTGACAAACGACCGCTTATTTGTTCTAGGTCCGCACGGCGTCCTACCCCTGCTTGCACGCTTTCTTCAATTTGTTTGAACACATCAACATGCGTTATCAAATTCTCTTCAGCAAGGCGCAGTTGCTCTCGGAAAAGTTGTACGTCTAGATACGCTTGCGAGGTCTCTAATGCTTTTTGTTCAATTTCGTTGAACAATTCAAATAAGCGCACGACCTGTGCTTGCTTAAAGCGTTTTACTTCGCTACTTGTTAGGAAGCCGTCATACAACATTTGCGTAAGCGCGATTTCAGCTGTGTGACCAGCGAATTCTTGTTCAAGCCCAAAATTACGATCGGTATATGAACTACTCGCTAAGGCATCTATTTGTGGCCTAAAGCCTCCGCGTGCAATATCAACGTCAGACATCGCCACTTGTAGTTGTCTGTAACTAGCCTGTACCTCGGGATTTGTTGTAACCACTTTACGCACGTAATCTTCCAACGTAGGAGCATTCGTACTGTCTGAAATTGTTTGGGCTATACTGTTGCAGCTAACACAGACTGTAAAAAGTGCAGCGGCAGTATTTAACGTATTCATTGACCACTTCCTCGCAAACAAATTCCCAAGGCTTGTCCTGTTACGCATATGTAATGACAAATTTTCTCTTGTATTTAAACAGTAGTCGGTAATAAAAAAACCGCAAACAAACTCAGTACTTAACGACTAAAGTTTAAGTGAAATTAGGGGTAACTCCTTAGGTGAGTAACAATGTAAGCACTAGACTTTCGGCTACCCGTACTACGGTCCGGTAACGAATAAAAAAATCTCTTCTACTTTTATTAGATATCGGCAAAAAAAGTATGAGATACACACATGGCCTCAGTAATTGTTAATGAAATAAACGGTACAGCGACGTTAATAAGAAACGAAACCGGTGAAACTGTCTCGCTTCAACAAGGCGACACTATTTTAGAAGGCGACAGACTTGAAATTCCTTCATCATCAACCGTTGTTGTATCGATAGACGGCGAACTTCGCGTTTTACCTGCAGGACAAAATGTTGTTTTTCCACTTCAAGCCGATTTTACCGAAGACAATTCAGACGATGAGTTCAGTGTATTCGATCAAAGTTTAGATGACGTTGCTGCACTGCTTGGTGCTGATAATAATGATGGTAATAAGCAGGCGACCAGTGATGGCGATGATATTTTAGATTTGTTGTCAGGCGACGGTGACATTCTTGAGTCGTTAGAAGCAACCGCTGCAGGTCTCAATGGCGGCGGTGGTGCCGATGGCGGTAGTACGTTTGTGCGTGTAGATAGAATTAGTGAACAAACCACACCATCCTCTTTTGGAGAGGAAAGCAATGCGAGTAACACTAACGACACGTCAAACAACGGCCTATCAGGCGATGGCGACCAGTCGGCTGATATACTGTTAACGCTTGATGATATTCCAGCGTCTAACGATACAACCCCTCTACTTACTGGTGAAACATCGGCAATTCCTGGTAGTACCGTTACGCTTACCATTACTGATGCAGAGGGTAACGTGCAAACCGTTACCGCTACGGTATTAGATGACGGTTCATTTAGTGCTGAAGTTACACAGCCACTTTCAGATGGGCCGTTTACCGTTGATGCCACTGTGGTTGGTCCATTTGGAAACACGGCGTCAGATAGCGGCGCAGGTGTTATTGATATTACACCGCCAGTGATAGACCTAGATGATATTGGCGAAACAAACGACACTACTCCGCTATTGTCGGGTACCACAGACGCCACGCCAGGCAGTGTTGTAACACTCACTATTACTGATAGTGCTGGTAACGTACAAACGGTAACTGCTGTGGTACAAGCTGATGGTTCGTTTAGTGCAGAAGTTCCCGCCGCGCTTGCTGAGGGAGCATTTACCGTTGATGCAAGTGTTGTTGACGAGGTTGGTAACACAGGAACCGATTCAACAACAGGTCAGATTGATACAACAGCACCAACCATTGCATTAGACGCCATTGCGACGACCAACGACACAACGCCACTGCTTTCGGGTACTACAGATGCAGCACCAGGCAGTGTTGTAACGCTAACGGTAACGGACAGCGCAGGAAACACGCAAACTATTACTGCCGTTGTTCAGGCAGACGGTACGTTTAGTGCTGAAGTGCTAGCAGACTTAGCTGAAGGCGAATTCACTGTTGATGCAAGCGTGACTGACACCGTCGGCAACACGGCTACCGATACGACAACGGGTGAGATAGACCTTACTGCCCCCACTATTTCACTTGATGCCGTTGCAACAACTAACGACAGCACGCCGCTTCTTTCTGGTACAACCGATGCCACACCAGGCAGCGTGGTGACACTTACTATCACTGACAGTGACGGCAACACGCAAACTATTACTGCCGTTGTTCAAGCTGACGGCACGTTTAGCGCTGAAGTACCAACAGAATTAGCAGAAGGCGAATTTACTGTAGACGCCAGCGTTACCGATGAAGCGGGCAACACGGCAATAGATAGCACAACAGGTGAAATAGACCTTACTGCACCTTCAATTGCGCTAGATGCCGTTGCTACAACTAACGACACAACGCCACTTCTTTCCGGTACAACCGATGCCACACCTGGCAGCGTGGTAACGCTGACTATTACTGACAGTGCCGGCAACACGCAAACTATTACTGCCGTTGTTCAAGCTGACGGTACGTTCAGTGCTGAAGTACCAACAGAATTAGCAGAAGGCGAATTTACTGTAGATGCTAGCGTTACCGATGAAGCAGGCAATACTGCAATAGATAGCACAACAGGTGAGATAGACCTTACTGCGCCTACAATTTCACTTGATGCCGTTGCTACAACTAACGACACCACGCCGATTCTTTCTGGTACAACCGATGCCACGCCCGGTAGCGTGGTAACGCTAACTATTACTGACAGTGCCGGCAACACGCAAACTATTACTGCCGTTGTTCAAGCTGACGGCACATTTAGCGCAGAGGTGCCCGCAGACTTAGCTGAAGGCGAATTTACTGTAGACGCTAGCGTTACCGATGAAGCGGGCAACACGGCAATAGATAGCACAACAGGTGAAATAGACCTAACTGCACCTTCAATTGCGCTAGATGCCGTTGCTACAACTAACGACACAACGCCACTTCTTTCCGGTACAACCGACGCCACACCCGGTAGCGTGGTAACGCTGACTATCACTGACAGTGCCGGCAACACGCAAACTATTACTGCCGTTGTTCAGGCTGACGGCACGTTTAGCGCAGAGGTGCCCGCAGACCTAGCTGAAGGAGAATTTACGGTAGACGCTAGCGTTACCGATGAAGCAGGTAATACTGCTACAGATAGTATAGCGTCTATCGTTGATACCACGGCACCAACCATTACGCTGAGCGACCCAGGCTCGAACGGCGACGCAACACCTACAATTTCGGGCTTCACCGATGCAGCGCCTGGAAGTGTGGTTAGTTTTACGGTTACCGACAGTGCAGGAAACACACAAACATTTACGACACTGGTCAATGATGACGGAACGTTTAGCGTTGAAGTACCTGCGGACGTAGCGCCAGGTGCATACGATGTAACAGCTTCTGTGTCAGACGCCGCGGGTAATACAGTGACAGCCACAGCTAACGGCAACTATGACACTACAGCCCCTTCAACTACTGTAAATCAGCCTGCTCCCACCAACGATACTACGCCGAATATTTCTGGTGAAACAACAGCGCCTGCTGGAAGTACCGTTGTAATTGTAGTAACTGATAGTGAAGGGAACGAACAAACGTTTACTACAGCGGTGAACGCCGATGGTTCCTTTGATGCTGATATACCAGCAGAACTTGCTGAGGGCGAATATACCGTAAACGTAACGGTCACTGACCCAAGCGGTAATTCTTCATCAAATACGGTTACAGGGATTATTGATACGACGCCTCCTACCTTATCGCTTGACGCCATAGGCACTACCAATGACACCACACCGCTAATTCAAGGTGAAACCGATGCAGGCGCGGGTGCCACAGTTACCATTCAATTGGTTCACAGTGATGGAACAATAATTAATCTTACAGCCACTGTGCAAGAAGACGGAAGCTTCAGTGTTGAAGTACCGCAGGAGCTTGCAGATGGTGACTTCAGTGTAACTGCAACGGTTTCTGATCAAGCGGGCAATACAACGTCAACGTCGATTAATGCCGCAATAAATGTTGATGGCCCAAGTGTTGTTGTGCAGCCACAGCCTGTTACCGATGGCGGTGACGTGTTTAACGGTTCCTCAGATACGCCTAATTCAGAGGTTGTCGTTACCATTACTGATAGCGAAGGTAATAGCCAAACTATAACGGTGCCTACTGACGAAAATGGTGATTTTAGTTTTGAAATACCAGATGGTCTTGTTGACGGTGAAATTACGGTTGAAGTTACAGCAACAGATGACGATGGCGATACATCCACGACTACTACCACCACAACCTTGGATACGACACCTCCGGTTGTAGAGTTGGACCCTTTAACAAGCGGAAATGACACAACACCAACCATTAGCGGTAGTACCGACCTAGAAGAAGGCAGTACTGTAACACTAGTGGTAACCGACAATGACGGTGTTACACAAACGCTTACCGCTACCGTAGATGCTGATGGCAACTTTAGTGTAGAAGTACCCAATGCACTTGCAGATGGTGACTATACCGTTGAAGCAACTGCAACTGACGACGCTGGAAACACAGCGACCGACAGCGCAACGGGTAATATTAATAGCGCAGCGCCAACAATTACGCTTGATGCGCAAGGGCTTGATAACGATGCAACACCGCTTATTTCTGGCACTTCTGATGTTACACCAGGTACAACAGTAACCCTTACCGTTGTTGATGCTGACGGTAACACCCAAATTTTCCAAGCCATTGTTCAAGGCGATGGAACGTTTAGCGCAGAAGTGCCAAACGCGCTGGCTGAAGGCGACTACACCGTAACAGCAACTGTAACGGATGAAAGTGGTAATTCAGCAACAGCAGTTGATACTGGTGGCTCTGTTGATACTCAGGCACCTGCAATATCGCTTGACACGTTAGGCAATAGTAACGATGCGACACCACTGATCTCGGGAACCACTGACCTACCCGCAGGGGCAACGGTAACCATTGTTGTTACCGATAGTGCTGGCAACGAACAAACCTTAACCGCTATTGTTGATGACAATGGAAACTTCAGCGTAGAGGCTACAACGCCGCTAGCGGAAGGCGCCTTTACAGTAGAAGCAACCGCTACCGATGCCGCAGGTAATAGCACAACAGCGAATGAAAATGGCGGCAACATAGATACAACATTGCCTACTATCTCGCTAACGCCTTTAGGTACTAGTAATGACGCTACACCAACCCTTTCTGGTACTACCGATATGCCAGAAGGTAGTGTCGTTACTTTGTCGGTAACTGACAGTGACGGCAACATACAAACATTTACCGCAACCGTGGATGCTAGCGGGAACTTTAGTGCAGACGTGCCAAACGACCTATCAGAGGGCGATTATACAGTTACAGCGAGCGTTACAGACAACGCGGGTAATACCGCCACCGATTCAGAGACTGGCTCGTTTGATTCCAATGCTCCTACACTCACGCTTGATGCGCAAGCGGTAGGTAATGACGATACGCCAACCATCTCAGGCAACACTGATTTACCGGTTGGCACCGACATAACCATAACCATCACCGATAGCGCTGGTAACACGCAAACGATTACTACCACAGTGAATGCTGATGGCTCATTTAGTGTGGATGCACTAACACCATTAAGTGAAGGCACTTACTCGGTTACGGCTACAGGTACTGATGCCAGCGGAAACACAGCATCGGCGTCATCAAACAGTGGTGTTATCGATACCATCCCACCCTCTATTAGTCTTGATGCACTTGGTGCTAGCAACGACAATACGCCTACAGTATCAGGTAGCACCGACCTTGCAGCGGGTAACGAAGTAACGTTAACCATTACTGATAGTGCGGGCAATATTCAGGTGATAACGGCAACCGTAGATGCGGATGGCAACTTTTCAGTTGACGTTCCAAACCCACTTGCCGAAGGAAGCTACACGGTTTCTGCAGAAGCTACCGATGCCGCTGGTAACACCGCATCTGCAACACAAAATGGCAGTATAGATACCACTGCGCCATCGTTAACACTAGCGCCACAAGGTGAAGGAAACGATTCAACACCGACGATTTCAGGCACCACCGATTTACCTGCGGGTAGCACCATATCTATTACCGTAACAGACGATGCGGGTAACGTTCAGGTATTTAACGCAACCGTAGATGCAAGCGGAAACTTCTCTGCAGACGTACCGGCAGCGCTGGTTGATGGCCCGTATACAGTTGAAGTGGTTGCTACAGATAGCGATGGCAACACCACAACAGTAGTTGATGGAAACGGCGTCATTGATACTACTCCGCCAACATTAACGCTTACGCCGCTTAACACCGACAACGATCCGACGCCTACAATTTCGGGCACCACCGATCTGCCAGAAGGTGCTAACGTAACGTTAACCGTGACAGACAGCGCGGGTAATGTTCAAACCTTAACAGCAACGGTTGATGCAGCTGGTAATTTCAGTGTTGAAGTACCTACTGCACTT
>Ga0213840_1002553_pt1 | contig 11167 bp, 5 predicted proteins | sample SWPATP22_FD_160132 | JGI IMG/M metagenome (GOLD analysis project Ga0213840, IMG submission 160132) | Coastal seawater microbial communities from Marineland, Florida, United States - SWPA TP2 #2 | ecosystem: Environmental > Aquatic > Marine > Coastal | place: USA: Florida | collected 2016-08-14 | reverse complement strand
ACACCCACCAGCATCGCCACCCAGGTCTTGGTGGCCGACTGGAGGTCGTGCGGAGTGGAGGCGGAGTAGCCGTTGTAGGCCTCGTTCACCACGAGCTCGCCGCAGTGCCACACCCGGAAGCTGTCGATGGCGCCGCCGTGCTCGTCTACCCAGGCGCGGGCGTCGTCGAGGCGGGCGAGGTCGAGGGTGATGGCGGAACAGTCGCGGGCGCCCGAGCTGCCGGAGTCACCTGTGTCGCCGGAGTCGTCCGCGTCGCCGGTGTCGTCCACGGTGTCGGTGGTGGCGGAGGGGTCGGTGTCCGACGCGGGCTTGGTGGACGAGGCGGGGCCCGTGCAGGCCGCCAGGTGGACCATGAGCAGCGCGGGCAGAGGCAGGCCTGGTGCGGTGTGTGACATGGGGGCCGCCTAATGCCATCCGGTAGGTGTCTGCAACCGGACACTACGCGTCAGTCCATACTTGTCGCTCGGGGCCCGGACCATGGCTGGCGAGGGGGGCGTCTTTGCACGATGCTTGTTCGGGGTGGGATATGTCCGGTGCGCTCCCGAGGTCCCGCGTGTCCGACGCCGTCTTTCGAACGCTGAAGCTGCTGCTGGTGGTCCTCGCAACCGGGTGTTCGCCCATCAGCAACATGGCCGTGCGCAAGGCCTTGGCGCCGGGAGTGGGATCGGAAGACGCCGAGGCAGACGTCGACTCGGCATCACCGGCCGACACCGGGGAGTCGCCCGACGGATGTCCGGTCGTGTTCGACGATGCGTTCGACGACGAAGCCGGCGTCGAGCCGCCCACCGACTGGGTCCAGGCCGGGTCCCACCCCGAGCCCATCGCCGTGGAAGAGGGCGGAACGGTCACGCTGCAGGTGGATGGTGGCACGAGCCGCATTGTGGCCTTTGGTGTGCCCGCGCTCGATGTCTCCGAGCACCCCGTGGTGGTCACCGTCGATGTGGTCGAGCTGGTGCCCGGGGGGCCCGATGGCCTGATGAGCTTCTCGCTCATCGAGAGCACCGAGCTCATCGACACGGTGGCGGTGTTCGTCTCGGGCGATGGCGGCGTCGAGCTGCGCCTGGAACATGGCGACCCCGCCACCGACTCCCGGTATGCGGTGTTTCTCGAGGAACCGTTCTCGTACCAGTCTGTGCCGTTTTCCATCGAGCTGCGGTTCGATGCCACACACTTTCGGATTCGCTCCGACCACGGCTTCGACTCGGGGCTGCTGGCGGTCGAGGCGTTTGCTCCAGGCTGGACCCCCGACCGCCTCGACCAGGTGTTCCCGAATCTGCAGGCCACGAGCCTGGGCTCTCCGGAAGACACCCGCGTGGTGGTGGACCGGTTTCGGGTGGCAACCGGGCCGGACTGCCCGACGCCCGGAGATGGCCCGCTGGATGCCGAGTAGTGAGGTGGTGGGTGTTGGAGCCGCCGCCTGAAACGTTTCCAGCACCCGCCGGTACCGCGAGCTGAACCCCGAGCCACACGCTCCCATGGCCGGTCTGCACCGACCGGTCCATGGCCTCGACACAGGCGCGCACCATGAACGGCGACTTCCACTTCTATGGCACCTTCCTCGCGGCCCGGGCGGCCGGCTGGTCGGTCGCAGATGCCACCACCATCGCCAATTCGGCGGCGTTCATCGACCACTACTCGGTGACCGCGGCGGATGCGGTCGGGCGGGTGGCCGAGTCCTTCGACGTGCCCTTCTCACCGCGGTTCACCTTCCCGGCCCACGACACCGACTGGTTCTCCAGCGTGTGGTCGATGCGGCAGGAAAACTCCACCTGGACCGTCTTCCACTTCCTGCCCGGCAACCGTCCCACCGGCTTCGATGGGCCGAAGTACCGTCCGGTGGAGGTTGAGGACTGGGGGCTCGCCGACACGGGCGGCCGGGAGAGTGGCGAGGGACTCACACGACCGCACGGTGGGGTCGCGCGGGTGCTGCTCGAGCGCCTGGCACCCCGGTGTCGAGAGGATGTACACCTGCTGGGCATTGCAGCGCATGTCTTCGAAGACACCTGGGCCCACCAGAACTTCTCCGGGCGGGCGCTGCAGCTCAACGTGAAGGCCGACAACGAGGATGTCCAGGCCATCGACCGCACCACCGGTCAGTCCCGACCTCTGGGGCTCACGCTGTCGAGCGGTCCCACCCAACAGGCGCCCTACCTGGGGCAGGGCATTCCGGGGCACGGGCGCTTTGGGATGGCCCCCGACCTCGCGTTTCTGCGGTGGTCGTACCGGCCGAGGTGGTCTGGCTCGTCGGAGCCGCTGGTGCGCGACAACCCGAGCATCTTCCTCGATGCCTGGGACCACGTGGCCGCCATGCTGTGGGCGGTCCGGACCGGTCACGACCTGCTCGATGCGCTCGACCATCCCCCCCAGCTGCCGTCGGCCTACCGTGAGGTGGTGGAGCGCTTCGTGGCGGTGGACATGTGGGCGGAGTGGAAGGACAGTCCGGACTTCGAGACGTTCGAGGCCCGCTGCATGGACACCTGGCGTCAGCTGGCCGGAGACCTCGTGGGCGACGCCGTCTACACCGCTCAAGAGACGTGGGTGCGGCAGGCCGAGGCGGTCCAGAGCGCGCTTGCGCTGCAGGCCAGCGATGTCTTCCGCTTCAACCAGGCGGCCGAGTGCTTCTGGGACAACGCCTGGCAGACCCTCCGCGACCTGGACTACCGCCACACCATCCGACACTTTTCCCGGGGGGTGAACAAGGTCTTGGACGACCGCGTGTAACGGCGCAGACGGGCCCCCCTTGATGGCAGGCGGTGAGGCCGACCGTGTGCCCGCAGCTCCGTGCACGGAGCCCGGACCAGCCCTGCGGTGGCGCCTCACGGACCACAGAACGACACGCCCCGGGACGCTGAAATGTACGATCGTCAGGCCATCCACACCCATCAGTCCACCCAAGCTGGCGCCACACAGCAGCAGGCCCGCCCACAGGACCGCCAGTCCTTGTTGGGCAACCAGGCCATGCTCGCGCGGATGAACGAAGGGGGCGGTGAGGAGCAGGAAGAGACACACGGGGCTGGCGAGGAATGCGCGTGTGGGGGCACGAAGACCGGCAAGACCTCGAAGGTCGAGCGTCCCGGGACCGACGACCGCTACGGCCCCGACATCGACCTTGAGGCCGAGTACGACCTCTGGATGGACTACCCGGAAGACCTGCTCGACGCCGAGATGGAGCAGGTGGAGGAATACAACCACGCCTTCGACGGCATCAACCAGACCGAGCGCGACGACATCGACACGCGCTTTGCCCGCCGCGAGGCCAACCTGGATGCCGAGGCGGACGGGTGGCTCATGCCGGGACAGGTGGCCGACCGCACCACACCCGAGTGGCAAGCGGAGCGCGACCGGCTGGCGTCTCAGCGGGCCGACATGTGGGGGCCCATGGCCACGGGCACCTGGTCGGGCTTCGAGGGCGACCTGGAGTATCGCGGCTTCTCCAGCAACCCCCAAGGAGCCACCTGGCTCACGCCGTCGTTCACGATGGCCGACGCCTTTGGCGCCCAGTACGACAACCCCGACGCCCAGAGCGACGCCGACTACCAGGTCCCCATCAAGGGCTACAGCCTGTACAACGACCAGAACGGCAAGGTCACGTCCACGGCGATGTACGGCTATGCACTCGGTCCGGAGCCACAGGTCCCCAGCCTGCGTTGGCAGGTGCACAAGGTGGTGAAGTGGTGTCCGGACTTCGAGGCCAGGGGCGGTGGGCTCAAGTTCAAGAAGGGCTCGGATGGACGGTCGGTCACCAGCAGCAACGGCCGCCAGAAGAACCTCCGCGGACCGAAGCGCAAGCCGAAGATCACCGGGTACCACGAGTGCGTGAGCTGGGTGCGGCGCGACTCCAAGGGCAAGCTCGCCGACAAGCCCATGCAGCACGGGCAGCGCCAGGCCGACACCTTCCTCGAGACCAAGCGCCAGGACGCCGAGAAGATGAAGGCCTACCACCAGGAACGGCTGGAGTACATCGACGTGATGTCGCGCGGTCCGGGGACGGACTGAGGGGGCCGGGCCTACTCTTCCGGGTTGGGGTCGGACGGGGGCGAGCTGCGCTGCCGACAACAGGTTGTCGTTGTGGGCGGCGAGGTCGGGGAGACGGTTGTTTGGCCAGCCGACACGGTGGCGGGCGGCCACCTGGCTGGGCGGTGCTCGACCTCGATGGAGCCCCACAGGAGCGCCGTGCTCAACAAGACAATGAGGGCGGAGGCCCGCGCACGAGCGGTATAGGTGTCCGGTGCGTTGGGAACGCACCGAACATTTCGTGTTCCCTTTGCGGGGGCTGGCCCGGCGCCGCGTATCAAGATGCGCTCCCCCACGGCATCACAGCTGCGCGCTGCGACCGCCGTCCGACCCGGTGGGTCGTCCTGGATGACCGCGTCGGCGTTTCCGCCGCGCTCATTCAGGCTAGCGTGACCTCCGACTCGGCAGCGCGCGCCCGCGCCAGAGTCATCCGGGGTGGGTCATGTGCGGCTCGGCGCCGACGCAATGGGCGTCCTGCGCCGTCGCGAGTACAGGCAGGTGAACGCCCACAGGGTGAGGCTTGTCGAGGCCATCACCGGTGCCGAGTCACAGCCTGACTTGTCACTCGTCTCGCCCTCCGAGTCGCCAGCGCCACCGGCTTCTCGCCTCGCACCATCCGAGCCGTCGCAGTCCTGGTCGGTGCCATCTCCAGCTACATCCTCTGCGCCCGGGAAGACTGAAGGGTCGGAGTCATCACAGTCGAGAGCAACCTCAGCGAGGGCCTCCCCGAGGTCTTCGCAGTCCGAGTCATCGGAGACGACCGTGTGTGCGTCTGGCGAGCGGAATCCATCGCCGTCGGCATCTACGAAGCACACCTCCTGGCCGTCACAGTCCTGGTCCACGCCGTCGCCCGTCGACTCGGTCGCTCCGGGAAAGACGGAGTCGTCGTAGTCATTGCAGTCGCCTGTTGGCGCATCGGTGCTGGCCTCTCCGGAGGCATCGCAGGAAAGGTCCACGGAGACAACGGTCGTGCTGTGGTCTGGTGCAACCCCGTCTTCATCGACGTCTGCGTAGCACAGCTCGTTGCCATCGCAGTCCTCGTCTACGCCATTGGCAGGGACCTCGGCTTGGCCAGGCGACACGCTTGGGTCAGAGTCGTCGCAGTCCCCTCGAGGGGTGCCATCGGAAGCCTCTCCGGGATCGTCGCAGTCGAGGTCGGAGGAGGTAGTGAGGTCGCTCGCGGAGCCCGTTCGATACCCGTCGCCGTCGGCATCGACGTAGCAAACCTCGGTCTCGTCGCAGTCTTGGTCGATGCCATCCCCAGGCAGCTCAGTGCCTTCCGGGTGTACTGTGGAGGTGGCGTCGTCACAGTCTCCCCCCTCGGCGGCAAAGCCGGAGGTGAGGGAACAGACGAGTGTTTGCTCACCGTCCCGCCCGTATCCATCACCGTCGGAGTCGGGGTAGGCGTAGATCTCGGGCAGGCCCACGGAGGGGTCGGTGTCGTCGCAGTCGTCGGCAGAACCGATACCATCGCCATCGCCATCGTAGAATCCACGGTGAAGCATTGCGTAGCCATCCGCGGCCACGAACAGGTCGTCGAACCCGTCCTGATCCACATCGTGGCCACCGGAGAGGTCCTGGCCCAGGTAGGAGACTTGCGCAATGGCGGACAGCTGTGTGTCGGCCGTGGTCTGGAGTCCTCCTCCGTCACCCTTGAAGACGTCTACTCGACCGTAGCTGCTGCTGATGTACCCCTTGTACGCACCGATGGCGACATCGGCGTATCCGTCGGAGTCCAGGTCTCCGATTGCAAGCTTGCTGCCCCAGAATGCGTTGGATTGGGTTCCGTTGATGGTGGCGCCCACCACGCTAGATGAACCGGAAGATGTTCCATAGTACACATAGACCGAGCCGAGTCGGCTGTTGGCATACGGTGCGCCCACAATCAGGTCATCGAACCCATCTCCGTTGACGTCACCTCCGTCCATGGCATGGCCGAACAGGCACGTTGTGTCCGGGCAGGTGAGGGACAGGTCGGGTGAGGTGTCTGGTCCGGCCGCTCCTCCGTGATAGATGTAGACGGTGTCGGAGCCCGTGGTGCTGCTCGGCGATGCTACTGCGACATCGTCGTACCCGTCCCCGTTCACATCACCGACCCCGGCTACACCTGTGCCGTGTCGGGACCCCTCGGAGCTGATGATGATGTCGGGTTCGGTGGCGATGCCTGTGGTAGAGCCGAGCTGAACGTACGCGGCCTCGCTAGAAGAACCGACGCCGAGAACCACATCATCGTATCCGTCCCCATCCACATCGCCTGCGCCATCGAGCGTGTAGCCCAGGCCTGGCTCGACGATTGCTGTGGCGCTGCTCAGCGTGATGCTTGAGGTGCTGCCGTAGAACAGGTACGCGGCGTGGTCCCCATATGTGGTGTAGGCTCCCACGAGGAAGTCGGCCAGCCCGTCCCCGTTGACGTCGCCTGCATCCGCCGCGCTGGCGCCAAACTCATCGCCCGCCCCCGGGCCATCAAGCACGGCGTACGGGTCCCAATGCAAGCCAGTGCTCGCGCCGAGATAGACGAACGCGCGCCCCGAGCTTGTACCAGATCCGTAGGAGCCCTCCGCTCCCACGACTGCGTCGGGGTACCCGTCGCCGTTGACATCACCCAACAATGCCAAGGACGAACCGTAGTCGCCTGCGCTCTCCTGTCCTTCCAAGATTGCATCCGCCGCGATACCACCGGTCCCATCGGCGAGTAGGGTCTCCACCATCCCTTGCCTGATGTTGTACCTGTGATCGCCGGAGATTGCGTCGCCGATGCCATCGCCGTTGAAGTCGACTCCACCGAGCATCACCGCCCCGTAGTTGTAGCATCCAGTTGGTCCGGGGAACAGGCTGCTGGGGCTGGTATTGATGCCCGTAGCGGTGCCCATGTGCAGATAGGCGATGCCCCGGCTGCCTTCGTCTGGTGCGCCTACCAGGAGATCATCGTAGCCATCACCATCGATGTCTCCCAGGGCGCCGATGCCTTCCCCGAGGCCGTCGTTGATGGAGTCGTCCGCATGGTACCGATTGAGTCCGGAGCTGTCTCCGTAGTAGATGTTTGCGCTGTAGTAGGAGTATGGGTTGAAGACCACCACATCCGCGTAGCCGTCGCCGTTGAGGTCACCAGCAGCATGGGCTTGGCCGGTTGTGGGAAGGCTGAGTGTTGTGCCGGATCCCGGGCCAGCCGACGAGCCGTATTCGACAGTGTTGTGGATCATGGTCTCAGGATACCCGTCCCCGTTGACATCCCCCACCGATACCAACACAGCGGATGGATACTCGACCACAGCGCTCCGGTATGAGGCGGCGAGACTGGTTGGGGTGGTCGACACCCCCGCGCTGTCTCCGTAGACAATGTAGAGCCAGTCGCTCGAGCCCCCTTCTGTCAGGATGAGGATGTCGTCGATGCCGTCGAGGTCAAAGTCGGTATCGGAGATGAACTGGTACCCGAAGCCGGTATCGGACTGCGTGATTTGAAGGTCGGGGCTCACAGCGAGGCCCGTGGCCGATCCATAGTGGACGTCGATGGACGACACGACGGTGCCGGTGGCGTCCTCCCCGTTGCGTCCGACCAACAGGTCGTCGTAGCCATCTGCATTGACGTCGCCAGCGGCTTGGAGCCGACGAATGGTGCCTTGAGCCGTGCTGGTGCTGATGCGGAGCTCCACGGTTCCGGACAACCCGGACGACGCTCCGTGGAAGATGTGAACGATGCCCAGGCCCTGGTTCTCGAATGCAGCGAGGTCGGTGTATCCGTCGCCGTTGAAGTCGCCGCCCGAGACCTGGATTCCGAATTGGGACTCCCCGACCGCGAGCAAGGTTGTGCTGGTCTCATAGACCGGGTCAACGGTGATTGGATATGCTGCGTTGGTGACGTCGACCTCCACACGGAGGCCACCATGGTGGTTGAGGACCTTTGCGGGTAGGCCACTCCCGACTGCATCCCACGCCACGACCTCCTCGACAGTCCAGATCCGACCCGCGGTGTCTAGGACGGTCGCTCCCGTTCCGTCGGTGTTGACATCGACCTCACCTTCCACGAACAAGTCGAAGATGAGGGACTTCTCGGGAGTGGGTGGTGTCAGGATGGTCCACCCCTGCTCCACTCCCCTGTCGCGTGGGAGCCACCATTCCACGAGTCCGTTACCACGGTCGTATTCGATTCGTTCGCTGCAGCCTGTTCGTGCGCTCAGCAGAGTGTCGCACTTGCCGCGGTACGGTCGAGCGGGAGGAACCTCTTGCGACACGGTCGGGTCACCCCAGCGAAGGGTTTGAACACGAAACCCACCTGCGTGACTGGAGGGCACTGCGAACCCGAGGGTGTCGAACTGAGCCGGGTGGTGCAGTCCCGCCAGCTCCACAGAAGCCCCAGATGCGTCGTATCGCACTGGGGACCGGCCGGGTTGCTGATCGGGGTTGCGCTCTGTAGGGTGACCTGAGACACACGCGCTACCGAGCGCCAGCATTGGTATCAATCGAGCGTTCATGTCGAGTCCTCAAGTGTCAGATCCGGAAGAGCTGGCGGTCCAGAGCTAGAGTGTGCTGCCCCCACTCACGTCGGTGGAACTATACCTCACCGAGAGAAGGTTGGGAATTGCTCTCACGCCAGGCCTGCCGTACGTGGAGTACCCCCGACGTCGACTACCAGGTCCCCATCAAGGGCTTCAGCCTGTACAACGACCAGACCGGCAAGGTCACGTCCACGCCGATGTACGGCTATGCGCTCGGTCCGGAGCCACAGGTCCCGAGCTAGCGTAGGCAGGTGCACAAGGTGGTGAAGTGGTGTCCGGAGTTCGAGCCCAGGGGCGGTGGGCTCAAGTTCAAGAAGGGCTCGGATGGACGGTCGGTCACCAGCAGCAACGGCCGCCAGAAGAACCACCGCGGACCGAAGCGCAAGCCGAAGATCAGCGGGTGCCGCGAGTGCGTGAGCTGGGTGCGGCGCGACTCCAAGGGCGGTCCGGGGACGGACTGAGGGGGGCCGGGCCTACTCTTCCGGGTTGGGGTCGGACGGGGGCGTGCCGTTGCCGTCGGGCCTGGCCTGGAACCAGTCGCGGGTGCGGCGCCACACGTCTTCGCTGAACACGCTGGCGGCGAAGCAGCTGAGCATCAGCACGTAGGGGTCGAGGTCGGGGGCTTGCGATGAGATGGCGCCGACTCCCCCGAGGGCGGCCAGGTAGACCACCAGTGTGGCGCCCAAGCCCTGGAACACCACGGCGGGGACATCTTCCACGAGGGATTGGTCGGCGATGGCCAGGCCGTTGTGGGCCGCGGTGGTGTGGGCGTCGGTCTCGAGCTCCAGTCGCCGACGCACGATGCGGGACAGGCCGGCCCCCAGCAGCCCGAAGCCGAGCATGCCCACCAACAGGACGACGTACAGGGAGTCCGACAGTAGCAGCCAGCCCGACATGGTGCCCAGCGCCCGACCGTAGGCCGATGCCACTTCCACTTCGTCGGGCTTGTCGGCGGTGACGAGGTCGGTGTCGAGGCAGGCGGGCCGAGCGGCCTCCATCAGGTCGCCCAGGCGGACGGTGTGTTCTTCAATGCGCTGGATGCGTCGGTCGAGGCTCTCTCGGGACAGCCGCCGGCGTCCGTCGTCGAGGTCGGGGAACAGGTAGGTCAGAGACTGCACGGCCCGGCTGCGCTCGGTGCTGGCCTCGACCACCTGCCGCGCACATTGGCGAACGTGGGTGCGGGCGTCGTTGTCGGACTGTTCGGCCCACACGCCCAGGCGCTCCATGCGGTGGAACCAGCCGGGGCCAGCGCGTTGGCTCACCCCGGACTGCACCTGCTCGGCGCGGAGCACGTGCTGCACCTCGGCGTGGAAGGCGCCGTACTTCTCGTCGAGGTCGACGAGGTGCTCGGTGGCCCGCTCGTCGGCTTCCATGACCTGCCGGGAGAGGTCGTGCAGGCGGGCGCTCAGCTCATCGGTGCGGGCCTGGTCGTCTTCCTCCCCCACATACAGAGCGGTGAAGCGAGACTCCAGCAGAGCGAAGGCCTTCTGGGTCTGCTGCACGGACGCACGAACGGTACAGGGCACGCCGGGCTCTTTCGCCAGGGCCACGTAGAGGTTCGACAGCTCGCCGCGGGCCGAAGTGAACTGCTGGACGGTCTTCTTGTAGTCTTCGGGGGAGGGCTCCACGTCGTGGCCGTCGAGGCTCTGGCCCAGTGCGTACGAGGGGTTCATCCGCCTGTTGAAGTTGTTGAGCGACCGCAGGATGCGCGCGCGGTCGGGCGACTCGATGGCCACGACGATGGGCACGCACTCGGAGTTGTCGGAGAAGGCGGGCTCGGTCCAGAGGCCTGGCTGCCGCGACGTGACCTTGTCTACGGTGTTCTGGAATCGAGAGAGCAGGATGAACGAGGCGTCCCACTGGTGCTGGAACTCCGCCACGTAGTCGGTCATCTTCTCCATGCGGGTCGACCACCGTAGGTTGGCCATCTGGTCGAGACGAGGCAACACAGCAGCGAACGCGTCGACGTCGGCCCGGTCTCGCACCTCGACCCCATGCCGGAGGGTGGTGCTGTCTTCTTCGATGAAGGCCTTGACGGGGCTGTAGGCCGACTCGGCGAGCCGGCGTGCCTCTCGAAACGGGCCGAGTGCCGCCAGAGCTGCGAAGGCCAGATAGGCCCCACCCCCCAGGACCACAGACAAGGCCAGGTTCTTCTTCCGTGCAGACTGTACGCTGCGATGCAGGCGCAGCTTCTGGGCGCGGTCGACGTCGCCTTCGTCGACGGACGGGGGCGCGTAGATGGAGTCCTCGAGGGCGCGTGCCCCGCGTGCCCCGACCAGAGCGGTCAGAACCATCAGGAGGAGGCTCACCGGGCGCAGACCGGAGCTGGTGGCGGTGGTGCCGACGGCAGCGCAGGCGGTGAGGGGGACATGCTCAACCCCCCAGCGCTGGCTGCTCCGGGCTTGGCGGACGCCTTCGAGATAGCGCTGACGGTCGACGGTTTCGCCGGCCGTTCGCCGTCCCATCTCCTCCAGCAGCAGCGCCGCAGACTGGCTCATGAAGTAGGGCGGTGCCAACACGCCGGTGTGCCCGCAGCCCGACGACTCTGCATCATCGGCCACGGCACAACGCAGCCCTGCATCCACCGCGGCGGGAATCAGGTGGGCGCTGGTCTTGGCCCCCCACACCACCGATGTGAGCGCCTGGTCGGTCTGGGTGGG
>Ga0213840_1002552_pt1 | contig 11168 bp, 6 predicted proteins | sample SWPATP22_FD_160132 | JGI IMG/M metagenome (GOLD analysis project Ga0213840, IMG submission 160132) | Coastal seawater microbial communities from Marineland, Florida, United States - SWPA TP2 #2 | ecosystem: Environmental > Aquatic > Marine > Coastal | place: USA: Florida | collected 2016-08-14 | reverse complement strand
ACTACAGAACAAGCTGTTTCAGACGCCGATATCGTGGTTACCATGCTGCCAGCAGGCAAGCATGTAATGGATATTTACACGTCACAAATTCTTGATAACGTGCGTGAAAACACCTTGCTTATCGACTGTTCAACCATTGATGTTGAAACTGCGAATAAGGTGTCTGAACTTGCCTCTAACAAAGGCCTTAAAATGCTCGACGCCCCCGTATCTGGCGGTATTGCGGCGGCGGCAGGCGGCACGCTTACCTTTATGGTGGGTGGCGATGCTGAAGCATTCGATCAAGCACAAGACGTGCTTGGTGCCATGGGCAAGAAAATTGTTCATGCAGGCGGCAACGGTGCAGGCCAAGCTGCAAAGATATGCAACAACATGCTGCTAGGCGCTACCATGATTGCAACCTGTGAAAGCTTGCAGCTGGCGCAAAAACTTGGGCTAGATCCGCAAGTGTTTTTTGATATTGCATCTAATGCATCAGGTCAAACATGGTCACTTACCAGCTACTGCCCGGTTAAAGGTGTAGGCCCTCAAAGCCCTGCCGATAACGATTTTGCCGGCGGTTTTGCCTCAGCACTAATGCTGAAAGATCTCGGCCTTGCTATGCAAGGAGCGAAAAGCGTTGATGCACAGGTGCCTATGGGTGAGCTAGCGGCAAAATGGTTTGACGCTCACTGCGAAGAAGGAAATGCTGGAATTGATTTCTCATCAATTATCAATAGATTAGCGTAGCTCCACGAGCAATTTAAACATTGAGGGTGGCTGTTTGTATTCAGCTACCCTACGTTCACCTTCTATGCCACGCATTTATTCCAAAAATTCACGTTATCAATAATTGTAAAGACGTCCCTTCCTTACTACTCGCTGCCCCCTGCCCACATTGCTCTTACACAAACAAAAGCAATAATTTCAATAAAATCAGATTGTTACAATATCACACTGCATTTATATTTTGTTACATCTTAAAACTGGGCTAAATGGTCAAAAAACCGTTAAGGTGCTGCTTTTTTGAGCCTCATGACTGTTATTTAACTGATATTGTTAAAAAAACATCACCACGGATGGTACTGAGCTGCTTAGTAAGCATTAGCGTCAATAGCATCCTTCTATACCTCAGAATTTCCGCTTTTTTCTCTAATCGCTTTTTTACAAGACAACAATAACGACAAGTTTGGAGAAAAGCATGATTAAACGCGTCATCTTCATATCTGCCGCTGTAGTAACAGGCAGTTATCTGGTTTATTCCTTAAATAAAGAAGAAAACAACAAAGCCGTCGAAGCGCCTGTTGTTCAAGCAATAAAGGAAGCCCCCATCGCTCCAAAAGCGCAACGTGGAGACCAAGTGCTTTCAACTGGCATAGATACCTTTGTTCCCAAGAAGGCATCGACGGGCAACGACATTCAGCTGAATTCAAATGAAAATGACACCATTATTTGGCAAGAGTCTGAGGTAAGTAAGAAGGTATTAACTGAGTCTGGCTTAATTCCAGCTGACGTAGCCGATGAAGCATACATAGAGCTTGATAGAGAAGAGCTTTTAACCGTTGAGGTGGGCGAATATTTAGACCTGTATATTCCTCAATTTGGCGGCAGCTATACTGGTGAAGTTGACCACATTGAAACTCATCCGAATGGCGATAGAACCGTTGAAGCACACATTCCAGGTGCTGGCTCACTTTACGCTGCGGTCATCACTATTGGCGAAAATGCCACCTACGCTAACTTAGCCACCCCACGAGATGTTTTTGTCCTTGAGGGTAACGACAAATATGCGTGGATAGCCCCGAAATCATCAATGATGCAAAGCCATATTGAGCATGAGCTTGGTCATTCAGACAGCACGCATCAACAAAACGGTAATGATAATACAGATGTCTTTGATTTACCTGAAACCGAATCCCCTACAGGCAATTAGAACAATAAGAAAGGAAATAAAATGAAACGCACATTTAAGTGTTTAACGGCAATGGCTGCGGCTTTGCTTTGTTCAACAGCAGTATCTGCTGCAACTATTGATGTACTTGTGTTGTACACACAACCTGCAGCAAACAGCGTATCTAACATTGATACTAAAATTAACCAATATATCTCACACGCAAACCGTGTTTATCGCAATAACGCTGTAGATCTTCAGCTACGTATTGTAGGTGCACAATCGTCTGCGGCAACGTCTAGCAACCTTCAGCCTACTGAAGACGCGCTTGATTTGGTAACAAACAGCAGCGGTGTGAAAAACTTCCGCTCATCTGTTCGTGCAGACATGGTAGTACTACTTGGTAAGCGCGAAAACATTTATCAAAACGGTCAACTTTCTGGCTATGTATGTGGTATCGGCTGGGTAGGTCAAGGCAACAACGGCACACTTTACTCTAGCTCTAAAGACCGTATGTACAGCATCAGTGCTGTAGACTGTGGCTTATCTACTTTTGTACACGAACTAGGTCATAACATGGGCTTGGGTCACTCAGTGCGTCAAAATTCAGTAGGTGGTGTTTACCGCGATGGCATTGGTCATGGTGTAGATAACAACTTCTCTACTATTATGGCGTACCCACAGGCATTTGGCAGCGCAACACAGCTAGACTACTTCTCAGACCCTTACTGGAATGGTTGTAATGGTCAAGCATGTGGTGTTCCAAACCAATCAAATGCGTACCGTGCGGTAAATGCCGTAATCAATCAAATCGCTAATTACTTCTAATTAAGCATGCTTGTAGGGGATATATAACTATAAGCATATTTAACAGAATGCACGGAACAAAAAAGCCAACTTATCAAAGTTGGCTTTCCTGCGTTTAGCTGATTGAAACTGTTAATCGTGACCGCCACAGCAACCACCGCTGTGCTCAGCCCAGTTTTTAAGCTTTGTTGTTTTACCTATGCCAGGGTTGAAACTGTTTGTAGGATCTAATTCACGATAGAAGTCTTTCAACGCATCTTTTGCAAAATACTCATGTCCCACATTGTGTTCTGCCGGATATTCAGCGCTGCGTGCATCAAAGGTTTCTAAAATTTTGCCCTTAAGTGTTTTAGCGTCAGCCCCTTTTTTTAATACATAGTTTTGGTGCATAACGTGGCAAAACAAATGCCCGTAATACAGCTTTGTGTCTATCTGCTCGTCTATTTCTTTAGGTAATACCTCAAACCAATCAGGATCGTTACGGCGAAGCGCTACGTCAATGGTCATCATGGCGCCCACATCTTTACTGTGCATAACGTGATAGCGCCCTATTGCACCACCAGCAACAAAACGGTGTAAGATAGCTTTGTTCGCTTCCTCTTCTGTACACTCAAAGTAGCTACCTTCGTTCTTTGTAAAGAACTCATCTAGGTAAGCTTTTGCTTCGGCAACGCCGTCGTTACTCATTTCCAAAATCCAGTGGTGCTGGTATCTATCGCGGAATGCTTCCATTCGCTTGGGCAAATGATTAGGAAATAAGTAGCTTAAATACTGCATTACACGATCAGACATTTTATTAGGTAAGAAACCTAGTTTGTCGGTAAATGCATCGAATTTACGCTTGAACGAAAACAGCTTAGGAATGAATTTAGCACCCAACTTGCTAATAACAATAAACATATCCTTACCGTACTTCTTAGATACGTCGTAGCAGTCGCGATGCAAATATTCGCCTGAATCAGGCAGGTTTTCAAAGCTAGATAAAATGTCGCGACGCACTTTAGTGAATACCGCCGCGTCGTTGGAACCCACATAAAAAACTTGTTTCTTTTCTGGGATGGGGAAGGTATCTAAACGTACAGCAAACACTGCAAGTTTACCTGCACAGCCTGAGGCTTCGTGAAGTCTGCGCCCGTCGTTGTTGAAACGCGATGGCGTGTCAGAATCTACGTCTCTTACACGTGCATCATATTCATTGTCAGACGCACGGGCATCTGGGTGCTTAACATCGGCTTCATTGTAACGCTTGTGCTCAAGGTTATTGAGTATTTCTTCAGGGTCAGAGCCTAAGTCAATACCCAAATTGTTCACCAATGAAAGTTCACCCGACGCGTTTATTTGAGCGAACAATGATAGTTCGGTATACGCTGGCCCACGCTTAACGAGCGCACCGCCAGAGTTGTTACAAATACCGCCCACGATAGACGCGCCAATGCATGATGAGCCAATAACTGAGTGAGGTTCACGTCCATAAGGTGCTAACGTTTCTTCCAAGCCGAAGAGTGTACTTCCCGCTAATCCAACAATTTGCTTGCCGTTATCAACAATTTGAATTGCATCAATACGCATGGTGCTAATAATCACCAACGGGCGATCGTAATCTTTGCCATCAGGTGTAGAGCCACCGGTTAAGCCGGTATTGGCCGCCTGCATAATTACGGCAACATCAGCAGCAACACACAGTTTAAGAACTTGCCAAATTTCTACTAAAGAGCCTGGACGAACTACCGCTAGCGCTTCACCTGCACCAAATCGAAAACCTTTGCAATAAGGCTGTTTCTTGGCTTGGTCAGTTAACAGGTAAGCTTGCCCTACTACATCTCGCATGGATGCGATAAGAGATTGAGTATCAGTATTTACGGCCATGATTCTCTCTGTGTTAGTGGTAGAAAATTGTGCAGGTGTCGAACTATACACGAACCCCGTTGATAACAAAGGGGGCGAACGGCTTTTTTAAAGACAATTTATTCATATTTAATATATCTAGGCTGCCATTAAGTCACGCTTTCTACAGCAAATTACCTTTGCAGCCCATTTATTCTTTTTACTAGAACAACACCATCATTCGATAGATGTTAATCACTCAGTTCAGTGATGCTTTACAGCAATCAAAGAATATAGGTAAAACAATGAATTGTGTTACATTGCAGATGAATTCTTAAACTAGATGCAATTATGAAACAACACACCACTTCTTTGCCAACACTATTGATAAGCATAATAACACTGCTACTACTTAGCGGTTGCAGCGCTACACAGTCAAATAGTCAGTATGAATATGCACCTACAGCAGACCCACTTAACAAGGTGGTACGTGCTCAGTCAGAAGCTTTGAAACAAAACAAACTCTTACTTGTAGTATTAGGTGCACAGTGGTGTCACGACAGTACTGGCCTGGCAAAGCGGTTCTCTTCAAGTGAAATGCAGCGTATTTTAACGCCCCATTATGAAACGGTGTTCGTTGATGTAGGCATGCTTGAAGACCGCCGGAATATTACCGAACGATTTAACTACCCAATTTACTATGCTACACCAACAGTCATGATTGTAGACCCATCAAGCAGTGCATTGCTTAACAGAGCCAGCATGGATATATGGGGCAAAGCAGACAGCATTCCACTAGCGCAGTATGTCGATTATTTTTCAGCATTTGCCAATATGAGCGAGAAACAAAAGGCACCCATGATAGCGTGGCAAAGTACACCGCAAGAAGCCCAGTATTACGCTGAGCAGGCGTTGCGACTGCAAGAAGCTTATAACGTTCTTAACCCAATGCTGCTACGCGATATTAACGGCGATACGCCAGATGGCTTTTACAAACTGTGGAAAGAGACCAAGGCGTTTAGAACTGAACTACAAGAAACAATGACAAAGCGCGCTGCGCTTACGCTTGAAATGAAAGGAGATGGTAGTGACGAAGCAAAGGCTGCTCCAGCGCTAAGACACTACCACCCATTTTCTTGGGAAGCTAACGAAGGTTAGTTCGCTCCTGTTACGGCCGCGCGGTTGCCTTGCTTAGGTGCTCTGCGCGGCGAGCCTGCTTTAGTGTTGTTACTTTGAGCATGCTTTCCATTCTGCCTACTTTTGTTCTTCTCATTGTAATTACTGCCGTTCGCCGAGTGACCAGCGTTAGCTTTGTTCGCTGGTCTGCGCCTCTTGTTTGACGGCTTATGAGCTCGCGAACCACCATTTTCGCTGCCTTCCTGCTTATTTTTATGCTTATTATCGCCCTTAACATCGCGTTTTCCGTTGTCTGATGTCGCTTTTGGCTTCTTTGGCTTTTTAGGCTTCTTTGGTTTTGAAAGCGTTGTAGGCGGCACAGCTTGCTGTGGCTCGAAACCTTCTAATACCTCTCTGGGCAACAACTTTTGAATAAGTGTTTCGATGTCCTTAAGGTTTTGCAGCTCTTCTGCGCAAACGAACGACCACGCTTGGCCTGTTGCCCCAGCTCTACCCGTTCGCCCTATACGGTGAACATAATCTGCAGCGGTATTTGGAAGGTCAAGGTTAACAACAATGGGCAGCTCGTTAATATCAATTCCACGCGCAGCAATGTCGGTAGCTACTAACACTTTAATGTCGCCGCTTTTAAATTCCGCGAGCGCTTTGGTACGCGCACCCTGGCTTTTATTGCCATGAATTGCTGCACTTGGAATTTTTGAGCGCGATAGTTTTTCAGCAATTCGGTTGGCACCGTGCTTGGTGCGGCTGAATACCAACACCTGCTCCCACTTTTTCTGCTTAATTAAGCATATAAGCGCGGTGGTTTTTTTCGACTTATCAATAGTCACTAAATGCTGCTCTACCGCATCCACCGTTGTATTAGCTGGAGTCGTTGAAATACTAACTGGGTCTTGCGTAAGCGTTTTAGCAAGCGCCGTAATGTCAGGTGAAAATGTTGCTGAAAACAGCAAGCTCTGTCTTTTTTCCGGAAGCAGTTTCAGTACACGTTTTATGTCGTGAATAAAGCCCATGTCCAACATTCGGTCAGCTTCGTCTAAAACCAGCACTTCAAGCTGGTCGAACTTAACAGCGTTTTGCTGATGCAGGTCTAACAACCTACCCGGAGTGGCAATCAGCACATCAATCCCCTTTCTTAACGCCATCATTTGCGGGTTAATACCTACACCGCCAAATACAACAGCTGTTTTAAGCGGCAAAAATTCAGCGAAAGCACGTATGCTTTCTTCTACTTGGGCAGCAAGTTCTCGCGTTGGTGTAAGTATCAGCGCCCTTACGTTATTACCTCGTACTTTAGGTCCATCCATTAGACGCTGCAAAATAGGTAAACCAAAACCCGCTGTTTTACCGGTTCCGGTTTGTGCTGCAGCCAACACATCTTTTCCTGCCAATACTTCAGGTATTGCCTTCTCTTGAATAGGTGAAGGGGTTGTAAAGCCGCGTTTTTCGATGGCTTGTAACAAGGGTTTTGCTAACCCAAGTTGGTCAAATGACATTCAATGACTCCTAATGTAGGCACGTAGCCTAAAATACGTGGTCACCAACTAAAACATGTCGGTAACACAAATACGCTGTGATAATTTAGATTATTGAGAAAGTGTGGAGATACGTTGTTGCAGATAATGCAAACTTGGTTGTTATTGATTTGGGAATGGTACGTACTTTTTACTCTTATCAATTTGCGCGAATACTATCATTATAGACCTCGCACCACCAGCATATAATTTAACCAACCTCGTAATAAAGGTGTAACGTAAAGTCTATCTATAAGAGTACTTACCTACAACTTCACAGTCTTTACCACTTTAGCAGCGTGGTTTTCTTGTAAGTATTCCATTAATCCAAGGAGGCTCAAAGGGCGCGCAAACCGATACCCTTGCATAGCTGTTGCGCCAATCTCTTTGGCAAATTCAACTTGTTCTTGAGTTTCCAATCCTTCAATGGTGCAAGGCATATCTAGAAACCGACAAAGCCCAACCACATTTTTAATAATTAAAGCTCGTCGTTTACTTGGATCGTCGTGCAGCGGAAAGTCAGGCAACAAAGAGCGGTCTAATTTTATTGCGTCATAGGTTTCGTTGGCGAGTTCGGAAATGCACGAAAAACCTGTACCAAAATCGTCTATGGATATCGTCATACCTAATGACTTAAGCGCCGACAATGATTTTCTGGCCTTAGCACTTTGTAACGTAGATTCTGTAATTTCCAATACAAGTTTACGTGGCTGAATATTGTGAATTGTGATGTATTCCTCAAATATGTCTACCACTGATTCATTTTGCAGTTGTACCGCCGACATATTTAAATTTATTTTAATCTCACCAAACCCCCATTGTTCCAAGGTTTTAAACGCCATACACACTTCTTCCAGCATCAGCCTACCGACTTCATGAATGTACTTTGTACGTTCGGCGATTGGGATAAATTTATCAGGTCGGATAGTTCCTTTATCAGGCAAATGCCATCGAGCAAGCGCTTCCACAGACAATACGCTTCCATCAGCCGCAACAATGGGCTGATAAAACGCGGTTATATGTTTGTTTGCTATTGCGGCACCAAGCCCTTGTTGAATGAACAGCCTGTACTCAATATCTTTAGAAAGGCCCTCGTGAAAACGAACGATATTGTTCTTTCCAAACTGTTTGGCTGAGTACATTGCTATATCAGCATTTTTGAGTAACTCGGTTGCAGACATACTTTCAGAGGCAGTAGCAACACCAATGCTAGCAGAAATTTGAAATGCGCCAGATGACGTACTAAACGAACTGGAAAATACACCAGTGATACGCTCAGTTATGAGGGCAAGTTCTTCGCCACATGTTGTTTTTGTTACAACGACAAATTCATCTCCGCCAAATCGTATTACCGTATCCTCTTCTCTTACTGCGGTCTTAAATCGACTGACACAGCCACGAAGAATTTCGTCGCCCACCTCATGACCATGTGTATCGTTGATCAATTTAAATTCGTCAATATCGATAAATATAATGGAGCAAGGCTCGAAGGATTCTGTAAACTCCTCAACAATTCGACTTAGATAATTGCGATTTCCAGCCCCTGTTAATGCATCAGTGAAGGCTAAATATTTAAGCTGGCTTTCTGACGATTTTAACTCGGTTACATCGGTTAAAATGGCGACAAAATATTCTTTGTTGTCAGCGATAGCAAAAGCCGAAGTAGACATAACAATATGTCGTCTTACGTCGTATTGGTCCACAATCGTAATGTCAGTTCGTAACCCATCAACAAGATAGTTAGGTCTATTGTCTTTCTTTCTTGATAGAGGGAAAACGCTGTTAATGTGAAAACCGACTATTTGTCCTTCCTGTTTATCAACCATTTCACAGAACGCGCTATTAACCTTTATAACGGTTCCTGTGTGGTCGTATACGAGAACTCCCTCTTTGATTTCACTTACAATCTTATCTGCTATGCCCAAGCTCGATTGCGTACTTCTTAGCTCTGTTACATCCTGAATAGCCCCCACCTGCACTTCATCTTTTGTTAACGTAACGTCTGATAAAACGACTTGGAACCACTGTCGCTCTCTGCCTTCTAAATCAAGCTGCAAGACAGAACGAAACTGATGTTTGTTTGCTATTGAGTATTGTAATTCCGATAAGTCTCGGCTAGGAAATAACGCGATAAAATCGTCTAACGCCATTGTTTGAGGAAAATTAAGGAGGTTATCTACGTTTTTAATAACAACCGAGTGGGATACTTTATCCACTTCTAAAATGCTCAACTTCGCGACTTCAGAAGCTAGCGTTAGGCGTTTGTTAGAGCTCGTTAATTCTTGCTCAATACGTTTACGTTCAAGCGCAATCTGGACTGCTGTTTTTAAAGATATCTCTCCAAAAGGTTTTATTAAATAGCCATAAGGCGAAATAGAAAGTGCGTTTGAAATGGTGTTTTCGTCAGTATAAGCCGTTGTGAATATAATAGGTAGATTGTGCTTTTTTATTATAGATTTAGCGACATCTATGCCCGATTCAGCGCCACCCAAGTTTATGTCCATCAAAATAAGTTCTGGTGAGCTTGCGTTGAGTATGGATTCAATTTGGGTGGGCTCATTAGCTATCCCCACCACATCCATACCAAAGCCTTTAAGAAGTCGGCTAGTGTTCATTGCCTCTACTAACTGATCTTCAATAATGAGTATTTGGGGCTTTTTATCCTTTTTCGCCATCATTACGCCTCAAACCCAAGGTTTCTGATTTCTTTTTCTAAAAGTTCAGTATCCACAGGTTTTGTTAACACGGTGATATCTTCCAACGCTTGAGGAAACGCCATGGCTGCACCATATCCAGTGATGAAGAAAAACGGTACTCCACGCTTTTTCAAATCCTCACCCAGCTGAAAGGAATTTTCATTCCCTAAATGTACATCAAGAAACAGCATTGAAGGGTCGCGCTGGGCTAGCGCAGCTCTCGCTGACCCAACATCACCAAAAATTTCTACATTTTTAAACCCGATACTTCTCAGTTTTCTTTGTAAGTCTAAAGAGATAAGTAAATTGTCTTCTACGATAAACGCCGACGCTGTTTTTTTACGTTCACTCAAAGGGATTACCGACGACTTTGTGACTGATAAAGAAGAGACATCGTCCTCATCAGAGCTAACACCAAGCTCAACATGCTTTTTAGGGATCGTAAATCGCGCTTTTAAGCCTGAAATGTCTGGGAACAATTCTGTTTTGCCACCCAGTTCATGTGGAATAACAGATTTAATTACCGTCATTCCAAACCCTTCACTCGCCATTTCCGCCACCGGCGGGCCACCCTTTTCTTCCCACTCAATCACGCAACCTTTTTCTTCATCGAGAGACCAAGTAATGGCAACACGGCCATCGTTGCTAGTCGCACTCAATGCACCATATTTGGCGGCGTTGGTAATCATTTCGTGAAATACTAAAACAACCGGCGTAACAGCATAGGCAGTTATTGAAATATCTGGCCCGGCTATCTTGAACGCCGACTCATTGACCATGTAAGCCTTGAGTTCATTGTGTAGTAACTTTCTAAAGCTAATACTTTTCCACGAAGCATGTGTTAGCTGATCGTGACCAAGTGCCAATGCAGATATTCTTGCAGATAACGAGTTAACAAACGTATCGATGTCATTTTTTGTTTGTGATGTTTGCCCTACTATCGCATTGACCAAATTAAGAATATTTCTAACTCTGTGATTGAGTTCGCCAATAAGTAATTCTAAGCGCTTTTTGGCCTCACGCTGTATTGTCTCTTTTTCGTGTAGATGCCTGATCGTTAATTCCATTACTCCAAGTCTAATCGACTTTGCTCTTTCCATGTCTAAATCTGTCCATGAAATAGATTTTGTTGCGTTAACTTCTATCCATTTTTCAAAGCTTGAGCGCGGCGTCAGTATGCTTTCATTTCCGCTCTTTTCCACACGCTTTTCCGGATTTCCAGCCCACATCACTTTTTGAGTAATAGATTTGCGGTACAGAAAAATATAATCCATTGGCGAGGATGATATTTTTATAGCTAGCACACCAGCAACTTCACTG
>Ga0213840_1002542_pt1 | contig 11211 bp, 7 predicted proteins | sample SWPATP22_FD_160132 | JGI IMG/M metagenome (GOLD analysis project Ga0213840, IMG submission 160132) | Coastal seawater microbial communities from Marineland, Florida, United States - SWPA TP2 #2 | ecosystem: Environmental > Aquatic > Marine > Coastal | place: USA: Florida | collected 2016-08-14 | reverse complement strand
CGGTAACGAATTTGTGTTGTTTAATGTTCATGGCTTTTGGTTTTAATGCGATAATAGGATAATGCGGCAATGCGACAATTGTGGTATTGCCTTGTTTTCAATGTTCCCGTTGGCGGGAGGTTAAAAAGTAAAAATTCAAAATTGAAAAAGAGCTTTATTACAGCAAACATACAATTTATTAATGTTAATAGCAAATTAATTTAAATAGTAGTATAGCCATCAGTTGCAAGCCGGGATAGCGGGTCTTTGAGCGGGATGTTTGTTGCATGTGCTGCACCTATGCTCTGCCAGACATAGTCTTGCTTTTATTGATGATTTAAGTTGCAAACTTAAACCAGTGAGGGTACCCGTCGGTAAAGAGAACCAGTTACCAGTTTGAGCCGGCACAGATATGGATGAAAAAAATAAGCACCGATACTGGAAAGTACCGGTGCTGTATGATACATACAGGGTTATAGATGTTGCCTGTTATTGCCTGACAAACTTTAAGACGTTATTGCCGGCTTTATCGGCCACATTGAGGATATAAATACCTGGTGAAAGCGTTGCTATATTGATGCCGGGGTTTGAGGGGCTTATGTTACCTTTTTGTACCGTACTGCCGTACAGGTCAGCTACATTATACTGTACCGGCTGCTGCAGTCCGTCAATGTATATATTATCAGTAGCGGGATTGGGATAAAGGCTGATATTATTGCCTGAACCCAAAGCCGCAACGCCTGTTGGTACAAAGTGTATAGGTTGCGAAGCGTTGGAACAGCCGTTATTGTCTGTAACGGTAACGTGGTAGTTGCCTGTTTTAATAGCAGTATGCGTATGCTGCGTTGCACCCGGAATGGCTACGTTGTCCCTGTACCATTGGTAGCTTGCCGCAGGAGATGCAGTGAGTGTATTGTTGAAAACAGATGTGATAGCAACGGCAGGAAGCGGATGCACCACTGTAGTATCAGACCATGGACTGTAGAACTCGTATTCATTCATCACCCTGTAGGCATAGCCACCGCTTTTGTTAGCACTCACTATCCTGGCGGTATCGCCAGAGGTCCATTGGTAGGCTTCAAATCCTGTATCCGCAGCCAGAGTGTTACCGGGACCTTCACAAAGTGTCAGTGTTGTGTTGGTTGGTTTGCCGGGTATGTATTTTATCATTTCCGTGAGTCCGCCAAAGGCGTCAATTTTGCCCCAGCCCCATGTGTTGCTGCCCATCAGGGGAATGTTGCCCGTAAAGGTATCCGTCATTGCGGTTTCTTCAAATATGCCTTTTACATGTTCAACAGTCAGTTCAGGGTAACGCTCCAGCCAGAGGGCGAGAATACCGGTAACCATTGGCGTGGCCATAGATGTACCTTCGAACATGACGAAGTGGTAATTATCACCACCTACGTTTACTGAATCGACCAGGCGATCTGTAAGGTTACTGATAGAAACATCGAAACTATTCATAGAAGAAGCCACGATATTGCCCGGTGCTGTTATGTCCGGTTTTACGCGACCGTCTGCGGTAGGTCCCCTGCTGGAAAAGGTAGCAATAGCTCCTACGCTGTCGTAGCTGGGGGCTTTCTGTAAAGTATTTGTATACAGGTCGGTCCATTGTTTTTTTGTGGTGTATGCGCCTACTGAAATAATACTATTGGCCGTTCCGCCTATTTCGCCAACTGTGTGTGTAGCGTTACCATCGTACACGGGTACGCCATAGTTCCAGTCAACAAACAATGCTCCGTCGGGTATAGCCCACATTTTGGTGGCTGTGTTATGGCCGATCACTGTTATCATGATATTCCTGTCTCCGTCCGGTTGGGCAGTGTTGTCTACCTGAAAGATGATATGTGGTTTACCGTTTGAAGGGTCGATACCTGACTGTATGGCCAGGTAAACAGGCCGGCTGTTCGTTCCGGTCAGCGTATCATGGAAAGCGCTTGCCGTATGGGCATCTACCCTTATTGTATTGTCTTCGGTAATGTCAGTATCTGTGTTGTACAGTGAAATGATAATGCTGAACTGTTCATTCCTGTTGCCCCATATATCAGCACCGGCTACTATGTCATTCCCAAAGTTGCTTTTGTTTGAAACAAGAAATGTATGTATCAGTGTATCCGTGCTGTTGTAATTATGTCCCAGGAACAATCGTTTGTCTCCTTCATTTCCGGCGGCGCCTACTATCAGGTTGCCGGGCTTTACCTTTGCATCGCAATATTTGTCGAAGACAGAAGTACCGTCGTGCGGGCCTGTATGTCCCCCGATACTCATATTGATAACACATGGTTTATTTACAGATGCTGCGTAATCCTGTATGTATTGTATGCCTTCAGCAATTGAAACATTTGAAAAGTTGGTGCCCACAAAAACCAGGTCGCTTTTGGTAGCCACACCTTTGTAGGGGCTGTTGGGAAACCCGCCTGCTCCCGCAGCAATACCGGCCACGTGCGTGCCATGTGTTTCTGCGGTATCGTCCGTACCTGTGTTCAGCATAGCATTCATAGTGGTCAGCTCCGTACCATAGCTATAACCTGTTGGTGGCGTTCCTGAATTATCTGTATGGAACCATACTCTTTTGATGCGGTAATTGGCGGTGCCGGTAGTATCGTAGAAGTTAGGGTGTGTCAGGTCAAAACCATCGTCTATTATACCCACAACAACACCCTCGCCATGATATGATGTTGATAATGGTGTTACACCACCGTGCACTTTGTCTACGTTACTCGATTTGCGTGCGCTGTCGGTTTTCAGGTGTACTCGTTGACCTATCTGTACAAATATTACCTCCGGCAGATCTGCAACGGACTGTAGTTTATGTACAGGTATCATACCGGTACGGATATTGCCCAGGTTAGTTGCAGGTATTACATCTAATGCCTCAAGTACAGAGGTTTGTAATTCAGGCGAGCAGAGTATAAAGCTGTTGGCATATAATGTATTGCCCTTTTGAATAAGCATATATTTTTCGACCAGCTTATTCATTTCGCCGGCATCACCTTGTGCAGCCTGTATATCCATAAGCAGAAACTGTGTTTGCGCAGACATTTTCAGCGGGGCTGACTCTTTCTGCCCTGAAGTTGCCGCAGATACATTTTTCGGCTGCCAGTTTATTTTTTTCTTTTTGCTTTTTGGGTCAGACTGTGCAAAAGCAACTGCGCCGACCACCATAAGCAATACAAGTAATACGACTGATCTTTTCATAATATTATTTTTAGCTCTGTTGAATTTTAAATGTTCATCCATACAAATAATATCAATATGATACATGTAATGATCAAAATAGCATATGATATATATGTATGTTTACGTTCGCTCTCACTCATGTATGCAAAGTGATGAGCCTAAGCCACAGAAGCCAGTAATTGGTGTTGTAAAATCGTTTTACAGGCGTTGTAAAAACGTTGTAATATTGATCTTCAGAAATTTACAAAGTGTAATTTGTGCAATGTATCAGATGGTTTCGACAAAGCTCTCAAAATCTGTATCCCCTTCAATAGGCAGTTTTTTTATGAGCCGGGACTTTAAACTGCGGAGCGTAACCGTGCTGACGCCCAGTATAGCGGACATTTCTTTGTAGCTGAACAGTAGTTTGCTGAGTACGATGAACCTCGTTTCTGCCGGGGTGAGGTCGGGAACTTTTTTCCTGAGCCTGAACATGAAACCCGAGTGTACCTGCTCGAACAATTCCCTGAAATCATTCCATTCGTCATCAGTAAGGATTGTAGAGTTCTGTAGCTGGAGGAGTACCTCATTGTCGCCTGAGGTATCTGTATTCAATTCTGAGTTCAGCCTTTTTATCTCGTTTGTAGTAGTTTCCAGCAGTGTATTTTTTTCATGCAGTGTTTTAGTAAAGGCAGCCAGCCTATCCTGTGCATTTTGCAGTTTATTGTCTGCCAGGTCTTTTTCAGCCATTAATTTTTTCCGCCTTATGAGCTGCCTGTTGAGTAATAGTAAACCGATAATAGTTGTGAGCGAAAGTGTAAGAACCAGGTAATTTCTTTTTTGAATGATCGCTTTTGCTTCGCTGACCACTACCGCCATATCCATTTTATGTTTCTCTTCCTGCACGGCAAGCTGTACCCTGGCCATAAACTTCCCGCTTTTTTTGGCCGCCAGTGTATCCATGGTGATATTGGCAGAGTCGGCGTATTTATATGCCAGTGCAGTGTTGCCACTTTCAGCAGCCAGCTCCCCGAGTAACCTGTATAATGGAACCAGGTGCTCATGGGCATTCCAGCTTTTACCTATTTGCCGCCTGGCCATGAGTGCATAATGGGTGGCGCTGTCTGTTGCTTTCTTGTCATGATATATCTGTGCCAGCTTGATGATGGAATTGACAATGTTCTCATCCATATTCAGCTCGATATTCCTGTATATATCTTCCTTGAGCAGGGGGATGGCTTTGTCATATTTTTTCTGCAAAAAATATATGATACCCAGGTTGCCTTTAGCTACCGCCGGCCATAGTTGTATATTGTTTTTTTCGGCTGTTTCCAGGGTATAGTTGAAGTAATATATGGCAGAGTCATAGCGTGCAGTGTTGCGCATTACCAGTCCTAATGTGTTGGCTATGTCTATATCAACGTTTATATCATCTTGCGGTAATGCGAAAGCTTCGTGTAAATACCGTGAGGCGAGTTTAAAGTCCTCAAATGTGTAGTACAGTACACCTATATGCGCTATGTAGTTTTTCTTTTCAGGAAAATCGTCGTGCGATATGGTTTTTAGTTTATTATAATATTTCATCTGGTGCTCTATCGCTTCACCAAACATTTCATTGTAGTAGTATTGCAGGCTTATTTTATTTTGCAGGCGCAGTAGAAATATATCATTATCGCCTGCTTCATCGGCCAGTGCCGTCATTTGCTCAATGCCGTATTTATAGTTGTATAGGTTATTATAAACGCAGTACAGTATCCGTGCCAGTTTTGTTTCCAGTACTAATTCTTTATCAGAGGCTGCGATGGCTGCTTTGCTTAGTGCTTCGAGTTGAGTGAAGGCTGTGGCAGAGTCCTGGTTCCAGAAGTTATAGCTGTATAATGTATTATTGAGCGCCATATGCCGCTGTGCATATGGCTTGTTTAATAACCGGTCATATTGTGCATAGCAAATAGTGTTTAATAGTAAAATAAGTAAAACGAATAAATATTGCACTAATATGGTTTGTTGTTTGTAGTGCTAATATATAAAAACTATGTTTTTGCCTGTTTGTAAAAAGGATATTGTTAATATTCGATCAGGAATATGCAATTGAAGCATCGTATTGTTTTATATGAGAAAGCCCCGCATTGCGGGGCTTTCTCATATATTCCGGCAACTTAGTTTTTATTCTTAGCTCTTATTTTTTTCACGCCATAGCCAACTGCTGCCACTGCCACGAGTGTTACACCACCGTCGAAGGGAGTGTCAACCGGAGGGGTGGGGAAGCCCGGACCCTGAGCTAATGCAGCAGTGATGCTGAAACATAATATACCTATGATGATCAGAATGATCTTTGTTCCTGTACTAATAGTTTCCATTGTAAAATATTTTTTACCCGTGCTTTATCCTTCCGATAAAAGGAGGTGCTAAAAACAAGGAGGTTAGTTGTTTTATTCTTTAATGAGTTTTTGTGTTAAGCGTGCGTTGTTGCCCTGTAGCTCTACGATATATATACCGGCAGGCAAATTTTGCAGCGGTATGGTCATGCTACCGGTATTGCCAATAGTAGCCGTAGCGTAAACAACCTTGCCTGTTATGCTCATCAGTTTCAGTTGTGCAGGCCCATCCAGTTTGTCGAAGGATACTTTTACCTCGTTGTATGCCGGGTTAGGTACCAGGTTCATGCGTGCGGGTTTTGCATTTGCTTCAATGATACCATTGGTTGGTTTGCCCACCATGTTGATCTCGAAACGGTTGTTGCCCTGCGATAGAGAATCAGCAGTTACATCGAACCAGTACTCAGCACCGGCTTTCAGCTCTTGGGTTTTGTTCAGGTATTTGTCGTGCAGGACGAGTTTTGTTCCGGCAGGTATATCGAACATTCCTGTTCTGATCACATATGTATTGTAGCGGTTGTACGCTGTTAGTCCTAATGGTATTGAGTTACTATCCGCATACGGACGTACATCTATGGCCAGTCTCGCACCGTCTTTTGATAATGTATAGAAATCGAGGTTCGGGTTGTAGAGTTTTTTAGCGTCTTGTATGTCTTCCACATCCATTGCATTATCGTCCAGGTTGATGAGCAGCCTGTCCCATTTTGTAGTGCTGTCGCTTATCAGCAGTTCTACCCAGTTGTTTGGCGCGGTTGTTTTGTGCAGTGCAACACCACCCGCAGCTTTATCTGCTTCGTCGAATGTGATGGTTGTATTGGCGGAGATAGTAGTGAAGAAACCGGCGTACGCAGGCAGTATATATGATAAAGTAAAGGCGTTGGTAACATAAGCACCGTCAGCACCTATAGATGCGTCCCAGGCGTAGTAGTTGGCGCCTACGTTAGCACCGGGTGTTACGTTCTGCATTTGTACACCGCTCAGGAATGGGTTGCCCACAGCCGCGAAGTTGGTATTACTGCCTTTTGTGAGTGATATGACCTGTGTGCCCTGGTTAACAGTACCAACAGCTTCGAATGTAGATGCGGATGGCGTGTATGTGGAATTGGTGAGCCCCTCTCCTTTAGCACCACGCAGGTAGAGCAGGAGCAGTTCATATTGGTCCCAGCTGTTAGCGCCTGTACCATTGGTAGAGGTAAATGCCGTCCAGCCGCTATTGACACTTGAAGATGAGGTGTCTGCAGCAGTGGGGTCGAACCAGTAAGCTGACGGGGCATTGGTATAGCTGGGCGTGAAGCCATTTGTAGCACCACCCGTACCTGTAATGTCTATTTCATCAGTAAGCTGGCTCAGTGCAATTGAAGTACTGAAAGGATGTGCGTACAGCCTGTAACAACGTTTACCTATGCTGTAACGTTGTGCCATGACATTGCCGGAAATAGTACCCGCGCTGTTGCCGATGCTACCTGTGTTTGACGCATCGGAAGTAAGCCTGAGTATGTTGCCGGTAGCCAGCGTGCAGCCTGATGCCACGGTAACAGTACCTGCTACTTCAACAGTATCTCCACTGATTGTAGCAGTACCGGTTTTAGCAAAAGCCAGTGTACCGGTACCTGTTACACCATCGCCGCTGTTAGTTAAGTCACCATATATCGTCACTACTTCAGATGTACCGGTATTGAGGGAAAAGCCACTATTTATAGTAAGGTCTCTGCATGTAAAAGTTGTTGGTGTTGTACTTGATCCTATCTGTACATCGCTTGTTGAAGAGGGAGTGCCTTTGCTCCATGTGCTGCCATTCCAGATGTTCGGGAATTCGTACTTAAAGACTGTTGCCTTGTAGCTTTGTGATGCATCTTCAAATCCGAGATAAAGATCGCCCTTGCTATCTAATGCTAATGTACTGTAGTTATGTGCAGAACTGTTGTAGAAGCCCGAATTGCCAAGATTAACCCAGCTACTACCGTTGTAAGTCTTTACGAACAGCCCGCCAACTTGCCTGTATGCAACGTATGGAGTAGTATTATGAACGATGACATCAACAAATGTACTTGCACCGGTTGAGAAGCCTGCTCCACCCAATGCAGACCAGCTACCCCCACTGTATTGCATAACTGTAGTTCTGTTACCATTTCCTGCGTCGCGGTATCCTGCATATAGTGCTCCTGCAGTATCAGCAGCCAGTGAAAGGTAAAAAAAGTTACCGGCCGAAATGCCGGCACTGCCAACTGTTGTCCAGCTACTGCCATTATATTTCATAACAGTAACTTTATTACTGTTGGCTCCATCTTTATATGCTACATATGGTGTGTCGTTTTTACCGATAGTTATAACTGTAAGGTCTGCCGAACCTGCTGAAAAACCGGCACTGCCCAGTATCGACCAGCTACCGTTGTATTTCATAACAGTTGCCTTGCCGCTGTTAGCACCATCGGTATATACTACATATATATTATTGGAGGCGTCGATTGCCATGGATGTATTGCTGGCCGTACCCGATGTAAAACCTGCACTACCCACAGCAGACCAACTACTGCCATTGTATTTTCTTACTGTTCCTTTATTACTGTTGGCCGAATCCTGGTAGGCTATATAAATGTTATTACTGCCATCTATGGCGACACTCGTGAAATTACATCCCCCGGCAGAAGCTGCGGCGCCACCTAAGGTAGCCCAGCTTGTACCGTTGAATTTCATAACAGTAGCTTTATTACTATTACCCTGATCCTGGTAACCGATATAGGCTGTGTCATTACCGTCAATTGCAATAGAAGTATAATCAGCCCGCCCAATAGAAAAAGCGGTTGTGCCGAGTGAGTCCCATTGGGCGACAGTAGTTGTCCGGATGCAAAAAATTATGACCAGCAGCCATAGAAACCTGAGCGTGAGTTGTTTTTTCATAGATATGTATGTTAGTTGTTATTGCACAGCTCTACTTATTAGCATGTAGTGCTGCTATTGAAAAATCTCTATATGTATCCTGTTTTATATGCTTTCTAAAAGAATGATCTCCCGGTCATAGTAGAGGAATGTCAGTACTATTAATACAAGACATACCAATGTGACCAGTATATATCCCCACAAAAACGGGGAGTCTTTTATCCTCTTCGAAAACATGGTGCAAATATGTACCGTGGGGTGTGCATGACGCAAAATATAAGCGTCCTAAAAACGTCCTAAAATAACAAGGCATTGAGGATTAAATGTTTATGTAGTGTAAATGGGCATTATTTAAATGTCTGCAAGTATAGCTTCAAGTTCGCTGTCTGTACTGATATCCAGTTTTACACGCATGCGATGCTTATAGTTTCTCATGCCGGAGAGCCCTATGCCCTGCATCCGGGACATTTCTTTATTGCTAAAACCAAGTTTTGATAAGACCATAAAACGGGTTTCTCCCGGTGTCAGCCCGGGTATTTTTTCTTTGAGCCGCATCAGGAATCCCGCATGTACCTGTTCAAAAGTATCCCTGAAATCATCCCACTGCTCTTCTGTAAGAATGATGGAGTTTTGCAGTTTTGCCAGGTTAGCTTTTGTATCGGGCAGCTCATTACTGCAAGGCAAGGCCTGCAGTCTTTCAACTTCAGCCGTAAAGTCTTCTATCAATTGATTCTTTTCCCTGAGGCTTTGTGTAAACCCGGTAAGCCTGTTTTGGGCTGTTGCCAGTTTATTGTCTGCCAGTTCTTTTTCAGCCTGTAGTTTTTTGCGACGTATATTTTGCCTGTTGATGAACATAATAGCGGAGAATCCTACCAGGGCAAGAATAGCGATGATAGCATTTCGTTCCGTTTTACGTTTTTCAATCTGGCCATCTTTAAGTTCATTGATATAATTCAGGGAGTCTGTTTTTTGCTTCATCAGGAACTCAGCCTCAACTTTCGCAAACCTCTTTTCTTCATCAAAATCCCTCAGGCTGTCTCCAATAGCGATCGTTTGTTTATAATAGCGAAGTGAATTATTGTAATCGCCCAGTTCTTCATATACGTCGGATATGTTTTTATATAACGCTTCCTGCAGTTTGGTAAGGCCCATTTTCTCAGAAATGGTTGCAGATCTTTCAAGGTATTTTAAAGCTTTCTGCAATACGATCGTTTTATTCTTCAGGCTATCCGGCAATGCCACACCGGGTTTTGTAGCAGCAAATAAGTAGGTAGAGCCTATATTGTTGTATGCATATGCCATGCTACGCTCTATGCCCAGCTCTTCAAGTGTAGCAGCCGACCTGAACAAATAAGTAAATGCTTCACTATATCTATCGAGGCTTGAATATGAGGATCCTGTGCTGCCATACAGCTGTGCCAGTAGTACGGTAGGCTGCCCTTTTTTAAGTTCCTGTTCTATTCCTTCCCTGAAAGCGGCTATCGACTCTTCCATTTTATTTTGCTTGCTGTACAAGACGCCGATAGAGCGTAATACAATTGCAGTGCTTTCTCCTGTTTCGTTATATATTTCTTTTGCTTCCAGGTAGTATTTCAAAGCCTTGTCATATTCATACTTCTCAGTATACACGCTACCCAAAGATACCAGTACGGCTGCCGTTATTGTGTTGTTCTTTATCTTCCTGGCCTCTATCAGTGCTGTATTAAAGTACTCGAGTGCTTCAGGGTACATGCCTTTTATTGCATAACATCGTGCTATTGCTTTGTTAGCTACCGCAACGCCACGCATTATATTATGCTCCCCGGCAAGTTTTAATGCCTGCTTGCCATAGTATATTCCGCTATCCGGCTCTATATTGAAATAATCGGCAGACAGGTCGCACAACATAAACACCCTTGTGCTGTCGTCGGTAGTATTTTGCAACTGTGTTAATGAGGATCCGATTTTTTCCCTTAATGTCTGAGCGATAGTATGCTTAGAGGTTACTATGGAAACAAGTAATACGGAGGCAAAAAGTTGTGATTTCATCGGCGCCTCTAAGATATATATACAGACTATAATTTTTGTTTAAATAATCTCTCTTTGAATGTAATTTTATACACATTGATCTTATACTGAGGTGGAAGAAAAGGAGTACCCATAATAAAGGCATTGAAAGACAATACATTAGTTAGTTGTTATAAAAAAGAGATGCCCGCATGTTGCGGGCATCTCTTTTTTACTGCTTAAAATATTGAGCTATTTATCTTTCCTTTTATCTCTGAGTTTTTTAATGCCGTAGCCAACGGCTGCCGCAGCTACCAATGAAACACCCGCATCGAAAGGTACCGGAACGTCTTCTACGTCTTCATCGAAACCGGGTCCCTGGGCTTTTGCCGTTGGCAGTATGCAGTTGACAGTGAGTAGCACAATTATAAATATGATCGTCTGTTTTAACTTGTTCATTTCTGTATATTAGCCCCTCCCGACCCTCCACAAAAAGAAAGTGTCGGGAGGTATGTCAATAAATTATTGTTTGATGAGTTTTTCTGTGAAACGTGCATTGTTGCTCTGCAGTTCAACAATGTATATGCCTGCGGGTATGTTACCTAAACTGAAAACTATTTTTCCTGTTTCCGCATTTACTACCTGTTGTTGCAGTACCTGGCCTACAAGATTTGTCAACCTGACAATAGCCGTGCCTTCAATTTTTTGATAGGTCACAGCCACCTCGTTGGTTGCCGGGTTAGGTGCCAGTTGTATCTGAGTGGACATGTTCTTATCGTTCACTGAAGCAGGTTCACCGATCATATTTATCTGGAAGCGCTTATCTCCCTGGCTG
>Ga0213840_1002523_pt1 | contig 11316 bp, 8 predicted proteins | sample SWPATP22_FD_160132 | JGI IMG/M metagenome (GOLD analysis project Ga0213840, IMG submission 160132) | Coastal seawater microbial communities from Marineland, Florida, United States - SWPA TP2 #2 | ecosystem: Environmental > Aquatic > Marine > Coastal | place: USA: Florida | collected 2016-08-14 | reverse complement strand
TTCTTCCACAGATGGGTCTCGACGACAGTCAGCTATGCCTTCTACCCCATCGTAATCGCAGCAATGTTCTCTACCGTCGTCGGCATGGCGAATTCGCTGCTAGCCCAGCTCGGTGATCCGAACTCGGCAACCAACATCGGATCGCTCGTGCCGTTCTTCGTCATGGTTTTCCTGGCCAAAGGATTTGTAGCAGCAACACCCCTGATCGTTCGCGGCATCTCGGGAAACCTAATGGTGGCGGCGCCACCGGCGATCGTCAGCGGGTCCGCAGGGGTACTGCGAGGGCTGGCTAACACATCTGGTGTCCAGGGCAGGGCGCGGATAGGGGCGCTCACGACGGGTGAGGCGATTGGACGTGGAACTGTACACGCTCCTGCTGCGGTAAAGAGCGCCGCGGCGACGGCGAGCGCGCAGGTGGTCAGGATGGCCGAGAGGGCAAAGCGATTGGGAAGATAAGCATAAAGAGAATTGCTCTAGTTCTGTGCTTTGCGACGGCTATTCCCAGTCATCGTTTTCACCTCCAAAGTCGAAGTGATTTCGTGCGACAACTTTCGCCTGGATCGCCTTCATTCCCCATTTCCCACGCTTCTTATCGAAACTTGCAACGGCCACGCCTTCCACTAGATCGCCCGCCTGTACCCCTTCAGCAGTGATGATGTGAGGAGGAATGAAGATATCCCCACGTGTGAACCCCAACCCGCTCGGCGTCACGTTCGTTGCCTCGCGGAATGGGCGACAGACATCAGGAGAAGGTGATTGTTCGGTGGGTTCAATTTCGAGAACACGCGTGCGAAGGCCGTTCTTCGAAAGGTGCTGGGAAAGACGAACCGCGACGGTGGTTCCAATCTCCACCTGCCCCGGGCAAAGTGAGATTGGGCAAGTTCCATCCACGCCGCGTGCTACGATGACGTGAAGCAGAGACTTTCCATGGTTGATGTGGTCGATGACACCAACCCGAAAGGGCATGATGTCCATGGGTGTGCCGTCTTCCCGGCGGCTGATCCGGTGAATTATTGTGCGCTTTGGTTCGGCCTTTGATGTCTCTAATTGCAACTTGATCGGCGTTCCTTCGGCCAACCTGCGGATGTCCGGATGACTGTCGGGCAGGCTCAGCTCGAGTGCGAACGGATTCCCCTTCACATAGATTCTGCGGCGCCTTCGAGGCTTCTGACCATCTCGCCCCTCGATAGTGAAAACGTCCCCGAGGCACGCATCGGTCCACGGGAGGTGTGAGAAAAGCAAAGCTTCCGCCGCATCGCTCAGGCTGCCATAGAAGGCGCGATCAGTCGTGTTTGGCGTCACCGCAGAAAGTCTTTCAACAAGACTCTGTGCTTCGCGGGGTATCGCGTATCCGGCGCGGGCGCGGTGTGCAATCATTCGCTCTGCCTCGAAGCGGGCTTCGGCAGGGTGGCTTTCTTCCAACAGTACGGCGAACTTGAGGCGGACCTTCCCTACGAAGTTATCGTCCTGTGAACAGCTCAGGGCCTTGGCATAGCACGAGCGCCGCAGATCGATATCGTTTGGCACCAGGTCACCGATCAGTTCCCAAGCCCAATACTCAGAAGCCTTCTCGCGCGCAAATTCGACGGCCAGCTTGAGCGCTTCATCAATACGCCCAATACCCCGCAGTAGTTTCGTGAGATTGAACTTGAGCCAGATGTTATCCGGGAAGCGTTTCATCGCGGCCTGCACATGCGGCAAAATGAATTGGCAGTCATCCACGTGATCGCTCTGGGCTGCCTCGGCCGACGCGGCCTGGATCACCTGCTCGACCAGGGACGGGTAGGTCTTTCCGTCCTTTCCCGTCTGCCGGTCGAAGTCCTCGTCGTTGAACTGATCCGGGTTCCAGAGGCGAAGAAAAGGAAGAAGCTTGAGCTGTTCGCCCTTTGTCAGGCGCAACGCTTGCCGCAGCATGAGGCTGTGCAGAAGGTCGGGGCCGCCAATCGCTAGCTTCAGATAGGTGTTCAGGTTCCTCTTCACGCGCTGAACAACTGGCGGAGACAGTTTCTCGTCCTGCGTCTGTTCGAGTTCGACTTTGATTAGGCGGTAGAGTTCCCACCCCCACGCCTTCCGATCCTCTGGTGCCAGCTTTCCGTTCGCATCAAGGTCGGCGTAGATCCTTGCGGCCTCCTCGTGCTTTCCCTGCTTGCTCAGAATGCGAGCTGACTGCATGGCACGGCGGTCGGGGTCCGCGAGGTCCAGAGCCTTCGCGCGATGCTCCGCCAGCATTGCGTCTGAGGCCGGGACTTCGAAGCGCCGCAACTGGTCCAGATAGTCGGACAGCGCCTTGTGATTACCATCGGCTGAATGTTGTTTCACGAGCGCAATCAAACACCATGCATAGGCGGCGCGGTCGTAGTCATCGGCCTCGGAATCAGCGATGCGCTCCAGTGAGAGAGCATGTGCAGCAGCAAGCTGGCCACCTTTCCTAAGTTCGGTGACCTCTTTGGAGCGATGGTTCCAAGCGGCACCTGAGCGATTTACCCTCCGAGTTGCAATGGTGAACCTCATGGGTGAACCTCAACAGTGATAACTGTTCTCACGTCATCCTGCAGGTCAACGAGTGATGCTGTCGGGTTAGGAGCTGGATTGATTGGCATGAACCGTGTCAGCTGGTTCCCGCCATTGTAGAAGATGTCGACTGTCACCGAATCCGGGCCGCGCGCAAGAACGTAGCGCTGGCTCCATTGCTGCTCCTTGAAGTTGGCGACCCTGATGCCCTTCTTCGACAGCGCAGCAATCAACCGGTCATGGAAATCCCGCAGGAACGGGCGGTCAGGCGCGCCCACGCTGGCCGAGCTCGAACTGCTGGTTCCTGGTTTCTGGCCCGACAATCCAGCGATGCGAGCTATGATTTCCTCCGCGAAGCCGTCAGGCCTCGGGCAGGTCACGCTAGAGACACTCCAGTTTCCCTTGTAGCCGATGTCGATCCGAACAGCGTCAGCACCTCGCTTGAAGAAATACGCCTCTCGATACTGGTGGTGAGCGACGTCCTCGATCTCGACCCCAGTGTCGGCCAGCCTGTTGCGGATTTCCGTTTGAAGCCAGGTGCGGAACAGGGATTGCGGCGACAAAGCCGGGGCGGGGGCCCCTCCATCTGGTTCAGGGGCCATCGTTCGCTGGTCGAGAGGGCCGGTCTCCGGGCTTTGTGGGCCGGGCTCTGTGGTAGACGGCGTAACCCATCCGGTTCCCGCCGCTTTCAGCCTGATCTCCGGCGGATCGACAAGATACAGCTTGCTGCTGGTCCGGGTCATGGCCGTGTAGAGCCAGCGAAAATAGTCCGATGACCGCGGGTTCTGCCGGGTTGCGCAACTGACGATCACATGGCTCCACTCGCCGCCCTGCGCCTTGTGGCAGGTAATGGCATAGCCAAACCTGAGGCGAAGAGCGTTGAAATACGGATCGGAACGCAGGGCCAACTGGAATGCATCACGATCTTTGTTGCGGTCTATATGCTTGTGGCGCTTGAGGAAATCGACGTAGAGGGCGCGCTGCTGCGCAGATGCCAAGCTAGCATCGTCGCCGTGCAGAAAATCGTCGAGTATCTTTGCCTTCAGGATGAGATCGTCACCTTCCGATTGCGGCAGCGCAACCATGACGTCTCGAAAATTCAGCGCGACATTAATGGGTTCCGATACCTCGCTATTGCCGATCTTCTGAAGCAACTGCACAGACCGTCGCTCGACCGTCGCTTCAGCCGCGTCGATCTGCAGGATTTCACCATTGGCGACGTAATGAGGACCGCAAAAGCCATTGGCCGCAACAATCACGCTGTCACCGGCCGCCACTGTCGCCTTGCCCGGAAACAGTACCGCCCGGATCGCGCGGTTGAAATTGGCGGCTTCGGTATTCGAGTGGGTAACGATGATCGGCGCCTGGGGGCCGCGTCCTTCGCGGATCTTCATATAGAGAGGTGTGACACTGTCCTTAGGCAGTTGGATGACGTCATCGTCGAAAGAGAACGTCAGGCTGCTGAAGCGTCCACTGGTAACGCCTTCGCGCAGGGGCATGACATTGCGGATTACCGCGCTTTCAGCTTTCTGGCGGACGATTTCAGTCAACTCGTAGCTGGTTGCATCAAGCCCGAAGGTCTCACGCAGGTAATCCGCGTCCAGGGCAGGAGAGGTCGACATGCCGACCGGAGGCAGCTGCGCAGGATCGCCGATGAAGATGATCTTTCGGGCGTTGCCTGAATGCGTTGAACCCACGTGCTCGATCAGATCCCGCAACAGATGTCCGCTGCCAGACCGGAAGAATTCACTTTCGGAATACACGTTCGATACGAGCGACGCCTCGTCGATGATGGCAACGGCATCGACCGGGTCATCATTGTTCCGGACCTTGGCAATCATCTTGAAGGTGGCCGACCCATCGCCGTCATCTTCGGTCTGCTCGGTCATCTCGCTATAGTCGTAGATCAGGCTGTGGATCGTTCGCGCTGACTGCCCAGTTTTCTTTGTGATGACTTTGGCTGCCCGCCCTGTCGGGGCCGCAAGCGAGAACATCCGCCCTTGGGCAAGCAAGAACTCGGTCAGACCACCCGCAAGGAAGGTTTTCCCCGTTCCCGCATAGCCTTTCAGCAGAAATACCCGCTGGGTGTCGTCTGCGAGGAATCCATCGAGCGCCGAAATGCCCCTCTGCTGGTCGGCCGTGAGCTCCTCTTCGAACATGTCCCGCAACGAGATCCGCGCCTGCGGTGGCCTGACCAGGGTCTCTAGGCCAGCGTCGCGGTTTTGGACAATGTTCTCCCTCGCGTCGGCTGGGCACATGTCCTGCGAGGTCTCATGACATGCTGAAGGCGTTATGGACGCGGCACGTCCCCGCGCTTGCCAGTCAATATCCGGGCGCATTTCAAGGCAGAACCAAGCGGTCAGCGAGAGGGCGTCATCGAGCAGATCGTGGGCTTCAGCCACCGATACAGGACGCTTTCCGTGTGCGGCGATGTTTCCGAGTTTCCGGATGGTGTGCAAAAGCCCCAGAATCCGGCGATCCAGAAGATCATTCTGCTGAAGCAGTTGCAGGCGGTCGAACTGCTTCTCTTCATCGTTCAATTGCAAACCATGGTGCCGAAAAAGGTGGCAAACCATTGCCTCCGAAAAGCTGCGTAGGCGGATGGTCGAAAAATCAGGGAGCTTGTCGGCATTCTGCTCTGCTTCGGTCGCCAGCGTATGCAGGTCCGGCCAGAGAGGCAGAAACACGCCAAAGCGCTCTGGATTTCCCGTCATATCCATAGTGTCCCCCTTTACTGGCAAACGGCATCTCTTGCGGAAATACTCTCCAGGCTTCTGCGCTAGATCACCCTGGAATCGTATGCCTTTGAAATCGGGCCGAAATAGGGGGTAAGCATGACATTACACCAACTGAATTGGAGGCTAGACAAGCCTCGCTGCGAGGGCAACCTCTCGATCGTCGAAGAGCGGGACTTGCCGCGCGGCATGCGGGCTGCTGGGATGAGAACTGCATTACCTGCATCATTAGAGCAGCCGCCCGTCAGATCCCAAATACATGCCATCCGACAAATAAATCGGCGCGCCCTCGGCAATGCACAGGTCGTCATATAGATCGCGAAGATCGCTGCAGCCGGCGGTGTGGTCGACCTCTGTCGGCTGCCCCAGATATCGGGCCATTTCATCGGCCAGTAGAGTAAGGGCTTCGAACAACTGATCCCTCGTGCCGGACAGGCAGATCTCGGCGAACCTGCGGCCTTTGCCATCGCTGTCGATGCAAAGGTCCACCTCGCCCCCGGCAAGGTTCTGGATCCCGACCTGCAGGGCGTTGATCAACGCTTCGCGGTCCCGGTAGAACGGCGGGGCGCCAAAATCGCTAGCGGTGGCCGTCTTGATGGCCCCGCCTTGGTGGCCACCGATGCTGCCAATGGTCAAGCGGAGCAACGTGTGCTCTCCTGCTACGGCAAAATACTGTTCGCGCGCATGGTAGAATTTTGTGGATTGATAGATAATAGCGGACATGTTGCATCCTTCGCTTGCATGGTCTTGAGATAAGCGCGCAGCGGTATCGTTCGTGGGCGTACCACCCACACGAAGCGCATTCTGCGGTCCCTTGAAAAATCAGATGTACCTGGTGTTCCGAAGGCAGGAATTGCTGCGGAACGGTCGTGATCGGCCTTTGCGCTGGTGATAACAGGTCACGACATTACCTGCGGCGTCGACAATCGCCCTCACCTTGGTCGCAGCTGCAATCATCTCCCCATCGAGGCCCGCGGCTGTGAGGTGCCGGACGGTCCGTCCTGACAAGATGTACTCCTCGCAATCATGCCGCGACTTGACCCGTGTCCCATGCAGAAGGACAAGTTCGAGACTGTCTTGCCGAATACTCCGTTGGGCCATACGCGTTGCCGCATGGTTGCTGAGGACGAAAGACGCGTCTGCACACACAGCCATCATGCCCACTCCCCCTCGAACTGTTTTTTAAGCTTGGAGCGGTGACGCTGGAGTTCTTCAAAGCGGCGATAGATCGGATCTTCGAACGGGAAAACCAAGGCAATTTTGCCGCCTTCAGAAGCCGCAGCTTTGCGGCTCTGATACTCAGAAAGCGTATCTTCGTTGAGATGCAGATCTTCCTGGAACGGGTTCACCCAGCTTTGAACACGGTCATCATCCGTATACCGCTCAGGGTACCAACCTTCTTCATGGCAATGCTTCGCCACGAGGGCATCGTACTCCGCGGCCAGTTCCGGATGGCGTTCGGCATAGAACGCGCGCCAGGCCTTCAGCTTCTTGAGACCTGCCTTCCGCTGATCCTCCATGTCCTGCTCATGCGCTTCCCGAATGGCCTTAGCAAACTCTTCAATCGAGAGGCCACCGCCCTTGGCTTCCTTGGCCTGATGCAAAACCGAGGACAGCCGAATGCGTCCTTTCGCGATGGCCTCAGCCAGTTGCGATTGCCCCCCAGAGAGAGCCTCTACGAGCTCAATGTCCGATATAAATCCGGCCGCATTCGGGGCCTCTTCGGCCGCTGCCCCCACGAACCACTTTGTATCGACATGGTCTGAAATCTGCGCCGACAGCCGAATGATTGCCTCGCTGAACAGATTCCGCGACGTTTCTGTGCCAGGGTGTGACGTCTCGATTCCGAAACATTTTTTGAGCTTGCTGGCCTGATCCTCAAGGTGCCCCCCTTGTAGACGCGGATCGGAGAGGCCGTTTTCAAAGGCAAGGCGAGCTACTTCGTCGTCCTGCACCGGCACTCTCAGTGCATGTCCGGCCACAATGGAAAAGAGAACTGGTGCCAGTTCCATGATCTGCTTCTGGCTGACCCCATAACGCCAACGCATGAGTTCGTAGGCATTGTGGGACGCAGCAGAAACATGGGCCTGGATGGACACTTCTCCCAAGTCCACGTCGGCAAAGAACGGATCGAAATCCTGAGGCTTGCAGTTCAGAACGCGGGCAATCGCCTCCAGATCCTTGGGCTTGGGCGGATTGGTTCCCGCCAGCCAGCGACTTACTGTGCGCTTATGCTTCTTGATCGCTGCGGCGAGTTCGTCGCGCGATTTCCCCTCTGCTTTCAGCTTCTTCTTGAGAAGTTCTGCCTTGAACGCCATCGATGCCTCCCTTGTGTCCATGACATCAAGGTAGGTGCCATTTTATCCTATGTAAATTTGGCATTTTCTGTCACAAATCGGGGAAAGCTGGCTGTGAATGCCCTAATTTTCGACTAAGTTTGTTTTGATATGACAAAATAAGTGCCATTTTTGCCGAGATGAATGCTCAAGTCGGCGCGACCAAATCAAGCAATGTACGTCAGCATTCGCTTAGATTGTACCTTGGCGGGCCGCTTGCCTTCCTCACAAAATACGGTGGCGGCTTCGGTCGCTTTCACACCGATGGCCATGTCGTAAGCGATAACAACACTGTCGAATGCGTGTTCCGTCCGATCCCCTGAACCGCAAGAACAATGTCCTCGCATCACGCATATTCTGCAATGATGGCCCGTGTCGTCTGGACCGCAGCTGCCAGTTCTGCTCTATCCGGCTCCTTGAGCCCCAGCCCCACCGGATCAAATGACAACTGCACTGGCCCACCTCCACTAGCTCCCGCGCGAGCTGCTCGACCCCGCGCACGATTTGGCCGCGAAGGCGTGGAACTCTGCGTATTCGATGCGGGCATCTCCGCCGTTGCCGGTGAGGTCGCTACCCCAGAACCATTTGCGCCTGCAGCCGCCCGCACATCCATTAGTTCTTGCTTCAGCTTCTCCACCGTTCCCCGAGTCTCAGACATCTGTCGGTCCCGCCGCAGGCCGTCCTCGTCGGGATGTGGGAAGCTACCCGATTGACCGGCGTGCAGAACCTTCAACACCGGGTCCTCGAAGTACTTCACCCTTTTTGCGCGGACTGGCATCTGCGCGTCGATCACAAGGATGACCTCGTCGAGATCCATGCGCCGGGCCTGATCTTCGGTCAGGAGCGGGGTGTCCTCGGTCCTCTCCGAGACGCTGCGCCCTTCGAATGGATTGCGCCCAACCGCGCGGGAGCGGGTCACCACGCGCTTGGTTGTCTTGCCCACAGCCTGGCTCAACTCTTCGATGGTCTTCTGTTCGGACGGGGTGAGGTAGAGCTTCACGCCGGCGCCGCCCTGCAGCGACCTGCGGGTGTTTTCACCATAGATCTCGTCCAGCGCGGGGATGGTCTGGGTCACGATGGCGAGGTTGCCGCCGAAGGAACGCAGCGTCTTGATGCTCTCGGCGACGATTGGCATTTTCCCGAGCCGGTCAAACTCGTCGAGCATGATCATCACGGGCCAAGGCTCGTCATCCCCGGGTTCCTGCGCCTGCAGCGAGGCAATCAGGTCCGAAAAGAAGAGGCGGATCAGCGGGGCAAGCGGGCGGATCATCTCGGATTCGACCACAAGATAGATCGCATGTGGGCGGCGGCGGATATCCCGGAATGAGAAGTCAGAGGTCGCGGTGGCCGCGTCGATCGCGCGGTTGTCCCAAGTGTCGAGACCCGATGTCATCAGGAGGGAGAGGTAGGAAGTGAGGGTGTCGTTGTTGGTCGATGCCATACGCTCGAAGATCAGTTTAGCCGAGTTGTTCTTCACCTCCTGCGAACGCTTCAGGTATTCCTTCTGCTTGTCGCCCCCCGAGGCTGTGATGCGATAGATCTCGCCGATGGTCGGCACGCCGCGCTCGAAGGCCAGAAGGCCGGCCGCAACGAAGAGGTCGATACCCCCGGCCAAGAGCCCGCTCAGCTTTTCATTGTCGGTCTGCAGGAAGAGCTTCGCGGTGAGTTTCAGCTCCATCTGCTGCCGGTCGGGGTTGGTCATGGCAGCAATGCGCGCCAGCGGATTATAGCGATGTGTCGGTCGGTCCCAGTCGGTCGGCGCGAAGCGGAAAACCTTGTCCCCCATGCTGGCGCGGAAGCGCGAGGTCTCGCGGAAGTTCTCGCCTTTCACGTCGAGCACCACGGCCGAGCCCTTGTAGGTCAGCAGGTTGGGGATCACAAACCCCACGCCCTTGCCCCGGCCTGTAGGCGCCACGATCAGCGCGTGGGGGAAGGTTTTTGAGACAAGGAACGGGCGCTTGGATTTCGGGGAGCCGAGCTTGCCCAGAAGGAAGCCGCCGCCGGGCTTGGCAAAGAAACCGTTCCTCTTCATCTCGCTGCGGGTCTGCCAATGCGTCGTCCCGAAGCGGGTCAATGCATCCCCCAGAAGCGTGACGCTCAGCATCAGCGATGCCAGGCCGAAGCCGCCAAGGATGAGGTTCACCCAGAGGAAGTCCTTCGGTGCAGACTGAGACAGACCCCGATATTCGCGGGCGAGCAGGGTGACGTCGAAACGCGTGGGAGAAAGCCCATAGCGGAACATGACAAAGCCGGTCGCCACGACATAGCCCATGGCGAGACCGACCAGCACGAGGCTCAATACACCAAGGGCGATCTTGCCTTTATCCATGGGTGATCCCCTTCTCACCATGTGCCACGGCGTGGCGCGCGCGCTGCGCCTCGATCTGCTCTTCGGCCAGAGCATCGAGAACCCGCTCCATGGCCGGGCCATGCGCGGTGACCTCGCTGCTTTGAAGATAGGTCTTGGCGAGTTCCAGCTGGCGCAGCGGATCCTCGGTGAATGTGTCCAGGACGTCCGCGTTACCGGCCCGCAGCGCGTCGATTGCGTCGGGGCTTAGTCGCTCGTTTATCTGCCGGACGATGTCCTGCTGCTCTGACTCGGAGAGCGGCCCCTCGACGTCGGCGTTTTGCACAAAGGCTATGACCGTTGGCGCGGTCTCCTCCAGATACCGGCGCTCGGCGTAGTCCTGTCGCGCCTGGTCCTCGATCTCGAAACTGCGCTCGCTGATATAGGCGCGCGACGCGCCGAGCGCACGAAGGTGGTTGATTTCGTCCTGGACGGCCTGCCCGAATTCATCATCCGGCATCTCCGTGCGATAGCGGGCGAGGGTGCGGAGCTCTTCGGTGATCGGACCGAGATGATCCGAAGGATCCCGCAAGGCGAGGTCCATGTCGCCAGCATGAAGCGTGCGGTCCTGCGCCGATACCGCATATTGCGGCGGCTTTCGGCTGTCGGTCATCTGGTCCCAGGCCATCGACGCCAGTTCGGCATGTTGCGGAGATCTCTGCGCATAGGCGTCGAACGCGACGCGGGCCTCTTCAACCTCCACGGCGCCGGCCCGCCTTACAGACGAGTCGTCGGAGAACGGATGATCGAAATCCGTCCGACGGAACTGCGCCACCAGCGCCCTGAACGCCTGCCGCTCCGATGGGGCAAAAATTTCGGGCCCGTCCTTCTCGAGATCACCCCCTGGTGCCGCCAACCGCTCGCCGAGCGCTGGCTCAGCGTTGTCCACCTCGTCGATCTCGGTTGGCGCGCGAAGGACGCGTACGTCGGTCAGGACATCGCCCAACCGAACATGCACGGCTTCCAGCCGGTCGAGCGCTTCTTCCCGGTCCGCAGATTTCTCCAGATCGAGGTCGCTTGCTTTGGCAATCCCCTGCAGATCCTGTGCCAGCCACTGGCGCTCCAATGCGGCATTGCCTGCCCCCTCCCGCAGGCGCGCGGCCACAGCCTCGGCATCGATGCCCGTGCCTTGCAACGCCTCGGCCAGCTTTGGTGCCACCTCTCCATCGTCAAGACGCGCGAGGTGTTCTTCGCTTAAGTTCGGCCTTGCATAGATGCCGTCCCGGGATGGGGTATCGACCAGGGCGGCGGAGCGATCCCCGAGCGGGTTCAAATGCGCGACCGAGGCGAGAACATCGGTCAGCTTGCGCTCGATCACCGGCCTCTCGGCCGCCGGCGCCCTGTCGATCGCCGCCTCGATCTGGCGAATGTTCTGAGAAAACTCGGT
>Ga0213840_1002522_pt1 | contig 11324 bp, 9 predicted proteins | sample SWPATP22_FD_160132 | JGI IMG/M metagenome (GOLD analysis project Ga0213840, IMG submission 160132) | Coastal seawater microbial communities from Marineland, Florida, United States - SWPA TP2 #2 | ecosystem: Environmental > Aquatic > Marine > Coastal | place: USA: Florida | collected 2016-08-14 | reverse complement strand
GCGCCAAGGCCGCCGCGAATTTCGCCGGCCCGGCCGTGACCATCTCCTTCGCGATCGCCGCCGTCACGTGCGCGCTCGCCATCATGTGCTACGCCGAGTTTGCCACGGCCATCCCGGTGGCAGGCTCCGCCTACGTCTTCACATACGCGACCATGGGGGAGGTCCTCGCCTGGATTATCGGCTGGAACCTGATCCTCGAACTCTTCACGGCCGGCGCCGTCATCGCGAAGTACTGGGGCATCTACCTCAGCAAGGTCTTCGCGCTCATGGGCGTGGACGTTCCGCCGTCGATCTCCCTGGGCGGCGTTGATCTTTACTGGGGCGCGTTCCTGATTGTTGCAATCTTCACCGTGCTGCTGGTCCTCGGGACGAAGCTCTCCGCCCGCGTCGGCAACATCTTCACGCTCATCAAGATTGCTGTGGTGCTCTTCGTGATCGTGGTCGGCTTCACCTACGTGAAGTTCGAGAACTACACCCCGTTCGTCCCCGCGTCCGAGCCCACCGGGGGCACCGGAACCGCGGACGTCCTCAAGCAGTCCTTCTTCGGCTTCCTGACCGGTGCAGCCCCGGCCCAGTACGGGACCCTCGGCATCTTCGCCGGCGCCGCACTGGTCTTCTTCGCCTTCATCGGCTTCGACGTTGTCGCCACCTCGGCCGAAGAAGTCAAGAACCCGCAGAAAACGCTGCCCCGCGGCATCTTCGGCGGCCTGGCAATCGTCACCGTGCTCTACATCCTGGTGTCCCTGGCCCTGACCGGCATGGTGTCCTACACCCAGCTGGCCGAGGCCAAGAACCCGACGCTCACCACCGCCTTCGAGGCCGTCGGCAACACCGACGCCGCCAAGGTCATCGCGTTCGGCTCCCTCGTGGGCCTCACCACCGTCATCATGGTGCTCCTCATGGGCCTGTCCCGCGTGGTCCTTGCGATGAGCCGCGACGGCCTGCTGCCGCGCTCCCTGTCCAAGACCAGCACCATTCGGGCGACGCCGGCCCGCCTCCAGATCATCTGCGGCGCCGCAGTGGCCCTGGTCGCCGGGCTGACCAACGTGGACCTGCTGGAGGAAATGATCAACATCGGAACGCTGTCCGCCTTCGTGATGGTGAGCCTTGGCATCCTTGTGCTGCGCAAGAAGCGCCCGGACCTGAAGCCGGCCTTCCGGGTTCCGTTCGGCAAGGTCCTCCCGGTCGTTTCGGCGGTGCTCTGCCTTTACCTGATGACGAACCTCGCCGTGGAAACCTGGATCTTCTTCGCCATCTGGCTGGTGATCGGTCTCGCGATCTACTTCGCCTACGGCCAGCGTCACTCCCGCCTGAACGAAAAGTTCGCGGCCGCCCGCGCCTCCGTGAACGGGCCCGGCAAGGAGGACGCCGTTGCCAGTGGAGAACCGGCTGCGGCGCCGGCGTCCGGCGCCCCGGCGTCCGACGAGGACGCGCTCACCCGCTCCTAACTGCAACGCGGGGTCGCTTGCGGTCCATTACGCCCCCGGCGATGGTCGGCAAGTGACCCCACGTTGTCTTGGAGAACTCCGCCGCTCCCTAAGATGGAGACATGGCCCGCCCCGCAAGACCGGAACGCAAGACAGAGTTGTTGTCGGCGATTCTCGACTACCTCATGGACAAATCCTTGGCGGAGCTGACGTTTCGGAGCCTCGCCGACGGTCTGGGCGTCAGCAGCTACGTTCTGGTGTACCACTTCGGTCATCGCGAACAGCTGATCAACGAGATCATCCGCGGGATTGAGTCACGGCTGGACAGCATCCGCGCCACTGACGTCAGGGACATCGACCGGGACGCATGGCGGACCTTCCTCCTGGAGTCCTGGCAGTGGACCATGGCGCAACGCAACCGGCACTTGGCCCGGCTGGAATTTGAGGCGACGGCGCAGGACGTGGTGGCGGCGGTACCGCGCGGCACTGCGCAGGAGCACTTCCGGATGCTCCACGAGAAGTCCCGGGACTGGCTCGTCATCCAGGGGATCCAGCCAGAGTTTGCTGACACCGACGCCCGGCTGTTCACTGCCGCGTTCTACGGGCTGCAGTTCGACTTCGTCGTCAACAACCAGCCCGAGGAAGCCACCAAGGCCTTTGAACTGATGATGCTGGTCTTCTTCAACAACCTCGACAGGCGCCTCGCGACCGACGGCCAGCACATCTGAGCTCAATGTCAGGGAGCCGCGTATCGGCCGACCCACTCCACGAGGGGACGCAAGTCCTCCCAGCGCCGTGCTATTTCCTCGACCGCCCCGGGTCCGCTGAGCCAGCCGGGCTGGCCCACGTTGACCCCGGCCGTGAGGGATTTGTGCTTGAGCAGGTCCGCCCGCGGGTGGTCCTTGTCGAAGCCGCGCGGAACGGTCTTCAGGCTTTCTCCCTCCACCGCAAACCCTGCGGCCTCAACCCTGCGCACGATCTCCTGCAAGGCCCCGCCGCTGGCGGGATCATCCACGGCGCCGCGAAAGCGCGCCAGCTGGGCCGGGGTGTGGGTATGGCAGCCGCCGCCGATGAGCAGGCCGTCAGCACTGAGCTGGACATAGAACCCCACACCTTCAGCCAGCGCGGCGAAGGCCCCTTGCGCTGTCTTGTAGGGCGACTTGTCGGGGGAAAAACGGACATCCCGGTTGGGGCGAAAGAGTTTCGCCGGGCCGAAGCGTGGCTCCAGTTCAGCCAGCAGCTGGGTCAGCGGCTCCCTCACGGCGGCGTCGTAGACCGGTTTGTGCTCCAGCCACCAGTCCCGGTTGTTGTTTTGTTCAAGATCGGCGTAGAACCGGAAGGCGTCATCCGGAATGCCTGCAAATGCGGTCATTCCTAGATCCTATGGATCGGTTGCCCCTGGTGGCGAGGGGCACGCGTGCATGTGTGGATAACGGCAAAACGCCCCGCCACGGAGGTCCGTGGCGGGGCGTTTCACCGGCGCTGCCGGTCTTCACCGCTGCCCGTCTTCACGGCAGCCGGTGTTCGGTGCAGCCGGTCATCGAGCCGACCAGCGAGGCAACAGGGCGATTAGACCTTGTTGGCGGCCTCGGCGTCGGACTCAACCTGGCCGGCACCCAGGTTGGCGCGCAGTTTGGCGCCGAACTCGGTGTCGACGTTGGTCCAGTACGCGATGGCGCGTTCCTTGATGTCGGCGTTCTTGACGCCGCTGACGGCGCCGGTGACGGTCTCGAGCAGGCGGGCCTTCTCGCCGTCGTTGAACACCTCGCGGTACAGCGTGCCGGCCTGGCCGAAGTCGCCGTCCTCAGCGTGCAGGGAGTGCGCGGAGAGGGTGAGCTCGCCGTCGTTCTCCCAGCCGCCGCCTGCAACTGCAGGCTCCACGGCAGCCGGGCCGCCGACGGAGTTCGGTGCGTAGACCGGAACGGACGGGGCGTTGAAGTGGAAACGTCCGGCCCCGTCCTGGCTGTAGTTGTTGACCTGGTTCTTGGGTGCGTTCACCGGGATCTGGGCGTGGTTGGTGCCGACGCGGTAGCGGTGTGCGTCCGCGTAGGAGAAGATGCGGGCCTGCAGCATCTTGTCCGGGGACGCGGCGATGCCCGGCACGAAGTTCGACGGCGCAAAGGTGGCCTGCTCGATCTGCGCGAAGTAGTTCTCCGGGTTCTTGTTCAGTTCCATGGTGCCGACCTTGATCAGCGGGTAGTCCGCGTGCGGCCAGACCTTGGTGAGGTCGAACGGGTTGAAGCGGTACGTCTTGGCGTCCTCGTACGGCATGACCTGGACGTGCAGGTCCCAAGAGGGGAAGTTGCCGGCGGCAATGTTTTCCTGGAGGTCGCGGATGTAGAAGTCGCCGTCGGCGCCGGCCAGGGCCTCGGCCTCGTCGCCGGTCATGGACTTGACGCCCTGGTTGGACTTGAAGTGGTACTTGACCCAGAAGCGCTCGCCCTCGGCGTTGATCCACTGGTAGGTGTGCGAGCCGTAGCCCTGCATTTCCCGCCAGGAGGCCGGCAGGCCGCGGTCGCCCATGAGCCACGTGACCTGGTGGGCGGACTCGGGGGAGAGCGTCCAGAAGTCCCACTGCATGTCGGCGTCGCGCAGGTGCGTGCCCGGGAGGCGCTTCTGCGAGTGGATGAAGTCCGGGAACTTGATGCCGTCGCGGATGAAGAACACCGGGGTGTTGTTGCCGACGAGGTCGTAGTTGCCCTCGGTGGTGTAGAACTTCACGGCGAAGCCGCGGGGGTCGCGCCAGGTGTCGGGGGAGCCCGCTTCACCGGCGACGGAGGAGAAACGGATGAGCATGTCCGTCTCGGTGCCGGGCTGGAACAGCGCGGCCTTGGTGTACTTCGAGACGTCCTCGGAGGTCTTGAAGGTACCGAACGCGCCGCCGCCCTTGGCGTGGACAACGCGCTCCGGGACACGCTCGCGGTTGAACTGCGCGAGCTTCTCGATCAGGTAGTGATCGGTCAGGATGATCGCGCCGTCGGCGCCGACGGACTTGGAGTGGGCGTCGGAAGTGACGGGAGCGCCGGACTGTGTCGTGGACACGGCGGGCACAGAGATGTTCTCAGTCATCATTCTCCTTTGTTTGGGTTGGTTAGTTTCGTTCGGAGGGAAGTTGTTGGGTGCGCTGGCAGTCCTGGCAGATGCCCTGGTACAGCACGTCCGCGATTTGGATGGTCATCGGCTTCGCGTTCGCGTCCCAGTGCGGGGTCAGGCACGGCGCGTGGCCCACGGCGCATTCGACGTCCTCCACCAGTCCGCAGCTGATGCAGACGGCATGGTGGTGGTTGTCTCCCACTCGGGTCTCGTACAGCGCGGGGGAGTGCGGGGGCTCGAAGCGGCGCAGCATGTGCAGATCCGTGAGGTCGCCCAGGACCACATAGACGGACTGGGCGGTCAGGTCCGGCAGTTCCTGCCGGGCGGCGGCAAGGATCGCCTCGGCCGGCGAATGCGGGTGATGTTCGACGGCGGCCAGCACAGCCAGGCGCTGTTTGGTCACCCGGCGCCCGTGGGCACGCAGGGCGGCGGCCCATGCGTCGTGGGTGCCCGAGGAATCCGTCATGGTCTCATTCAAGCACTTATTATGACTGTCTCACAATAAGGCAGGGCTAACAATGTCCGTCCGCGTCACAAGGCACCCCCTGTCCGCCACTAGAGTTGCCCGGTGGGGAAATATCTGGCGGACATCACGCCGTTGCGTGAAAGTCCGGCCTTCCGCCGTCTGTGGCTCGGGTCCGCCGTCTCAGCACTGGGCAGCCAGCTGACCCTGGTGGCCGTCAGCCTGGAGATCTACCGGCTGACCCAGGACAGCCTCTATGTCGGCCTCCTGAGCATCTTCGCCCTCGTGCCGCTGGTGTTCGGGGGCCTCCTTGGCGGCTCGATCGCCGACGCGCACGACCGCCGCACTGTAGCCCTCCTGGCCTCGACCGTCCTCTGGCTGACCACCGCCGCGCTGGCCCTGCAAGCGTGGCTGGAGCTGGGCAACGTGTGGCTGCTTTACGCGCTCGTGGCGGTGCAGAGCGGCGCCCAAGCCATCAACCAGCCGGCCCGCACCGCGATCATCCCCGTCCTGGTCCGCAAAGAGCTGCTGCCGGCCGCAAATGCCCTGAGCATGATGATTTTCGGCCTGACCATGACTGCGGGCCCGCTGCTGGCCGGTGTCTTCGTAGCCTGGATCGGGTTCGGCTGGACCTACACGATCGACGTCGTCAGCTTTGCGTTTGCGTTCTGGGCGCTCCTGAAGCTGCCGCCCATGCCGCCCGGGAAGCATGCAAGACCGGCCGGGCTGCGTTCCGTCGTCGAGGGTTTCCGCTTCCTTGGCACCCGGCCCAACCTCCGCATGACGTTCGTGATCGACCTCGTGGCCATGATCTTTGCCCAGCCCCGGGCGCTGCTGCCCGCCATCGGCGCGCTGATGATCGGCGGCGGCGAGGCCACGGTGGGCATCCTGCTGGCCTCTATGGCCGTGGGGGCATTCCTGGCCGGCCTGTTCTCGGGACCGCTTGGCGGCGTTCGCCGGCAAGGCACCGCCGTCGTGTGGTCCGTAATGGGCTGGGGCGCCTCAGTCGCGGCGTTCGGCCTGGTGGTTGTCCTTGCGGACAATACCGGAAACGGCGGTGTGACGGTGTGGCTGCTGCCCGCCTCCCTGTGCTGCGCCCTGGCCGGCATCGCGGATTCCGTCAGCGCCGTCTTCCGGACCACCATCCTGCAGGCATCCACCCCTGACTACCTGCGTGGTCGTTTGCAGGGCGTGTTCGTGGTCGTCGTGGCCGGGGGACCCCGGATCGGGGACCTGCTGGCAGGCGGCGCGACTAAACTTTTGAACGAGGGATGGGTCCTGCTGCTCGGCGGCGTGCTGTGCATCGCCGTGGCCTGGACGGTAGCCCGCCTGCAGTGCGGATTCTTGCGGTACGACGCGCGGAACCCGGTACCGTAGCGGTTCGTTTTCCTTGGTAGGTCAGTGAAATACGGGACTGAAGTACAGGCATCAGGAGGACCAGTGCATCAGCATCACAACGGACTGAAGACCGCGGCGCTGTTCGGAGTCCTGTGGGCGGTACTGCTTGGCCTGGGGGCCTTCATCGCCGCGGGGACCCGGAGTGCGGCGCCGATCTGGATCATGGCCCTGATCGGGGTCGGCACCACGGCCTACGGCTACTGGAACAGCGACAAGCTGGCCATCCGTGCCATGCAGGCATATCCCGTCACGGAGGCCGAGGCACCCCAGCTCTACCAGATCGTCAGGGAGCTGTCCGGCCGGGCCAAGCAGCCGATGCCGCGCATCTACGTCTCGCCCACCATGGCGCCGAACGCCTTCGCCACCGGCCGCAACCCGCAAAACGCGGCAGTGTGCTGCACCGAGGGCATTATGCGGCTGCTGGACGCCCGCGAACTGCGCGGCGTCCTCGGCCATGAACTGATGCACGTCTACAACCGGGACATCCTGACGGCGTCGGTGGCCGCCGCCGTCGCCGGCGTCATCACGTCGGTGGCGCAGATGATGCTGCTGTTCGGGGGCGGGGACCGCCGCAACGCGAACCCCTTCGCCGCGATCGCCATGGCGCTGCTGGCCCCGTTCGCCGCGTCCCTGATCCAGATGGCCATCTCCCGCACACGGGAGTACGACGCCGACGAGGACGGCTCGTCGCTGACCGGAGATCCGCTCGCGCTCGCCTCCGCCCTGCGCAAGATCGAGCAGGGCGTGCAGCTGGCGCCATTGCCGCAGGACCAGCGGCTGGTCAACGCCTCGCACATGATGATCGCCAACCCGTTCAAAGGCGGAGGCGTGGCCAAGATGTTTTCCACGCACCCGCCGATGGCCGAGCGGATCGGCCGGCTGGAGCGGATGGCAGGCCGGCCGCTCAGCTAGACCGCCGGCTGACTGCCGGTTTGGCGACGCGCAAACGGGCAGTCGACGCGCAAAAGTGGATTCGTGACGCGCAAAAGGGCTGTCGACGCGGGAAGACCCGGTGCGACAGCCCTTTTGCGCAGCGTCAGGAAACCTGATCCGCGAAGGCGTGGCTAGCTGCGGAAGTTCACGAACTGCCCGCTACTGGTTGGATGAGGTTGGCTGACGCTGGCAACCGCGAGATTCCGACCTTTTCGGCATTGGCCATGACAGCACGAAAATGGCTCATTGCGGACTTCTTGCGGACTACATGGCCCCATAACGTCGGCGCTGCGCCATTGTACCGATCTGCCGCCGGAGCCGAATTCGAGCCATTTCGTCAACAACGACCGGCCTCCTGGTCATGAGTTCGAATATCTCCTCGACCTGGGTTTCCCTAAACCGGATGGTCCCACCATCAACGATTCTCAGATGAGGCCACCCGCCCACGCGGTTATAAATCGTTGTCGTTGAAACACGAAGCAGTGCGGCGAGCCCCTCAACAGTGATGAGCCGTTCGTCAAGGACACTCTTTCTCGGGGCGTCAGTCATCCGCCGATGCTATCGCTAGTGGCAGGAGCAGGAGCAGGAGCAGGTGCAGGTGCAGTGGGCCACGGGCACTGCGAACGACAAGACCCCCGCCGGTCGCAATGACTTACGTGGGTTTCTTATTGGCCCTCAACGCTTTGGGGCACTAGTACGGTCTCCGTTCCGTAGCGGAACCAACAACAAGGATCCCTTTGTGGGACAAATAATGAGCATGACCTTTAGCCTGTCCGATGTCGCACGCCACTTGGGAATCACCAGGAGCCGGGCATACCGGGAATTGCAGACTTGGCCGCACAAGCTGAACGGCTTCGAGCCGACTTTCACCGCGGACCACATGGCAGAGATTAGCCGCCTCATAAACGCCGGCCCCGACGAGCACTTGGCACGGCTCCTGCTCAATGAACAGAAACGGGCAGCTCTACGGGCACAAGAAGACTTCGACGTAGCAGCCTAGACCACCCGCCGCTGAAATTCTTTGGTGCCGCCAACTGCTTCCCATCTCTGTCGGCGCATCACTGTATCCTTTCACCAAGCCGTGGCTCCGCGGAAGAAAGGGCAGTTGGGGGAACAATTGAAAAACGGGAATATAGTTCAACGCGTGCTATTCGCCGTAGGGGCCGCAGCCCTGACGGTAGGCGGTACGCCTCTTGGTGCCGCACCGGCCGCGGCTTCGGACGCGGAACTCGAGGACATGGTCCTCACCACCGACGGCCTGAAGGATTTCGACGCTGTCTCGGCGCCCGTAATTACTGGCACCGTTGCCATTGGTCAAACTTTGGAGGCCGCGCTGCCGGAAGCCTGGTCCCCCAACGTCGAGGTGTACCAAATGGGCTACCAGTGGCTCCGCGACGGACAACCCATCATTCGCCCGGGGTGGGATGAGAGCCCGGCGCGCTACTACCGGCTTCAGGCCGCTGACGCCGGACACGAAATAACGGTGGTGGCCCGTTCCCACCTGACGGGATACCGGGAGACGCTTAGGGAATCTCTGCCGGTCACACCGCCCATGCTCGAATTCGCCGCATCGCCGGTCCCGGCGATCGCCGGCGCCGCCAGAGTGGGCGGGGCCTTGATCGCAGTCCCAGGGAACTGGTCATCGACGCTGTCGCTGACAATGAAGCTCAATTATCAGTGGTATCGGTCAGGTGTGAGGATCGTCGGAGGCTACAAAAGCACGTATATGCTGTCCCCTTCCGACGAAGGTGAGACCTTTACCCTCGAAGTCACAGGCTCGGCGCCCGCGCACAACACGACCACGAGAACCTCGTCCGCAACGGCGCACATCGCCAAGGGCATCCAGGGGGCACCTACCGCGACGATTTCAGGGGACAGAATTGTCGGCTCCACCCTCCGGGCCGAGCCCGGGGGCTTCATCAGCGGAACCATAATGCAATACCAGTGGTACCGCTCGGGGCAGCCGATCGGGGGAGCAACTGCCAGGACCTACAAGCTCACCGGTGCTGACGCACTGAGAGCAGTGAAGGTCCAGGTCACCGGGTCGTTGGCCGGATACATAAACAAGACAACAGACTCCGCGTATACGTCCACCATCTCCATGGGCGCACTGGCCGGGACGACTCCGAGAATCACGGGCATGACCCAGGTCGGCTCCGTGCTCAGCGCGCGGACCGGCTCATGGACTCCCGGCACCACGTTCCAATACCAGTGGTACCGCTCGGGGCAGCCAATCAACGGCGCAGTTAGCCCGGGATACAGGCTCACCGCTATCGACGCAGGGAAAACGCTGGTGGTCCGGGTAACCGGGTTCCAGACTGGATATGGCAATACAGACATAAACTCTGAGCCCACTGGGGCCGTGGCCTACGGCGCCTTGGCCGGGACCGCCCCGACCATCAGCGGCAAGGCCAAAGTCGGTACCACGCTTACTGCATGGACAGGCACTTGGACCTCCGGGACGACCTTCAAGTACCAGTGGTACCGCTCGGGCAGCCCCATCAAGGGCGCTACGGCCAAGACTTACAAAATCACCAAGAGTGACAGGGCACGCATCATTAAGGTCGCTGTCAACGGGTCCAAGACTGGCTACGCATCAAAAACCAGATATTCTGCTTCGACCTCGCGAGTAGGTTAGCTTCCAGTCGGATCATTAACACCAACCGGACATGCAAAATAGACCGAGGATGTTGATGTTTCGGACATGCTAAAGGGGGCAATCGAAGACTGGATGCGCACGACTCCAGCAGAGGTCGCTGCGCGGGTGCGCGCAGCTCAAGAGGCCGCCGCATGGTCCGATCGCATGCACGAGGCTGCGGCATTAGGCTTTGCATCTGTTGCCGAGAAGGATGCCGCCGCTCGCGATACGGTAAATCCTCATGTGGTCAGCGAGACGAATAACCACTATCTGCGAATGCTTGCGGAATCGTACCGTGGCGAGCATTCAGAAAAGGGACAACGGGTCCTAGCGTGCCCGCTACCGCGACCATACGGGCAAGGAGCATGCTCGGCATTTTCCCCGGAAGGTTGATGCTCAGAGATGGCTTGATGAAGTAACAGCTTCCGTGGTCACGGGCCGGTACGTGGATCCTAAGGGCGGGAAGATCACCTTGCCCGGTTGTTCGAGCAATGGTCCGAAACCCAGGTATGGGCCACGGGGGCCAAGCTGAAAGCCGGGCAGGCCCTGGCGATCGCCACATTCCACGAGCATCAGATCCGTTCCATCCTGCCGTCCCACGTGCAGGCTTGCGTCAAGGGGATGTCCGCGAGGCTTGCGCCGGCCACGGTGAAGGTCTACTACAACATCGTCAGCTCGGCCTTCCGAGCGGCGGTCACGGATAAGGTCATCGCGGAAAACCCCTGTATGGGGGCGAAGCTGCTCCGTGAGCGTCGTCGTGAGGCAGCAATGACCATTCCCACGCCGGAGCAACTTGGGGAGGCGCTGGAGGTCGCTCCAGACTGGTTTGCCCCCTTCGTCTCCGTCTGCGCTTTCGCCGGGCTGCGGCTGGGTGAAGCAGCGGGCTTGCAGTTGGCTGACGTGGATTTCCTGCGCAGGACCGTTAGTGTTTCTCGGCAGATCCAGGGGAGCACCAAGGCTAACGCTGAGGTGGTCCCGCCGAAGCATGGCTCAGAGCGGGTGGTCTACGTGGCTGATGAACTGATCCAGGTCTTGGCAATTCACGTGCAAACCGTCGGCGTTTTTGGCGATGAGAAATGGCTGTTCGGGTACGGCGGAACTTACTTCAACCGCAACTCAGCGTCCGGCCGCTGGCGGCAAGTCCGCGAAGTCTCTGGCATAGGCGATTTCACCCTGCACGATCTCCGGCATTTCTGCGCCTCCGGCCGTGTCGCTGATGGGTGTGACGTCGTTACCGTGCAGCGGGCCCTAGGAGGCTGCTGAATTAGGGCGTTTGTGGCGTCGCTGTCCGGTTTCTTGGCCGGCGCGAGTGCGAGGGCTGTCGTTGTGCGGGCTTGCTGAGGGTTCCGTCCGAGGCCTGGGGAGTCTGAAA
>Ga0213840_1002521_pt1 | contig 11332 bp, 6 predicted proteins | sample SWPATP22_FD_160132 | JGI IMG/M metagenome (GOLD analysis project Ga0213840, IMG submission 160132) | Coastal seawater microbial communities from Marineland, Florida, United States - SWPA TP2 #2 | ecosystem: Environmental > Aquatic > Marine > Coastal | place: USA: Florida | collected 2016-08-14 | reverse complement strand
CAGTCGCCGTTCATCCAATGCGCCCAGCCGCGTTCCCAGCGACAGTCGGCCACGTGGTCGGGCTGGGTGTCGATGCAACGTTGAAACGCAGTGATGGCGTCACCGAGCTTCTTTTCGCGCAGCGCAGCCACGCCCTCGCCATATGCGCCGGGCAGCTCCGGCGGACCTTCTTCCGCTTCTTGGGCGGATGCGGTGGAGAGGCCGAAGGCGAGCAGGAGGGGCGTCCAGGCGGGCATGGTGGACTCACAGGGCGGGATGATGGGACCTGCGGCGGCGCAGGTGGAGGGCATCGGGCGTAGGCAGGACACCCACCGTCCGATGCCGACTGGCGGGCGGACCGGATAACCAACCCGGAACGCGAACTGGAGGTCCATCTTGGTGCTCGTGCTGACGAGTGCGTGGCTCGGTGGTGGCTGGGCAATGCCCGCGCATGCCGGCCGTCGACACACCCCACCGCCGCTGGTCGTCACAGCCGAAGGCGCCGCGCTGTGTCCCACCGATGCCGTGCAAGCAGCCGCCGACGCCGTCACCGGGGCCAAAGGCGACCTCGAGGTCGAGCGGGCCCTCCGCACCTACGACCAGACCCTCGCCACCTGGGCCGTCTGCGCCACCGTCCTCGAGGTCCCCGGGTGGTCGGTCTCTCCGGTCCAGGACCCTCTGGCCCAAGAGCTCCTCGCCGCAGCGGCAGCCCCCCCGGGCTCCGAGACACGAATCAACGGTGCCGTCTCCCTCGGACAGGCCTTTCCCGAAGCCATCGCCCTGCTCGCCCTCCAAGACATCGCCACCCTCGAAGCGCTCTGTCGAGTCGAGCCCGCGATGCGACTCACCCTCACCGCCGGCCGCATCGGCCCCTGGGCCTGTCCCGAGTTCGTGCGGTGGCACCCCCGCGCCGACGGCACCAGCGCCGGCGTGTGCACCGACCAGCGCAGCGTGGAGTCGATGGCCCTCGACGCCCTCACCACGCTCACCACCTACACCGACCCCATCGAGACCTGTCCGTCGGCCCACTGGCTGTGCGCCCCCACCGCCAGCCGCGCACGGGCCATCTGGCAAGCCGTGAGCCTCGTCGAGCTGCCACGAATGGACGAACCACCCGTGGCTGTGCCGCGCTGGGGACGGGGCCTGGCCCTCGAGCCCAAGGTGGGCTGGTCGATGGCGGTCGAGTCCCACCAGGTCACGTTCCGGCGCCGAGAGGTGGTCCGGCTCACCCCCTCGGGCCTGCGCTCTGCCGCCGACGCCACCGTGCACACCGTCCGTCCTCCCCACATGGAAGGCGACCCCCTCGTGTATGCCAGCGACGACGTCACCGTGGGCAAGCTCGCCGAAGCCCTGTCCGAGAACAACGTGCCCAGGCCTGTGTTCACCGCACGCGACCAGCACACGGGCGCGCTCGTGGAGCTCAAGCTGCGCTGGGCCCCCCACCAGTCTCCATCGGTGGACACCGGCCCGGTCCTGCCGGTCGACCTCGATCCAGTCGGACTCGTTGCCGACCAGATTGCCCGCGATGTCGACGCCCGCGCCGGCGGTGCCCAGGTGTGGCTTCGGGTGCATCCGCAGGTGCGGTTCGCCGACCTGGTGGCTGTGCACGGCGCCCTGGTGGAGCGCCACCCCGACATCTTCGTGAGCCTGCGCGACCCCCACGCCGTCGACGCCAACACCGACTGATCGAGATCACTGCACCGAGACTCGCCGATGCTTGAGCCGGGTTTTTGTTGAAAGCGACTTTCACTTTCATGGTACCGTCGTTACACCGCGGCCAGCGGAGCTGACATCAAGTTTCGCGCCCCCCATTCGAAGAACCCCACAGGGCTGCCCCCGCGAGGATGCCGATGAAGACCCACACTTCACTCCTGCTCACCTGCTTTTTCGCCATGGCATGCAGCGGCAAGGACACGGACTCCGGCACCGCCGACGGCACCGATGGCCTGTCGGACACCGACGGCGAAGACACCGGCGACACGGGCGAAGACACCGGCGATGCCCCCGACCTCACCGACGCCTACGCCTTCGAGAGCGCCCTGTCCGGCGAGAACTCGGTGTCCTACTCGGGACAGGTCTTCCGGCACCTGCTCATCGACGACATGAAGGCCCACCTCGGCGGCATCACCGATCGAATCAACGAAGGCGCGTTCTACCCGGTGGCCGGCGATGTGGTGGAAGAGCTGGCGTTCTACTACGACTTCGACAGCAGCGTGGGTGGGTCGGTGCCCATCTACACCTCCCCCGACCCCGGCGCGCTGCAGACCACCTACGACGACGTCTCCAGCGACAAAGACCTCGCCGGCAAGACCGCTGGCAACGACGCCACCGGGCAGCACAAGGACTGGACCACCGAGCTCGTGGGCTGGGACCAGGACGGCGTCACCTCCCCCGAGTCGCTCATCCGCACCTGGTTCGTCGAGATCGACGAGCAGGCCGTGGCCTGGGGAGCCGGAGACATCCCGCTCGACCCCTCCGGCGCCCCCGTTCCGGCCGTGTACGTCTCGCCCGAGGGCCTCGACTACCAGCAGCTGCTCCAGAAGTTCATCCGCGGCGCCGTGGCCTTCTCTCAGGGCGCCGACGACTACCTCGACGACGACACCGAGGGCAAGGGCCTGCTGTCCGACCACACGGCCCTCGATGACGGCAAGCCCTACACCGCCCTCGAGCACCAGTGGGATGAAGGCTTCGGCTACTTCGGCGCAGCGCGTTCCTACCCCGACTGGACCGACGCCGAGATCGCCGACACGCCAGGCCGCGATGTCAACGGCGACGGAGCCGTCGACCTCACCCGCGAGATGAACTGGGGCCACAGCGTCAACGCCGCCAAGCGGGACCGCGGTGCCGTGGCCGCGACCGACTACACCGCCGAGGCCTGGCTGGGCTTCTACAACGGCCGCGCGCTGCTCGCCGAGACCGCCGGCACACCGCTCACCGAGGCCCAGGCCACCGAGCTCGCCGGCTACCGCGACCAGGCCCTCGACGCCTGGGAGAAGGCCCTCGCCTCCACCGTGGTGCACTACATCAACGACACCCTCCAGGACATGGGCACGTTCGGCACCGACGACTACGACTTCGGCAACCACGCCAAGCACTGGTCGGAGATGAAGGGCTTCGCGCTCGCGTTCCAGTTCAACCGGCGCTCGCCCATGTCCGACGCAGACTTCGCGGCCATGCACGCGCTGATGGGTCAGGCCCCGGTGCTTGAAGATGCCGACCAGTCCGTACAGGACGACTACGCTGCAGCCCTGATCGAGGCCCGCACGCTCATCGGCACGGCATACGGCTTCGACCCGGCAAACCTCGGAGACGACAATGGCGAAAACGGCTGGTAGCCGGCTGTCCTGGGCCGCCCTCGCCGGCCTGGGCACCACAGTGGTGGCCGTGAAGGTCGGGTGTGCGCCCATTCCCCACAAGGAAGGGAACACCTGGATCGACAGCGTGGTGCTCGCCGACGTTCTCGCCGCGGTCGGGCCGGAAGTGGTGCTGCCCGCCCTCGACCGCATGGCCATCGAGCTCGACGCTCTGGACGACACCCTCATCGCCTGGGACGCTGCGGCGTCGGGTGGTGGGGATGCCGACGCCGCTCGCCTGGCCGCCCGCGACCAGTGGGAAGCCACCATGATGGTGTGGCAAGAGCTCGAGCTCATGCAGGTTGGTCCGGCCGGGTCGTCGCTCACCGTGGTCGCCGGCGAAGACATCCGCGACGAGGTGTACTCGTGGCCCACCGTCAACCCCTGCCGCATCGACCAGGAGGTTGTGGCAGAGGGCTGGACCGACGACAGCTGGTTCACCGCCAACCTCGTCAACAGCTATGGCCTCGACGCCCTCGAACACATCGTGCACGGCGATGAAGACAACGCCTGTCCGTCCCAGGTCGACATCAACGCCGACGGCACCTGGGCAGCCCTCGGCGCCGACGGGGTCGAAGCCAACCGCATCGCCTTCGCGCAGGTTCTCACGGCCCACCTGGCCGACCAGGTCGGCGCCCTCTCCGAAGCCTGGTCCCCCGACAGCGGCGACTTCTCGGGCGCGCTCGCACGCACCACCGCAGACTCGCCCTACGAGAGCGAAGAAGATGCCCTCAACGCGGTCTTCCGGGCGATGTTCTACCTCGAGACCGTCACCAAGGACCGCAAGCTGGGCCAGCCGCTCGGCGAGATCAACTGCACCACGGGCACCTGCCCCGACGACGCCGAGCACCTCGAGTCCGGCGCATCGATGGACGCCGTGGCCGCCAACCTGCGCGGCTTCCGCAACCTCTTCACGGGTGGCGACGGCGCAGGCATCGACGACCTCCTGGTGGAGCTGGGCCACAACGACCTCTCCGACGCCATCCTCACCAAGACCGACACCGCCATCGCCGCCGCTGACTCCGCCACCGTCAGCGTGTACGAAGGCGTGACCAGCAAGCCCGAAGCCGTGGACACCGTCTTCGCGGCGGTCAAAGACGTCACCGACCTGCTCAAGGGCGACCTCGTCACGGTCCTGGCCCTGGAAGTCCCGGCTGAAGCGGCCGGCGACAACGACTGATGACCCCGGCGGGGCTCCCCACCTGGCTGGAAGCCACCCGCTCGTCGCTCGAAGTGGTGGACCTGCTCCTGGGCCCGTTCACCGACCCTCTGTCGCGCACCTGGTGGCCGGGCCTGGTGCTCACCGCCATGGTGGGACTCGCCTACGCCTGGCGCCAGAAGCTGCCCCTGCGCCACCGCCTCGTCGACGACCTCCGGCATCCGTCCACCCGCCTGGATGTGCAGCTGCTCGTCGCACGGCAGCTGGTCCGCGCCCTGCTCGGCGGCGCGGGCCTCTCGCTCGCGTACGTCATCGCCACCCGAGGGGTCATCTGGGCCGACCGCACCTTCGGTCGCCCCGACACCCCCGACTGGTCGGCCACCGCCGTCACGGCCACCTACACCGCGGTGCTGTTCATCGCGTGGGATGCCTCCCGCTTCGCGCTCCACGCCATCATGCACAAGGTGCCCGCGTTGTGGGCCTTCCACCAGGTCCACCACTCCGCCGAGCGGCTCACCCCCCTCACCTTTCACCGCATCCATCCCTTCGAGTCGATGCTCTACCGCCTGCGCGGCGGGCTGGTGACCGGGGTGGTGGCCGGCGCGTTCTACTGGTTGTTCCGCAGCCAGGCCACCACCTGGACCTGGGCCGGCGTGCCCGCGATGGGTGTGCTGCTCAACACCACCCTGGGCAACCTGCGCCACAGCCCGATACCCGTGCGCCTCCCGCGCATCGTCGAGCGCTGGATCCTGCTCAGCCCGCGCCAGCACCAGCTGCACCACAGCATCGATCCGGCCCACTACGACAGCAACCTGGGCACCTGGCTCCCCTGGTGGGACCGCCTCGCCCGCACCTGGCGACCAAGCGACATGACCCCCCTCACCTTCGGCATCCCGTCCTCCGAGCGCAACCACGCCGACCACCTCCTCAGCGCCTGGTTCGGCCCGGTGAAGGCCCTGCTCCCCGGAGCCGCTGCCCTCGCACTCGTGATGGGCACGCTCGGCAGCACCACCGTCCACGCCGAAGACGACCCCGACGACGACTCCGCAGACGACGCGCTGGGTACCGAGATCATCGTGTATCGGGAGGACAAGACCCCTCGCGTCGCAGGCGCCGCCCAGCGGGTCGACGAAGAACAGCTCGAACAGTTCGAGTACGACGACATCGAGCGCGTTCTCGCCCAGGTTCCCGGCGTCTCCACCCGCGGCGAGGACGGCTACGGGCTGCGTCCCAACATCGGCATCCGCGGCGTGAACAGCGACCGCAGCGCCAAGGTCACCCTCCTCGAAGACGGCATCCCGCTCGCCCCGGCCCCCTACGCCGCACCCGCCGCGTACTACTTCCCGATGGCCACCCGCCTCACCGGCGTGGAAGTGTTCAAGGGTGCCGCCGCCACCCGCTACGGCCCCCAGACCGTCGCCGGTGCCATCAACCTGCTCACCCGCGACGCCCCCATCGGGCAGGAGTGGGAGGTCGACATGGCCGGCGGACTTCGCCAGACCGGCCGTGTACACGCCTTTGTGGGCGACGGAACCCGCTCGCGCGGCTGGCTGGTCGAAGGCGTGCACCTGCGCACCGGCGGCTTCAAGGAGCTCGACACCGGCGGACCCACCGGCTTCGACCGCAGCGAGGTGATGGCCAAGGGGCGCACGGCTGCCGGAGACAACCACCGGCTGGGGCTCAAGCTCGGCTACGCCCGCGAGCGCTCGAACGAGACCTACCTGGGCCTCACGCCGTCCGACTACGCCGACAACCCCTACCGCCGATACGCCGCCACCGACCTCGCTCTCATGAAGTGGCACCGCACCCAGGCCGAAGCCTGGTGGAGTGCGTCGCTCGGAGAGTCCGTGGTGATGCGCACGGTCGCCTACCACCACTGGCTCACGCGAGCGTGGACGAAGTTCAACCGCTTCGGCGCCACCGTCGATGCCCACACCCTGCTGCAAGAAGCGCCCACCACCGGCCAAGGCGCCGTCTACCTGGGCATCCTCCGCGGCGACGAAGACACCACCACCCCCGAGCAGGCGCTCTACATCGGCACCAACGACCGACGCTTCCACGCATACGGGGCCCAGACCGCCCTGCGCTGGACCGGCCGCGTGGGCAAGGTGGAGCACACCCTCGACGCCGGTGTGCGCCTCCACGCCGACCACGTGCGCCGCATCCACACCGAAGAAGGCCACGACATGACCGGCGGCCAGCTGGTCCGCAACGACACCGACACCCTCACCAACCTCGACAGCGTGGCCACCGCACAAGCCCTCGCCGCCCACGTGCACGAAGACTTCCGCTGGAAGCGCTTCCACCTGCTGCCAGGCGCCCGCGTCGAGGTCATCCGCACCGAGCGCATCGACGAAGGCACCCCCGCCCTCGACCCCATCACCCGCACCATCGTGCTGCCGGGCGCGGGCGGCATGGTCGACCTCTTCCCCGCCTGGAGCGTCTTCGCCGGCACCTACCGCGGCTTCTCCCCCGTGCCCCCGGGCGAGCCCGAAGACGTCGCCCCCGAGCTGTCCTGGAACCACGAGGCCGGCACGCGGGTGGCCCACGCCGACTTCTCCCTCGAAGCGGTCGCTTTCGCCAACGAGTACAGCAACCTCACCGGCCAGTGCACCCTGTCGAGTGGCTGTGCCGACGACGCCCTCGGCGCCCAGTTCAACGGCGGTGAGGCCCGGGTGTGGGGGGTCGAGTCGGCCATCGGCCAGACCTGGCTGCTGCCGGGGTCGTTCACAATGCCGATGCAGGCGTCGTACACGTACACCCAAGGCCAGTTCCGCACCGCCTTCGACTCCCCGTTCCCCCAGTTCGGCGAAGTGGATGCCGGCGACTTCCTCCCGTACGTGCCGGTCCACCAGGCCTACGGTCGCATCACCCTGGCCCATCCCCACTTCGACGTGGGCCTCGGGGTGTCGTACCGCGGCGAGATGCTCGATGCTGCCGGCCAGTACCCGGCCACCGACCTCGACGTCCCCGCGCTCACTCTGCTCGACGGCGGCGTGCGCGTGATGCCCGCCGAGCGCATCACCCTCTACGCCAACGCCACCAACCTCACCGGCAGCACGGCCATCACGTCGTGGCGACCGATGGGGGCCCGTCCCACCGCTCCGCGGCAGGTGATGCTCGGCCTCGAAGTCCGAAACAAGCAGTAGGCGCTACTCGAGGTACGTGTAGCCGTCGAGTCCCTCGCGGTACATCGCCACCACCCGCGCGGTGTCCTTGGCGGTCATGGTGCCCTTCTTCACGGCCTGCTCGCACGCCCGACGCACCTTGAGGAGCAGCTCCTTGCGGTCGTACTGGACGTAGCCGAGCACTTCGGTGACGGTGTCGCCTTCGACCACGGTGTCGATGTCGTAGGAGCCATCGGCGTGCAGCTGCACGATGACCGAGTTGGTGTCGCCGAACAGGTTGTGCAGGTCGCCCAGGATTTCCTGGTAGGCGCCCACCAAGAACGCGCCCAGGTAGTAGGGCTGCTCGCCCACTTCGTGCAGCTCGAGGATCTTCTTGACGTCGTGGAGGTCGATGAAGCGGTCGACCTTGCCGTCGGAGTCGCAGGTGATGTCGGCCAACACGCCCCGCCGGCGGGGTTCTTCGGTGTGCCGATGGAGGGGCACGATGGGGAAGAGCTGGTCGACGGCCCAGCTGTCGGGCATCGACTGGAACACGCTGAAGTTGCAGAAGTAGGTGTCGGCGAGAACCCGGTGTAGGCGCGCAAATTCGTCGGGCACGTACGACAGCTCGGAGATGACCTTCGAGATGCGGCCGGCGATCTGCCAGAACATCCGCTCGGCCCGCGCCCGCTGCCGGAGGTCGAGCAGGCCCAGGTTGAACATGGTGAGGGCTTGCTCGCGTCCGCCCAGGGCGTCGTGCCAGGCCACCTGGTAGTTCTTGGCGGTGATGCCCTCGGATAGGGTGTTCTGGAGGTCGCGAAGCGGCTCGGGGTCGTCGGGGAAGACCTCGGTGGGACCATCGGTGGTGGGGTGTGCGCCCACGCCGAGGATGTTGAAGACCAGCACGGCATGGTGCGCGACGAGGGCCCGACCCGACTCGGTGATGATGTGGGGATGGGGCACGCCCGCCGCGTCACAGGCCGACTGGATGAACGACACGACGTCGTAGGCGTACTCCTGGACCGAGTAGTTCACCGAGCTGGCGAAATTGGTGGAGCTGCCGTCGTAGTCGACCCCCAGACCACCCCCCACATCGAGGTACCGCATGGGTGCACCGAGCTTGTACAGCTCCACAAACACGCGCGAGGCCTCGGTGAGCGCCGACTTGAACGACCGGATGGCGCTCACCTGGCTGCCGATGTGAAAGTGCAGCAGCTGGAGGGCATCGAGCATGCCTTCGCTGCGCAGGTAGTCCACCAGCTGCACAATCTCGAGGATGGTGAGGCCGAACTTCGCGCTGTCGCCTGTGCTGGCCTCCCACCGACCGGCGCCCTTGCTCGCGAGCTTCACGCGCACACCCAGGAGCGGCGTGACGCCGTGCTTGCGGGCGAGGTCCACACACAGCTTCGCCTCGGAGAACTTCTCGATGACGATGATGGTGCGGCGGCCAATCTTCTGCGCCAGCAGGGCCGTCTCGATGTACTCGACGTCTTTGTACCCGTTGCACACCACCACCGCCTCGGGGTCGTCCATCATGGCCAGCACCACGAGCAGCTCGGGCTTGGAGCCGGCCTCGAGGCCCAGGTGGAAGGGACGGCCCAGCCGCACCACGTCGTCGATGAGGTGCCGCTGCTGGTTGACCTTGATGGGGAACACCCCCCGGTACTTGCCGCTGTAGCCGTACTCCTCGATGGCCGCGTGGAAGGCGTAGGCCACGGTGCGGATGCGCGACTGGAGGAGGTCGGGGAAGCGCAGCAGGATGGGGGGCTGGATGCCGCGGCTGTGGAGGTCGTCGACCAGCGCGTAGAGGTCGGTGTGCCGCTTCTCGGGACCGGTGGGGGCGACCTCGAGGTTGCCCGACGGGTTGATGCGGAGGAATTCGCGGCCCCAGTTGGGGATGCCGTACAGGTCTTCGCTGTCTTGAATGGACCAGCTGCGCATGAGACCTCCGAGCTCGGGCGCCTGCCGTCGAGCCGGATCAAATGGGGGGCTGCACCAAATGGCGGCCCCTCCTAAACGACCGTCGAGGCGGAGACCCGACCGAATCGCACCCGCCGCACACTTTCCTCGACAACAGCGTCCACGAGGCTGTCTTCAGCGGATCCACACCTGCGAATTCAGGGGGCTGGAGCCGCGCCTCGGGCACGGTCTCGCCGCTCGGGAAAGTCAAAGCCCCAGTACTCGCGCGGCTTCTGACCATCCTCGAGAACCTCGGCGCGGGTGCGGAGCTCGAACGACCGCCGACCACATGCACTCACCGCGACCTGTCCCGAGGGTGTCGCAGCGCCCGGTGCGGCCGACTCTGCAGCGAGAACGGCGTCGGCGAGGTCGTAGGGGAAGAGCCCGCTCGCACCACACGGCGCATTGATCTCCACGATGTAGGCGCCTACCGGGATGAGCGCCTGGTAGCCCTTGGCCGCCCACACCCCGCGCTCGACCAGCTCCGTGACCACCCTCTCACCGGTCTGGCCCGGGGACACCTCGGAGACCCGCGCGACGATGGGACTGAAGATGCGCTGGTCGATGGGCGTGAGCCGCATCTGGAGGCGCCAGCCACCGGGTCGGAGGGCAGCGCAGGCGGCGGTGGCTTTGGAGGGGTCGGCCTCGCGGGCGGCGCGGTGGGCTTCAGTCATGGACGACCGTGGAGACGTGGGAATGGGCTCTCGGGCCATCGGACACGGCGGGAAGACGTCGCTGTCGGGCTCCCAGGCGGGCTCGACCGACTTGTAGTGGGCGTAGGCAGTGGCCAGGCCGTCGGACCACGCCTGGACGGGTCCGGGGATGTTGTCGGCGGCAACGGCCAGACCGGTGAGCCAGAGCCACATCATCGGGCGTCTCCTTCGGGCGACCAGCCGTGGAGCAAAGCCGACACGACCGGGAGGCGGTCTTGACCCCAGACCAGGTGGGTGTCGTCCACCCAGAACGACGGCACGCCGCACACACCCGCAGCGATGGCCGCGTCTCCGTTGGCGCGGAGGGTGGCCTTGATGGTCGGGGCGGTGGCCGCTTCGAGGATGGCGGGCGCATCCAGGCCCAGGTCGGTGAGCACCCGTGCGACCTCAGCGGGCTGTCCGATGTCGCGGTCGTCGGCCCAGAGCGCCCGGTACAAGGGCAACGTGGCCTCGGGCGCCACGAGCGACACCCGCAGCGGAAGCACGGTGCGGACAGGGAAGGTGGACGGGAACCGGAACGGCACGCCGTGGTGGGCGGCCCACTGGTCGAGCTCGCGGCCATTCCAGGCCTGCTTGGCTGCAGACATCGTGAACAAGGGCACATTGGGCGTGCCGATCTGTCGGAAGATGGCGCCCAGGAGGATGGGTCGCCAGTGGAGGTGGGCGCCGGCTTCTTCCGCGAGCCGGGCCACTTGGGTGGCGCCCAGGTAGCTGTAGGGGCTGGCGAAGTCGTGGAAGAAATCGAGGCGACGGCTGCCCTCGGCCACGGGAGGCGGCACGGGCACGGTCTGCGCAACCCGCGCTCCGGACAGCTCGGAGGCGACGAAGTGCAGGCGGTCGGCGCCCCAGTGGATGGGACCGAGCGTGCCGTCCGGGTGCACGACCTGCATGGACGGCACGCCGAACACCCCCAGCTCGGCGGCCTCGGCGGTGGCAGCTCGTAGCTTCGCCTTGGTGTCGGGGTGCTTGATTCGCTCGGGGTCGATGCCGTGCTGGCGGGCGACTTCATGGAGGACAGCGGGCTGGTCGGGGTCCTGGTTTTCGGTCCAGATGGCGGTGTAG
>Ga0213840_1002516_pt1 | contig 11346 bp, 9 predicted proteins | sample SWPATP22_FD_160132 | JGI IMG/M metagenome (GOLD analysis project Ga0213840, IMG submission 160132) | Coastal seawater microbial communities from Marineland, Florida, United States - SWPA TP2 #2 | ecosystem: Environmental > Aquatic > Marine > Coastal | place: USA: Florida | collected 2016-08-14 | reverse complement strand
GTCGCAGAGGATTCGCAGCTCGGCGTTCTGCTCGGCGTCGCAGGCGGCGGTGAGGGCGCCGAGGTCGTCGGGGAGGGCGCCCAGCTGGACCGGGATGGGGGGCTCGGAAGCGCAGGCGGTCAGGGCGAGGAGCAGCACCATGAGGCGGGAGGTCATGGGGGCGGCGCTCCGTCGGGGCGGCGGGCGCGCTCGGAGAGGTGGGGGCGTTCTTGGAGCCGCTCGCAGCGTTCGCGGGCGGCGGAGGTGCGGATGCGGGGGCACAGGATCGGGAGCAGCGAGGGGGTCTGGACCATGAGCCGGAGCGCCACGAGGTCGTGCTCGGCGGGGTCTTCGATCTCGGCGAGGCGCAGCTCCAGCTGACCGTAGTCGTCGGCGATGGGCCGCAGAGCATCCAGGCGGCACTCGACCCGGGCGTTGGGATCCGAGATGCCGTCGCAGCCCCCGACGGCCGTGGTGCAGCCAGACCCGCCGAGCACCCAGGCGAGTCCGATGAGACGGGGCATGTGGTGCAGTCGCAAAGGGGCCGACGCCACGGTCACTCCAGCGGGATGACAAACGCTACCACGGGCAGCCGGCGGACTACGGGAGGTCCGGGATACGATGGGGGCGGAGGACACCACCCATGGCCGTGAAGAACGTCTCTCACCTCAACTACAACTGGAGACCGCGCACCCTGCGCTTCGGCCACTGGCGAGAGGGCGGGCACGTCGCCTTCGCTGGCGATGGCAACAAGGGCGGCAACAAGTCGGCGGGCCTGCTCTACGGCCACGAACGTGAGAGCGCCTTCGCCGTCCTGGTGCACCTGTTCCACCACCATCCCTCCCAGTCGCTCGAAGTGGATGGCGTCCGCGTGCACGGTGTTCTCGGCAAGCCCGATGATGCCTCCGGCCGCGCAACCTTCGCCCCCAAGCCGTACCGCGATGGCTCCATCCCCAGCCCCACCCGTCCCATCGGGTACCTGCGCTGGCGCGAGGGCCGCGACCGCTTCCTGGCCGAGTGCCGGGTCACCCAAGACAAGCCCGACGGCCCGTGGGAAGTGGCCCCACCCTATGCTGTGGAAGGCGATGCCCAGCGCCTCTTGCCACGCGCCACCGTGAAGCGTGGGTGGATGTTCAAGCCGGGGCGTGTGGGAGTGGAGCCCTTCCACGAGCCCGTCCGCGTGGCGGCCACCTCCCTCACCGGGGCGTCGCTCGTGGTGCCCGGCAAGTGGGACGACAGCGACTTCCGCGAGCCCTTCATCGTGGGCAACCTCGTGCATCCGTCCGGAAAGACCCTCTCCCTGCGCATCCACGTGGTGCACGCCAAAGACCACCCCGACGGCACGCTGCTGGGGGTGTCGTACTCGATGGTGGGGCTGTACGGGCTGCGCCGGCTGGGGCGCTGGATCGCCGACCGGTAGGCTCAGGCCTCGAGAACAGCGATGAACAGCCCCGGTCCGCGAGCATCGGCATCGGGCGGCAGGGGGCTGTGCCGACGGAGCTGCAGGCCGGCGTTGTGGGCGAGGGTTGCCAGCGTGTCTCGTGAGAAGCCGCGGTGGGCGTGGCCCAGGGTGCGCTGGAAGTCGGTGCGGTCGTGGGCCACCATGTCGAGCACGATGGCCCGACCGCCCGGAACCAGCACGCGGGCCACCTCTTCGAAGACCGGTCCGGGGGTGGTGATGTGGTGGAGCACGAAGGCCACCACGGCGAGGTCGACCGAGCGGTCGTCGAGGGGAAGCGCGCCCAGCAGGCCCCGGACCAGCTGCACGTTGTCGAGGTCGGCGGTGCGGGCACGGGCCACGTCGAGCATCGCGGCCTCGCGGTCTACGCCGGTGACACGCGCGCCGGTGGCCGCGAGCCAGGGGAGGAGGTGTCCGGTGCCACAGCCGAGGTCGGCGATGTGGCGGTGGGTGCCGTCGATGCAGCCAAACGCCAGCGGAGCCAGCCACCGGGTGCCGAAGTGTTCGATGCGCACGGCATCCCAGCGTCCACCCAGGCGGGCGAAGAGGGCCTCGGAGTCGCTGCTGCGCTGAGAGAGCACGGTGTCGAGGCGACGGAGGTCTTCGGCGTAGATGGAGGCGGCGTCGGTGGCGTCTTGGTCGAGCTGTTCGCGGACCAGGGCCCACAGCGCAGCCTGGGCGGGTGCGAAGGACTTCTCGGGCGCGTGCACCCAGGTGGCGGTGCCGACCTTGCGGCTGGAGACGAACCCACCGCCGGTGAGGTGCTTGAGGTGCCGGCTCACCGTGGGCTGGGAGACCTGGAGGATGCGGGCCAGCTCGCCCACGGCCAGCTCTTCGCGGCACAGCAGACGCACCATGCGGGCGCGGGTGGGCTCGCCGAGGAGCTGGAGCTGGGAGAGGACGTCCGTGGCCACGGTGGTCTCGGGATGGGGGGGGGATGGATTTTTCGGAGAACGACTTGATCTCGCTTGTCATTCATCCGTTTATTCGGATACACGAATGAAGTCATCCGGAAGTCCCGGATTGTTCGTCCGTCCTCATCCGCGGAGATGTCATGAGCGCCGTCACCATGCTCCCCCCCAAGACCTTCATGAACACCGGCCTGCCGCTGTTCTCCGGCTACACCTACAAGGTGGCCGACCTCTCCGATGCCTCCGTGCGCTTCGGTCGCAAGGAGCTCGAGCTCGCCCTCGTCGAGATGCCCGGCCTCGCCGCGCTTCGTGAAGAATACGGCGCCGCACAGCCCCTCAAGGGCGCGAAGATCATGGGCTCCCTGCACATGACCATCCAGACCGGCGTGCTCATCGAGACCCTCATCGCCCTCGGCGCCGAGGTTCGCTGGGTGTCCTGCAACATCTTCTCCACCCAGGACCACGCCGCCGCAGCCGTGGCCGCTGGCGAGAACGGCACCGCAGCCGACCCCTCCGGTCCCGCCGTGTTCGCGTGGAAGGGCGAGACCCTCGAAGAGTACTGGTGGTGCACGCTCCAGGCCCTCGTCTGGCCCGACGCCTCCGGCTGCAACCTCATCCTCGACGACGGCGGCGATGCCACACTCCTCATCCACCTCGGCCATGAGCTGGAGAAGGCCGGCAAGATGCCCGATCCCGCCACCACCACCAACGGCGAAGAGAAGGTCATCCTCACCCTCCTCCGCGACGTTCGCGAAGCCAAGGGCGACACCTTCTGGACCGAGATGGCCAAGGGCATCCGGGGCGTCTCCGAAGAGACCACCACCGGCGTGCACCGCCTCTACGAGCGCGCCAACGACGGCAAGCTCCTCTTCCCCGCCATCAACGTCAACGACAGCGTCACCAAGTCCAAGTTCGACAACGTGTACGGCTGCCGCCACAGCCTGGTCGACGCCGTGATGCGCGCCACCGACGTCCTGGTCTCGGGCAAGCGCGTCCTCATCTGCGGCTTCGGCGATGTGGGCAAGGGCTCGGTCGACTCGCTCCGCGGCCAGTACGCCCGCGTGGCCGTCACCGAAGTCGACCCCATCTGCGCGCTCCAGGCCTGCATGATGGGCCTCGACGTGGTGAGCATCGACGACGTGGTGGGCCAGATCGACATCTTCTGCACGGCCACCGGCAACAAGGACATCATCACCGTGGACCACATGGTGAAGATGAAGCACAACGCCATCGTGTCCAACATCGGCCACTTCGACAACGAAATCGACATGGCCGGCCTCGAAGCGATGCTCGAGAAGGGCGAGGTCGAGAAGATCGAGATCAAGCCCCAGGTGCACGAGTGGAAGTTCAAGAACACCACGCACGGCCCGAACGGCGGTGGTCACAGCATCATCGTGCTCGCTGAGGGCCGCCTGGTGAACCTCGGCTGCGCCACGGGCCACCCCAGCCTCGTGATGAGCGCCAGCTTCACCAACCAGACCATCGCCCAGATGGAGCTGCACGCCCGCGCCGAAGACTACGGCGACAACATGCTGGTGAAGCCCGACGGCAAGACCCCCGAGGTCATCACCCTGCCCAAGCACCTCGACGAGAAGGTGGCCCGCCTGCACCTCGACAAGTTCGGCGCCAAGCTCACGGAGCTGTCGGCCGAGCAGGCTGCGTACATCGGTGTGAAGGTGGAGGGCCCGTACAAGCCCGAGCACTACCGCTACTGAGAGGTTGTGCGTGGTGGTCGGGGTTCTGGAGCATAGTGTGCACAAATTGTCGAGATGTGCACACAAGTGGGCCTGACGTTCGCCGCCGTTGCTGCCTGACCTCCGCGTGTTCCTTGTCCCCCCGTTGGCTTCGGCTGGCGGGGGGCTGTTGTTGTTGGTGCCCGGTGGATGGGGGCCGTCGAGGCTGCCCGTCCAGCTTCGGTATGTTGTGGACAAGGCCCCGCTCGCCCGCCCGGGTAGGCAGCAGTCGCACTCCGCCCAGGGCCGAAGTGGTGGCCCCACCCAGCTCCGCCCGGAGCTCCGGTACCCGTTCACGCTCGCGAGCTTGCGACAGGCGTGCCCCGGGAGCCGAGGTTGAACGCCGGCGAGAGCCCCCATGTTTGGTGCGGTAGCAGCCCCGGTTCGGCGTGCGGCAAGTACAAGTGCTTTGCCGCACTGCCCCACGAGTGGCATTGACCGTCCGCGGAGTCTGCACGCGCCAGCCTGCACCGAAACCCACGCAATTTCGGGCCTGGTGAACCCAATTTCAGTCGTCCCGAACAGAGCTGGTGGGCCAGCCTGCTCACCTTGACCGGGCCGGGCACCGTCATCGTCGAGCACGGCGGCTGGCAGCTCGTGACGCGACGCGGAACCACCGACCTCTCGACGCACCTGGTCACGTCGGTCACCGCCCGCCGAGGGCTCTTCTGGTCCACCCTCGTTCTCCAGACGCAGCACCGCACGCACCTCTTCGGCGGCCTGCGCGAGCCCGACGCCGAGGCGCTGGTCACCGCCTACCACCTGCAGACCCTCGGCCACCCACTCACCCAAGCGCTCCAGGCATGGGACCGACTCGAGGCCGGGCAGCTACCTCAACCACCACGCCTGGTCGCAGTGGCGAGACCAGACCCGTGCGCTCTACGAACGGCTACGCGCGGTCCCCATCGACCAGCTCCACCCGTCCGTCCAGCCCGTCGCCACGGCGTTCACCGCCCTCTACCGCGACCCCGTCTCTCGGGCCCGCCAGTTCAACGCCGCCCACCTCGCGCGGGAGCTGGCCGCCTGCGCCCAGTACTTCGACACGGTCGAGGCCAACCCCCTCACCCCACGGCAGCGCGAGGCCATCGCCACCGACGAGGACAACACCCTGGTGGTCGCGGGCGCCGGCACCGGCAAGACCAGCGTGGTGGTGAGCAAGGTGGGCTACCTCGTCCAGCGACTGGAGGTGCCGCCCGCCGAGTTCCTGCTTCTCGCCTACAACCGCAGCGCGAGCAAAGAGCTCGAGGAACGCCTCCGGGCCCGGATCGGCGTGGACGTACGCGCATCCACCTTCCACGCCCTCGGCTACGACATCATCCGTCAGTCGACACCGCATCCCGCCAGCACCGGCAGTACAAGCCCGACTTCACCGTGCATCCCCAGCAGGGGCGAGCATTGCGCCTCTACATCGAGCACTGGGGCGTGAGCCGGCAGGGCAACCCGGCCCGGGCGCACCTCCGTGATGCTCCTCGGCCGCTACCGCCACAACCGCCCGCCCTGCACGCCCCCGGAGCTGGTCCGGGGCTTCCCACAGCTCGACATCGAGCGCGCCCGCTTGGTCGCCGTTGGGCCCGACAACCCCCCCGCGTTCACCGCCACCCGCCACAGCCACCTGCCCCGCGCAAGTCACCGGGGCTTGCTCTACGCGCTCGGTGTCCGCCGGGGTGGGCGGCTGGTGTGCGTGGGCACGGTTGGCGCCCCACGGAGCGCTGGAAGTAGCCGGAGGCCGTTGTCGAGCTGACCCGAGTGGCCAGCGATAGTCCACGACGTCCGGAGTCCCGAGCCAGCCATCGTGGGCCTCGTTGGCAGCGCTGCTGAGGGTCAGGACGACCTCCGGTCGGTTTGCGAGGGTCGCTGCTCCGTGAAGCAGGGTCGTGCGGTGCAGCTCGACGACATGGTCGCCAAGGTTTGCGATGGACCTGGCCGGTCACCCCCGCTGGAAGTGCTCGACCAAGGCGGATACCCCATATCACCATATGGGGACTGGAAACTGTGAGAGTGACCGTTGGGTGGTTGTTCTCATCAATTGTGGCGCCCGATGGATGTGGACCTTCGAGGCTACCCGCCCAGCTTCAGTATGTTGTGGACAAGGCCCCGCTCGCCCGCCCGCGTAGGCAGCAGTCGCTGTCCACCCACGGCCGAAGTGGTGGCCCCACCCAGCTCCGTCCGTAGTTCCGCTACCCGTTCACGCTCGCGAGCTTGCCGTGCGCCAGCCTCCACACCATCGCATCATTCACAGTGCCTCGGCCCTGTACCGAGCGCATGGGTTGTGGCGGCAGGCGTGCGCCCGGAGCCAAGTTTGAACGCCGGCGGACCAGCTCAGGGTCTGGGACGTGCCTGTGAGCCGACGCTCGCGAGCCCCCATGACCTTCTGACGGTCGCGCAGACCATCCGACGGCTGGGCTTTCGAGCGGGTGAGGCACGGGAGTGGCTGGAAACCCACCGGCTCGTCCGCGAAGTGGCGGGGCGGAAGCGTGTCATCTGGGGCGATGTGCTTGCGGTCATTCGTCGGGCGAGCCCGATTCCGGGGGACCCGGGGGGCGGACGGTTCGAAGGGCCTCGTCGGGTCGAGGCGGTCCGTCGGATGACGAAGACGACTGCGTTCTGAAGAGGTTCCCCAGCCGAGGGAGGCGCGACGGCCGGCGCTCGCTGCGAGCGGGGCCACTTCGGAGTAGCAGACTCACCGCTGTCCACCACCTCGACCCGGCCCCATGATGTCCCCAGCTCCCGCAGCAGTCCTGCCGACCACCGCGGCCGAAGCCCGCGCATTGTTGTGGGCCCTTCTCCAGCGCCGCCTTGCTGAGCGCCGGGCCCATCCCGCCGCATTGGGCCAGCCGGCGAACATCCCGCATCGCATGCCCGGCTCGAACCGACACGAGGAACGGTTCGGCTGGCACGCCGACGTGCCCACCGGCAACGGCCGCACCCTGCTCGCGGGCCTGCTCCACGTGTCGCCCAACCAGCTCCAGGCGGAGCACGAGACGCTCGCCCTCGTTCTCGACGCCGTCCACGAATTCGCCCGACAGGGCCTCTTGCGGCCAAGCTACGACAACCACCAGGCCTTCTACATCACCCACCATGGCGCCACCTTGCGCGACCGGGGAGACGGCGACCTGCCCCCCGGCGACCCCACCCCGTGGCGCGTTTCGAAGACGAGTTTGCCGGACTCCCCGACCTCGACCTCATCGCCCGCCACTACGCCGAGGCCATCGCCGCATACCAGGCCCAGCTCGACTACTCGGCCACTGTGATGGTCGGCGTGTGCTACGAGGCGGGCCTGATGCTCCTGGCCCGTGCGGTCGCCGAGTACGACCACCGGTCGAGCTCGGGGGCGCCCGGGATGAACAAGAACCGCCGCAAGCACGCCAAGTCGGTGCGCGCCGGGGAGTACGTGCGCGCATCCGCGGTGGAGGGGTTGGCCTACGACGTGCTCTGCGCGGTGGGGACACCGCTCGGCGCCGACCTGGAGTGGGTCAAGACCTGCCTGCGGCCCACCTGCCACTTCGTGCGGTCGCTCCGCAACCTCGCCGGCCACCCCACCGGCAAGGCCATCCCGCGCGACGACATCGCTGCCCACATCCTCTTGCTGCCCGCCTTTCTGCGGCGGGTTCGGTCGCTTCGGTCCACCGTCGCGGCACTCCCCTGAACCTCGATGCTCCCGGAAGCCCCATGGACCCGTCGCCTCTGTTTTCCTTCGACGACCTCATCCAGCGTGTCTCTTCCGGCTTCGATGCCAAGAAGTGGAAGGTGGTGCGCCACCTCGAAAACACCAAAGAGGCGCCCGACTTCGAAGACCTCGTGCTGACCGAGCCCTCGGCCCTGGAATTCTACCAGAGCTACCAGGGCACCGATGTCTTCGGCAACTGCGATGGGTTCTTCTCGTTTCTGGGGCTTCCCGGTGGGCGCGCGCTGTTCTTTGGCGCCTACAAGGTGAAGAGGCCTGCTGAGACCCCCACGCTTGATCCCAACGCCTCGGATGTCCCGGCAAGCCTGCGTCCCCTGTGGCAGCGGTGGGCAGACCATCAGAAGCCGGGGTCGGTCACCTACCACTACGACCTGGAGCGAGACGACCGCTTCGCAGACCTCCAAGGCAGGGTGGTCATCGACTGGGGGGTAGGCACGCGCTCCTGGGCCCAGTGGAGCACCGACAAGGCCGTGCTCGAGATTCGGGAGCCGGGCCGGATCGCACCTTGCCCGCAGTACCCCGACATCGACGTGTCGCTCAACAAGATTGCCTTTCTCGCCGAAAACGAGGCGGCAAACCCCTCGTGGGTCACCCAGCTCGGTTCGGTGGGCGGCATCTACCTGCTCACCGACCACCGCAACAACCGCCTGTATGTGGGCCAGGCGGGCGCGAAGGGCAAGGGCGGCGGCTTCTGGGCTCGTTGGAAGCAGTACGCAGAGGGCAAGTCAGGCAACAAGCTGGTCGATGCCGCGGTGGGGGACGGCTCCATCAAGGTCGCCGACCCCGAGGTCACCATGAGCGTTCTGGAGGTGGTGCCGCTCGGCAAGGCCAGCAAGGGACGCCTGGACGCGCTCGAGACCCGCTGGAAGGTGCGCCTCCGCTCAAAGCACACCAAGCATGGCTTGAACGACAACTGACCCGAGGCACCTGTGCGCAGTACACCCGAACCCCACTGGTGGTCGTGGGCCGACATCGTTCGGCACGCCGACCGTCTCGGCATTCCCAACTTCCAGCGTGGTGCGGTGTGGGACACCGGCAACCGGGTTGCCCTGCTCGAGTCCATCTACGAGCAGTCTCCCTGCGGGTCGTTCGTGCTCTGGGCCCCCACCCCCGAAGGCGAAGATCCCCGCCGCCACGGTGTCCCCCTGCGAGTGTTGCGAGAGGATGCCGAGCCCATGTGGCTTGTCGATGGCCAGCAGCGCACCCGCGCGATGCTCGACACCTACCAACAGCTCATCGACCAGCCCACCGAGCCCTCGGGATGGTCCCTGGTGCGTCGGGAAGACCAGGCCGCACTCGAGGCCTTGGGCGCCCCCCTTCGTGTGGCCGGCGCCTCTTCCGAGACCGACGAGCCGAACGACGCCGACGGCGAAGGTGAGCTCTACCCCTGGCTTGTAGTGCTGCCGGCCATGCGGGTCTTCGATCGGGACAGCGCGCCGTACTTCGGACGCCACAGCGAGTCTCGAAACGTGCGGCGGGGCTCCTTGTTCCGTCGCTTCCGGCCCCGCGCCCGCCGTCGCTTCAATGACAACGGCAAGCTGCGCAACGTCCCCCCGCTTCCCGTGGGAACCGTTCCGTTGGCCTCGCTTCTCACGGCTGGCGGTGTGTTCCATGCCGATGGGCTCCGCGAGCAAGCGCATGAAGCGCTGGCGTCGATTCTCGGCGACGCACCGAAGCTCGGCGTCCTCGATGACCTGCTCCCCTGGGGCCCGCAGTTCCTCACCGGTCATGCCTTCGAGATGCCGGCACAGGGTGGAGCGGCTGCCGAAGTGATGCGATGGGCGCACATCCATGCCCGCCGCGAGGAGTCGGGCGTTCAGAAAATGGTCCTCCTTCTGCGGGGCTTGTTCGCAGACCGGTGGAGGCCGGTGTTCGCACGATTTGCGGGCATGCTCGAAGGGAACCGCTTTGCCGTGGGGTGGCTGCCGCCCAGCGATGTGAGTGCGGCCATTGATGCCTACGTGCGCATCAACCGGGCTGGAATCCGTGTACGGGCAGAGGAGCGTGCACTGGCCATGCTGTCCCGAGCGCGGCCGGCCCTGCTCGACGACCTCGCTGCCTTCACCCGCCTTCGGGACGGAAGCGATGCGGTGGAGGACCAGCGGTCGCTGCTCACGCACGAGTCCGACCGGCAGATGGGCTTTGCAGTGTGGATGACGGCCGTGACCCGCTACGCCAACCTCGCCCTGCTCGGGGACTACGGGCGACGGTGGCTCGGGGTGTCCGCCATCGACAAGGACACCTTCAGCTACCGACTCGACCGCATCGGTAGAAACGAGACCGACACCGGCAAGAAGACGTGGGCACGTACCTTCACGTCTCCTGGCGACCTCATCGCGGAGTGCGCGGAGCGGGCCACTCCTGCGCTGGCGCTCATCGATGCGGTGCTCTGTGACCACCTCTTCTTCGACCACCGCATGGCCCGTCCTTCGGCGAGGGCCTTGCTGCCGATGGTCGACCTCTTCTACAGAGTGCCCGTCCCTCACCTCCGGCGGCTGAGGGAGGATGCGGGGTTCTGCACTGCCGTCGCCCGCCTGCTCCATTGGTCGCTCCTGTCTCCCTACATCGACCAGCCCGACCTCGAGCGACTCATCGTGGAGGTCCATGGCATCGATGAAGAGAAGGCGCGAAAGACGAGCAGCCCCGTTCACTGCTGGGGAGGGGACGCCGAGACCATCGACGGACAACTGAGGCGTGCCTTCGGTCGCTACCAGCGCTGCCTACTCCGCACCTGGCATCGCAAGCACCTGTCCATGATGAAGGGACGCGACCGCACGCCTGTGGCGGTCGCTGGCCTCGCCGTCCAGGATGCGCTGACCAAGCTGTCACTGGACGCCTTCGAGCTGGAGGTCTCCGACGCCCGCTCGCTCCAGCATCCGGCGGTGGGCTGGCTCTACGCCATCGAACGGCGGGGCGGTGCGGCCGAGTTTTCCTGGAATGCCCAAGTCGAAGGCTTTGCCGCATCGGACAAGAGACACGGCGTGCCGAGCCGACCGAGCGACGCGGAGCGGGCCCTGCAGCGTTGGCCCGAAGCCGGCCTCTACCCCGAGAAGCAACACATCGTGCCCTTCGCCATCGCCCGACAAGTGGTGGACAAGGGCGGTACGCGGGCCACCGCTTCTCCGTCGAATGCGCTGGGCAACCTCACCTGGCTGAGCCAGCGCCAGAACGGTCTCGACGCCCTGGCAGACCGGTGGACCGTCATGGACGAGTCGGTCGATCTCGACAACCTCGTGGTGCGCGGACTCCTTGCCGAGACTGAGGTGGAGGGAACGCGCCGCCGGGTGGTCGATGTCTACCGGGAGCTACGTGCGCTGGTGCAACCCGAGGACTGGAAGGCCCGGCAAGCCACAGCTCAGACGCTGTTTGCGGCGTTCTGCGAGGGACGGGCGCGCTGGGTGGTGGAACAGATGCGGACCTGGCTGGAAGCCGACCTCGGCCTCGAAGCTGCGGGATGGCTCTCCGACGCCGACGAATAGCGTGCGAAGGGCGGTGCCTCCGCAGCTCGAACGAAGCGCTACAGCTGGTGCTGGACAACAAGCTGGTACAGGGTGTCCAGCGCCTCCCTGCGTCGGAGCC
>Ga0213840_1002513_pt1 | contig 11366 bp, 11 predicted proteins | sample SWPATP22_FD_160132 | JGI IMG/M metagenome (GOLD analysis project Ga0213840, IMG submission 160132) | Coastal seawater microbial communities from Marineland, Florida, United States - SWPA TP2 #2 | ecosystem: Environmental > Aquatic > Marine > Coastal | place: USA: Florida | collected 2016-08-14 | reverse complement strand
TGCCAGTAATCGGCGTACGCAAATCATGGCTCATATTCGCAATAAATTCAGACTTCGCCTCATTGGCAATGCGCAGCTTTTCTTGAGTTTCTTTAAGTTCAGTGATGTCTTGAGCGATACCGACTAAACCTGTAATGTTGCCATCGAGATCTTTTAGGGGTGTCTTATGTGAGTAGAAAGTTCTAATTTCTTTATTTATTTCACCCGTTTCCTCGCCTTCAAAAGTTACATCTTGTTGTATAACTTTTTGATCAATAGTATCAGTATATTTTACTGCAGATGCATTTGTTTTTCCCGATACAATAGAGCTGTATAAATCAATAGTAGATTTGCCGAGTAAGCCTTCGGCATTATTGTGACCACAATGCTTTGCCATTAGGTTGTTGCAGCCTAATATTTTACCATCTCTATCTGTCCACCAAACATGCCCAGGTAATATAGATAAAATATGTTTGAGCATTGTTCGTTCATTACGATTTTCAGTAATATCCTGTGCAATGCCCATTACGCCTATGATTTTTCCATCTAAATTTTTTAATGGTGATTTTGTAGAAAGGTATGATTTAATTTTTCCATGAATAACCATTTCTTCTTCTATTTTAATGCTTTTGCCAGTTTCTATAACTATATTATCATTTTCAACTAATTTGTCAGCATGTTGTGCTCTTGAGGTTTTGTTATGATCTTGATGTAATGTGTTGTAGGCACTCATACCCAAATAATCACTTTCTTTGCCCAGTTCGAATGATTCTGCCATTTGCTTATTTGCACCTAAGAGTTCACCGCTTAAATTTGTCCACCAAACGTGGCCTGGTAGCATTTCAATGATATGCCGCATGTAGTTTAGTTCGGTTTTATTCTTTGTAATATCAAATGAAATATTTATTATCCCTATAATATTTCCATCTTTATTGAACAAAGGTGCTTTATATGATTGAAGACAAATGGTCTGATTATTGGGTAGATGTATAGATTCTTCAAATGATAGTATAGTGTTATAGGTTATAGCTTGTGAATGCGTATCATCTATATTAGTTGGATTTGTTGATGGGTAGATATTTCTATAGGGCTTGCCTATAACAAACTCTGGTGATTCTAGATTAGCAAAATTTGCAACTGTTTGATTGCAGCCAAGAATAAATCCTTCAGTGTTTATCCAGTATATATGGCAAGGCATATTCAATAAACATTTAAAGAGTAAATTAGTTGAAAAATCAATAATCATACTAGGATCTCCATATCAGTATAAATATTATACACAACATTAGCATGATATCAACTAAAATGTATCGCACGATATATGAGTTATTGCTGCATTAGATGGGTATCGCTTACATAAGCCTCTTGCAATAGCATTGGCTTGGAAGTTTCTTAGGTTACTTAATCTTGAATCTAGCCATTCCTTTGAAAAATAGTTGTTTAATCCGTTGTATGGGTTAATGCTTTTGTGGGCCAAAGAACGGCAGGGGTATTGAAAATGGGACGAAGCATTTGCGAGCAAAACATCTGATAATTCAATGCTTGATATGCATGAGGGTAAGTCACTTGGTTGGCAAAATGCATCAATCTTAACTCTAGGCCTAGCAAGCGAACTTTGATGAAACGGATAGTTAGTTATTAGTTTATTATTTTTATAGTATAAATTATTTATTTTCTCACCTGTTTTACCTTGAATGGTTAGTTGAATTAATAAAGGAATGCTATATAGCTTGCATTGTGACATTAACCATCTAGTTGATTCAAGGCATGGTAGTACCCATCTATTTATTTGGTCTTTTTGTATTAAGTATCCAAATAATTTATGTTCTTGGGGTGTGCCATGAAAATTTTTAAATACGTAATCAATATTATGAAATGAACTTTTTTTCTGGTAGAGGGTAATTATTTTTCTTGCCTGATTTTTAGAAACATTCCATGCCGTAGTAAGTTTTTTAATGTCAATGATATCATGGTGAGTAGTAAGAACTTTCTTAAAACGGCATAAGATAAAACTCATCAATAAAAAATGGGTTTCACTATTCATTAAATTATCGATGCAATAACTGCTAATAAATGTAGCTAAAACTTTGTTCCCTTCAACTTGATTATTCTTAATAGAATATTTGGTCATCAAGCTAAAAATTTTTTTAGCTTTAGCTTTATATATTTTACTTTTAGAGAATGCGTGTGTGCTTGTTTTAAGGTTAGTCTGTTTAAGTATAATTGCTAATCTAATAGCTCTAATTTGACAAGAAGCCTCACCAACATGCGCATCAAACAACTCTGGCTTTCGTTCAATATAAAAAGCATGTAGAGCCTCAGCGGCGGTGTTATAAAGGTGATAAAGCAGGTTGAGTATTTTCAGCTTTTGTTGGTTGCTAGTGAGGATAGTTTTTTCTTTATCCATAGGTAGCAAATCTGAAAACATCCACTGCTTATCTTTGAGCTTAAGATATTCTTGATAGTGAGGGTTGTGTATGGTTTCTTGTTGCGGTGCTACTATATCAGTTTGCATGACTGCATTTGATTGATAGGGTGTTACCACAGTTAACTCCAGATTATCTAAGTTTATATGCTTATGTTTTGTCGTCGATCCGTTGATTCGTGAAGTTTAAATGATTTCAACAACTTAGGCAATATGTTTTATAAAAACCCAAACTGTTAAATATTCAAACAAAAAACCCCCTAAATATGTAATTTTCCGTATTTTTTACGGGGATACATCCGCCAAAAAATCTGATTTAATACTGGGTGTCCGCCAAAGCTTAAATTGACTAGAGGGCAATAATGCTATTTTTCGACACAAAAAAATATACCGATGAAGATGATTTTACTTATCAAGATCTACCCTATGAAATAGAAAAAGCTGTGGAACGGGCGCCTTACCTTCATGTTAGCACTATAGAAAATTACAGGCCCTATTTCAATGAAGATTATGATATTGATATGGAACATTTTTATCTTTATTTTGTTCGAAGTTCAAAATTATATGAGCGCTACCCACTCAAATTCCCCAACTCGTTTGATAGCTCCTTTTCTTTTACCTATTTAGAAAACATGGACGTACCTGCAGAATACTGGTGCCCATTAGATTTTGATAAAGACAATGTTTATGTGCTGCGGCCAACAAAAGCATATTATGACTATTTAAAAGATCCATTTAAGTATTTAGCACCACAGCCAGCACGAAAAGCGACACCATTAGATGTTATTAATAATATAAAACCACTACCAACAACAGCATATCAGTTAGCACTGCATTATCAGCGTATCATTGATAATAAGGCTACCAATCAAAGCTTTGTGTATTATCGTATTACTGATGCCAAACAGGACGATCACCTAGGTATGCTCGATGGCGGTGGCCGTGATATCAAAAAGAATCTGCCCAAAGGGCCGGCTAAAGTTTATTATGGTTTGACCCGCGAAGATGCCGCAGTTAATGGCAAAGCAGTTATTCAAAAAGACCACGATCAATTGGTCTCACAACTACAAACGCAGCTAGATAGCATCATCGCCAAAGTCAGCACCAAAGCTGCTAAAGGAAATGCCACATTAAAAAATAAAAACATGTTTGGCAAAGGTTGGGTTTATACCGAAGATTTTTTCAAAGGTTTAATAGACGATGCTAAAGATGAAATGCAATCAGTTGAAAAACACCCATTAGATGCCATGGTGGATTCTAATCCAGCGCTCGCTAATTCATCATCAGCTATCGATGCAGTTGCCCAATTCGCTATGGATAGCTGGCAAAGTGGCGATAAAGCAGCCATTTTAAATTATTATGAAAATCAACAAGCAGATGCTAAAGCACAATTATATTTAGGTCGCTTAATGATAGACCCTAAATGCCGCGAGCTACTTTATAATTTCCCCAGGCGCTACGTGCAAGCTGATTCATCTACGGATGCAGCCACCATGCTTGGCCGCTTTGCACCTTTATTGATATTAGCACTTGTCACCAAGGGTCGCAGCACAGAACTAGAAACCAGCACCGAGCTTAAAACCATCATCGAATCCATCGCTGGCGACAAAGGCACCATCGAGCGTGCCGCCGTACAAACCATGGATGAAGGTGATGTTGAAAGTAAGAGCAGTCAGATTGATACCACTAAGGGTGAAGTACAATTACCAGAATCTGATGTAATGGTTAAAGTTAAAAGACCTAAAAATGTTCCTGATAGTTGGATAGTAAAGCACTCAAAAAAGAAAAAAGGTGGGTTAAGATTTATTAATCCTGAAAATAGTCATGATATAGTGAGAAGTATGCCTGGAGTGGAGGGTCACCCGTTTCCAAACTCAAGATCATACTATGTTACAAGGCAAAAAGATGGTGTGTTTTTTGATAAATCAGGTAATATTGTATCTAGGCGCACTGATTCAGCACATATCCCTTTTGATGATTTTAATTTTAATGATATTGATGGAGAAAAAAAATGATGAGCCCTTCAGTATGGAAAGCAAATATTCTAGAAACTGTAAAGTATATTGCAAATAAACCATTACAAAAAAAGGGGTGGTTTGAAGTGTGTGATGATTCGTCACATCCTGATGAGTTATATGACTGGTTATTCGATGATGATGATATCGAGGGATTTTTAAATGAAAAATCATTAGGTCTAACTAATAAGCAAATTATAGCAGGTAAAGAGCTAATCCATGAAATGATAGCCTATGATGAAAAAAACTCAGGATCTTTGGATCCTAGGGTTGTAATTAAAGATCCTGAGTGGGATAAAGTGGTGCTTGCAGCGCAGAATTTTTATAAAGCATTGACCAATCAAAAAAATACTATTTTAAAATCACCTAAAATAAGAGAAGAGTTGATAAATGCAATGAAAACACTTTCTGATTTGAACTATCAAGAAGAAGGTTGGGTAAATAATAACTTGCCTAATGGTCGACATGATACATTTGATCAAAGAATTCATTTTTTATATGATGATAATTTATATGCTGATGATATAAATGCTGAAATTGGAGACACCATAAAAAATGAAAACGAAGCTAAAGTAGTTAGTGATGTTATTTATGAAATTGATACTATTTTCAAAATATATGGTAAAAATTTAACTGATAAAGAATATATTAACTTACCTGAATGGAAAAATGTTTTAAGTAGTGCTAGAAAGGCATATCAATATTTGAATACTGATGACAATTAAATTGTTATCAGCAGCTAAACAATTATAAAAACAACAAGCAGATGCCAAAGCACAATTATATTTAGGTCGCTTAATGATAGACCCTAAATGCTTAGAGCTTCTTTATGATTTCCCCAAACGTTACGTGCAAGCGGATTCATCTACGGATGCAGCCACTGTCTAGTCCCCATTTACTAAGCCACTCATAAAAGTAATTTCTGCTTGGCCGCTTCGCACCTTTATTGATATTAGCACTTGTCACCAAAGGCCGCAGCACAGAACTAGAAACCAGCACCGAGCTTAAAACCATCATCGAATCTATCGCCGGCGACAAAGGCACCATCGAGCGCGCCGCCGTACAAACCATGGATGAGGGTGATGTTGAAAGCAAGAGTAGTCAGGTTGATACCTTAAAAGGACAAGTGGCTACAGAGATAAACAAATGGCCACCAAATGATGGCTTTCACGCTGAGGCTCGGTTGATTACACTTCAAGAAAATGATGTAATTGATAGGTATGGTTCACCAAGGGGAAGATTTGCATCTCCTTTCGGTGTTAGCTTTAATGCGCGATCATTAGAGTTAAGTGAAGAAGAGTATGAGTATCATGTCTATAGAGTCTTAGAACCAATAGACGATGTTTTGTCTGGGCCTGCTGAACCGTGGTTTAATAAAGAGGGGCTAGGAATGCAATATAAGTTAAGTAATAAGATTGAATGGTACCTAGCAAGAAATTGGATTGAAGAAATTAATAACAACAAGGATTTATAGTGATTAAAGATATCATAGAAAAAACAAAAGATATTATTGAAGATGAGCCTAGCAAAATTAAAGATTTAATTAAAGAAAGCTTGAACTATACTTTTTTTTCACAGTGGCAGAATGACTATGAGCTGAGATTTTATGCTTTTGATTTATCGAACCCAGAGAAAAAAATATCAATGGGTGTTTTGTTTAAGTGTATTCTAGCTAGTGAAGAGACTCAATTAAAAATATATAACATGTGGATGGATTTATATAGATAATGCCACATTAAAAAATAAAAATATGTTTGGCAAAGGTTGGGTTTATACCGAAGATTTTTTCAAAGGTTTAATGGACGATGCTAAAGATGAAATGCAATCAGTTGAAAAACACCCGTTAGATGCCATGGTGGATTCTAATCCAGCGCTCGCTAATTCATCATTAGCTATCGATGCAGCTGCTCAATTCGCTATGGATAGCTGGCAAAGTGGCGATAAAGCAGCCATTTTAAATTACTATCAAAAACAACAAGCAGATGCCAAAGCACAATTATATTTAGGTCGCTTAATGACCGACCCTAAATGCCGCGAGCTACTTTATAATTTCCCCAAGCGCTACGTGCAAGCAGATTCATCCACAGATGCAGCCACCATGCTTGGCCGCTTCGCACCTTTATTGATATTAGCACTGGTCACCAAAGGCCGCAGCACAGAACTAGAAACTAGCACCGAGCTTAAAACCATCATCGAATCTATCGCCGGCGACAAAGGCACCATCGAGCGCGCCGCCGTACAAACCATGGATGAGGGTGATGTTGAAAGCAAGAGCAGTAAGGTTGTTACAATTAGAGCCGCACAAATATTTGAGCCAGATCCGGATAGGGTATATATACCGAATAAAGAGTTGCCTAGAGATGTGAGAACAAGGCAGCCAACACCCAGCTCTTCTAAACCACATACACAGCTTGGCTATAAGCAATCAAGAAAGGGTTTTAAATATAGACAAGCTAGAGAGTGGGGTTACAATGAAAAAGGTAAACTAGTCCCGAAAAGAGACATAGATTTTACTGATCATGGCCGAGGTGGTATTCATATGAATCCGCATCAGCATAAGTATATTGAAAATGAAACTGGTGGTACACTGAAAAGAGGAAAAGAAGAGCCATTGAGTTAGGAGAAATTTTGGGAGATAAAATGAATTTATACAAGGTAAAGCTTTCTAGTGAACATATAATTCTTGAAGATATTCTTAGATGCATATATGAGGATATATCTAATTATAAGTTTTCAATATTTGAATTTGACGGAGTAATGAAAGAAAGCTCATGCATTAATACAAATGTTATTTCTAGGGATGCGTTATCAAACTCTAGTGGCTATAGGTTAGGCATCATTGACATATATGATTTGGCAAAAAATATTGCGCAAACATATGACTTGATTTTAGCTGGAGGTTCGACATATCCAGTGGAATTTATTGATAATGATAACTGGAGAAAAGAAAACTGCATTGTAATTGAAATGCTTGATTGTGGAGACTGGGTGATTTCTACAACTAATCAAATATTAATAAATAAAGTTGAAAAATTAAGTTGTATATAAATTATGAATCTGTTTTGAAAATAGCTGGTAAACTAGCAACTGTTTCAAGGTTGGCCCCATTAAATATCGTGCTTATAAGCATGAGAGTTTTGCCTATATCCACGTTAAAAACAGTGATGTACCGATTAATCTGACTTGGCTACCAAACTATGGCGATCCTTATGCTAAATCTTATGTGCTGCGGCCAACAAAAGCATATTATGACTATTTAAAAAATCCATTTAAGTATTTAGCACCACAGCCAGCACGAAAAGCGACACCATTAGATGTTATTAATAATATAAAACCACTACCAACAACAGCATATCAGTTAGCACTGCATTATCAGCGTATCATTGATAATAAGGCTACCAATCAAAGCTTTGTGTATTATCGTATTACTGATGCCAAACAGGACGATCACCTAGGTATGCTCGATGGCGGTGGCCGTGATATCAAAAAGAATCTGCCCAAAGGGCCGGCTAAAGTTTATTATGGTTTAACCCGCGAAGATGCCACCGTTAATGGTAAAGCAGTTATTCAAAAAGACCACGATCAATTGGTCTCACAACTACAAACGCAGCTAGATAGCATCATCGCCAAAGTCAGCACCAAAGCTGCTAAAGGAAATGCCGCATTAAAAAATAAAAACATGTTTGGCAAAGGTTGGGTTTATACCGAAGATTTTTTCAAAGGTTTAATAGACGATGCTAAAGATGAAATGCAATCAGTTGAAAAACACCCGTTAGATGCCATGGTGGATTCTAATCCAGCGCTCGCTAATTCATCATCAGCTATCGATGCAGCTGCCCAATTCGCTATGGATAGCTGGCAAAGTGGCGATAAAGCAGCCATTTTAAATTATTATCAAAATCAACAAGCAGATGCCAAAGCACAATTATATTTAGGTCGCTTAATGACAGACCCTAAATGCTTAGAGCTACTTTATAATTTCCCCAAGCGCTACGTGCAAGCAGATTCATCCACGGATGCAGCCACCATGCTTGGCCGCTTCGCACCTTTATTGGTATTAGCACTTGTCACCAAGGGTCGCAGCACAGAATTAGAAACCAGCACCGAACTTAAAACCATCATCAAATTCATCGCCGGCGACAAAGGCACCATCGAGCGTGCCGCCGTACAAACCATGGATGAAGGTGATGTTGAAAGTAAGAGCAGTCAGATTGATACCACTAAGGGTGAAGTACAATTACCAGAATCTGATGTAAGGGTCAAAGTTAAAAGACCTAAAAATGTTCCTGATAATTGGATAGTGAAACTTTCAAAAAAAGAAAAAGGTGGTGTGAAATATATAAATCCTGATAATATACGTGATAATGTAAGAAGTATGCCAGCAGTTTCAGGGCATGACCATCCAAACTCTCGTATGCCTTATGTTATTAGGCAAAAAAATGGAAGATTTTATGATAAAGATGGTAATGAAGTAATGCTCCTCTCACATAGAGCGCATATCCCATTTCATGAGTTTGATTTTAACAGAGTGAGTAGAAAAAATGAATGATATAGAAAGATGGAAAAAAAATATAATTTTGGTCTTAAAATGTTTATCTGATAAAGAGTTTCAAAAAAATACCTGGTTTGGTGAAGATGCATATATATTTAATCCAACTGAGCTTTACAGTAAGCTATATGATGACAATGATATAGAACTATTTCTAGATGATAATATTGCTTGCTTAAACTTAGACCAGCTTTCACTTGGAAAAAATTTGGTTAAAGTAATGGATATTTATTCTAAAAAATTTCCAGAGGGCTTTGATCCAAAAGTTGTTATTAGCGATTCAGATTGGAAAAAAGTTGTTAAAGCTTCCCAGCAATTTCTTCAAGCTATTTCTGAAGATGCTTAATATAATAATATACCTTCTAATCTCTCTTTGTAGATACGCAGCAAAACATGTCCATTAAATGTTTAACTAAGATGCTAGATGCATTAGGCCAATGTTTAATGCTGCTTGACTCGCGAAGATGCCGCAGTTAATGGTAAGCAAGTTATTCAAAAAGACCACGATCAATTGGTCTCACAACTACAAACGCAGCTAGATAGCATCATCGCCAAAGTCAGCACCAAAGCTGCCAAAGGAAATGCCACATTAAAAAATAAAAACATGTTTGGCAAAGGTTGGGTTTATACCGAAGATTTTTTCAAAGGTTTAATGGACGATGCTAAAGATGAAATGCAATCAGTTGAAAAACACCCATTAGATGCCATGGTGGATTCTAATCCAGCGCTCGCTAATTCATCATCAGCTATCGATGCAGTTGCCCAATTCGCTATGGATAGCTGGCAAAGTGGCGATAAAGCAGCCATTTTAAATTATTATCAAAATCAACAAGCAGATGCCAAAGCACAATTATATTTAGGTCGCTTAATGACAGACCCTAAATGCTTAGAGCTACTTTATAATTTCCCCAAGCGCTACGTGCAAGCGGATTCATCTACGGATGCAGCCACCATGCTTGGCCGCTTCGCACCTTTATTGATATTAGCACTGGTCACCAAGGGTCGCAGCACAGAACTAGAAACCAGCGCCGAGCTTAAAACCATCATCGAATCCATCGCCGGCGACAAAGGCACCATCGAGCGTGCCGCCGTACAAACCATGGATGAAGGTGATGTTGAAAGTAAGAGCAGTCAGATTGATACGATTAAGGGTGAAGTACAATTACCAGAATCTGATGTAATGGTTAAAGTTAAAAGACCTAAAAATGTTCCTGATAGTTGGATAGTAAAGCACTCAAAAAAGAAAAAAGGTGGGTTAAGATTTATTAATCCTGAAAATAGTCATGATATAGTGAGAAGTATGCCTGGAGTTCCAAATCATGATTACCACAACTCACGGTTGCCTTATGTTGTTAGACAAAAAGATGGAAAGTATTATGATATGTTTGGTAAAATAACAGAACATCCGTCAGAAGAGTCACATATATTGTTTGAAAATTTTGACTTTGATAAGAAGGGGTAAAGTAATGATTGATATAAACTTATGGAAAGAAAATATAGTTAATACAGTTAAATATTTTTCTAATAAAAGCATGCAAACCAAGCGTTCAAAAAAGTCGAACCTATATTGGAATGATCCAAATGAATTTATTTGCATGTTGTTTGATGATAACCTAATAGATGAATTTCTTGCGTCCTCTAAAGTTAATTTAAATACCAGTCAACATCAAACAGGCAAGTATTTTTTAAATACACTAGAACATTATATGAAAAATAACCCTCATGATTTTATAATCGAAGACCTGATTAAAGACCCTGAATGGGATAAAGTAGTGCTTGCAGCACAAGGTTTTTTTCAAGCTATGTCTGGTCAAAAAAAAGTTACCCTAAAGTCTACTAAAAAAAGGGGTGAATTGATAGGTGCTATGAAAGTGCTTTCTGACTATCATTATCAAAAAGAGGTGTGGGTAAATGGAATTTTACCTGAGGATATCCATGGTAGCTATGTTTCTATAATGCATCTTTTGTATAGTGATAAGTTATATTCTAATGAGATCAATGCTGAAATTGGTGATACTTTAAAAAATGAAAACGAAGCCGAAATGGTGAGCGATGTTATTTATGAGCTTGATAATATATTTAAAATATATGGTAAAAACTTAACTGATAAAGAATATATTAATTTACCTGAATGGAAAAATGTTTTAAGTAGTGCTAGAAAGGCGTATCAATATTTGAATGCTGATGACAATTAAATTGTTATCAGCAGCTAAACAATTATAAAAACAACAAGCAGATACCAAAGCACAATTATATTTAGGTCGCTTAATGTGTAGTAGCTCACACTTGATCTGACAGTTCCCAGTTTTGAGAAGTGCTGTCTGTCAGGTTAAGTTTGGTTAAAAAACTTTTCCTTCCAGATTCGTTTGCCATCAGTTAATGTTTCAATCGGCGTTCT